>JADMIO010932586.1_pt1 | contig 74841 bp, 58 predicted proteins | sample 8958161 | NCBI WGS metagenome assembly JADMIO01 (sample SAMN16585339, study PRJNA669376) | soil metagenome | isolation source: Crop rotation soil | place: USA: Cullars Rotation, Alabama | collected 2011 | reverse complement strand
GCCGCGACTTCAAGTCACGTGAATTCCAAGCTTCGGATCCCACTGTGCTGGAAAGAACTCCTTTTTAACGACACTTTCAGATACTGTTGTGTGCGGTTGCTCCATGCTTTTTACAGGGAATTCAGCCATTTTGCGGCTTCTTCCACGGCCGCAAAAAGCTTATATCTTATTTTGGGCTTATTCATCCTGATAAAAAAGTTAGCAATGAGGCGCGATGCCAGGCTGGTGATAATCATTGCTGAGGCCTTCACGGGCGTATCGTCCTCCAGTTTGATCGCGTTCTCACGTGCTTCTTTTGTCAATGAAAATCCTTCATCCGATTCAAAGATAAAGTTCATTTTTTGATTGCCGGTGATTTCTCTGAACACTTCCATCATCCGCATTTGCAGGGGTACATCAAGCGTTGTGTTCTCCTTGTAATATACGTGCACAATCCCGTCGCTGCGCAGCTTAATAAGCGCTTCGGGCAGGTCGATCTGCCGCACAATGGTTATATCAAGTTCCTGTACCAATCCTGTTTTCTAATTTAGGTTTGCAGAACCCCCACATTATAAGCTTTAGTAATGGGTGCATGGTCCGCCATTTCTATGCCCATGCTGATCACCTTTCGCGTTTCAGCCGGATCAATGATGGCGTCTATCCATAAGCGTGCTGCGGCGTAATAAGGCGTAGTCTGGCGGTCGTAGCGGTCTTTTATTTTATTAAACAGCTCCGCTTCTTTTTCCGGTGTTATTTCCTCGCCTTTGGCCTGCAGGCTTGCCACCTCGATCTGCACCAGCACTTTGGCTGCCTGCGCGCCGCCCATTACAGCCACCTTGGCGCTTGGCCAGCCCACAATCAGCCGCGGGTCGTAAGCTTTGCCGCACATGGCATAGTTGGCCGCGCCGTAGCTGTTGCCAATAATAATGGTGAACTTGGGCACCACGCTGTTCGCCATGGCATTTACCAGTTTGGCGCCATCCTTAATAATGCCGCCGTGCTCGCTGCGCGAGCCTACCATAAAGCCCGTGGCATCCTGTAAAAACACCAGCGGTATTTTTTTCTGGTTGCAGTTCATGATAAAGCGTGCGGCCTTATCGGCGCTGTCGCTGTATATCACACCGCCAAACTGCATCTCGCTGCTGCCGCCCGGCTTTTTTGCCTTTACCACCATGCGCTGGTTGGCTACTATGCCTACGGCCCATCCATCTACCCTCGCATAGGTGCAAATGATGCTTTTGCCATAACCCTCCTTGTACTCATCATGGAACCCATTGTCAACCAGGCGCTCAATGATCTCGTACATGTTGTATTGTTTTTCGCTCACAATGCCGTAAACTTCCTTACTGTCCTTTTTGGGCGCAGCTGCCTCAATGCGGTTGAAACCCGCTTTTTCATAATTGCCCACTTTTGACATGATGCTGCGGATGCGGGTGAGGCAGTCAGCATCATCCTTACACTTATAATCCGTTACACCGCTGATCTCGCAGTGCGTGGTGGCGCCTCCCAGCGTTTCATTGTCAATGCTTTCGCCAATGGCCGCTTTTACCAGGTAGCTCCCTGCCAAAAAAATGGAGCCGGTTTTATCCACGATCATGGCCTCGTCGCTCATAATGGGCAGATATGCGCCGCCGGCCACGCAGCTTCCCATTACCGCAGCTATCTGTAAAATACCCTGGCTGCTCATAATGGCATTGTTTCGGAAAATGCGGCCAAAGTGTTCCTTGTCCGGAAAAATTTCGTCCTGCAAAGGCAGGTATACACCGGCACTGTCTACCAGGTATATGATGGGCAGCCGGTTCTCCATGGCTATTTCCTGCGCGCGCAGGTTTTTTTTGCCGGTAATGGGGAACCAGGCCCCTGCTTTTACAGTGGCGTCATTGGCCACCACAATGCATTGTTTGCCGCTTACATAGCCAATTACAACCACCACGCCGCCGCCGGGGCAGCCGCCATGGTCAGCGTACATCTCATATCCGGCAAAGGCGCCTATCTCAGTTCTGGGTGTGTTTTTGTCAAGCAAAAAATCAATGCGCTCGCGTGCCGACATTTTACCCTGCTCGTGCAGCTTTTCAATCCGCTTTTTGCCGCCGCCCAGGTAAATATTTTGAAGGCGCTGCTCCATCTGGGTAATAAGCAGGCGCATGGCATCGTCATTCTTGTTGAATTCTAAATCCATAACAACTTTTAAAGACTAATTTTTTTTAAATGTATGTAAATAAACGCTGTTTTTGCAGAAAAAGATTTCCTTACATTTTGATCATTTTCAAGTACCGGAGCGCGTCGTCAAGGTAGCTCATGAGCTGGTAGGCGCCGGGTTTTTCAATGATCAGGTCCACGTTGTTAAAGGCCTGGCTGAAACCACATTTAAAAGGAGCCTTCAGGCCCGATACCAGCGCTGCGGTAAATAAAGGGCTGTTGCCGGGTGTGGCAATAACCAGGTCAAAAGTTTTATTTTTCAGCTCCCGCAATATGGTTTGCCGGGGCAGGGCCAGCAGCGAGGCATCTTTTTTTGAAAAGCAGCGCCAGTCAGCATAGGCAGGCGCTTTTGCTTTCAGGTCAATATAAAACACCTCCACAAACTTGTTGGTGCTGTCCATAAACCTGTCTACGGCGCTTTTATTTATGCTTTCGTGCTGCTGCAGGATCAATGCTATTTTTTCAACCTTTTCCCAGGGCAAAAACTGTTTTTTACGTATTAAGTTGTCTTTCCTTATCTGCGATTGAAGGCTGAACCTGGCAAGGGGTGCAAACATACTAAAACAATGTTTTTACAAGGTTTACAAATTTTGCTTCCGTAGCGGCCAGGCTTTCGTTGCTCCTGCCACCGGCAGCATTGATGTGGCCACCCCCGTTAAAATAAAGGCGGGCAAAGGTATTCATATCTATTTTCCCTTTGCTTCGGAAGGATATTTTGACCTGCCCCTCATTTTCGCTGAAGAGCGCGCAAACCAGGATGCCTTTGATGGAAAAAGGGTAGTTGACCAGGCCTTCGGTATCGCCTTTCTGGTAATTGAAGCGGCTCAGCTCCGTTTCGTTCAGCGTAAAATAGGCCACCGGCAGGCCTTCCACCACCTTCAGCTTTTCACTGAGCGCGTAGCCCAGCAGCTGCAAGCGCTTCAGGCTGTAATTGTCATATACGGCGCTGTGTATGTCAGCAGGCTTAATCCCGGTTTTCAGCAGCTCCGAAAGGATAAGGTGCGTTTTGGATGTGACGCTCGGGTAGCGAAAAGAGCCGGTATCGGTCATTAGGCCTGTATACAGGCAGGCTGCAATTTTTTTATCGATCAGCTTTTTATGGCCAAGGGCTGTTATCAGGTCAAACACGAGCTCACAGGTGCTGCAGGCAGCAACATCATGGTAATAAAAGCTGGCATACCTGTCGGGCTGCTGGTGATGGTCAATAAGCGCTTTTGGTGCGGTGCTTTGCGCCAGCACCTCGCCCAGCTTTTCAAGCCGCTTGTATGAGTTAAAATCCAGCGTAAAAATAACAGCTGCGGACCGGATGAGCTTTGCCGCCTTTGCTTCATTCTCCTGAAAGTTAATAACCTGTTTATTTCCAGGCAGCCAGTTTAAAAATTCGGGGTAGGCATTTGGCACAATTACCTTCACGCTTTTTTTTAGCTTGAGCAGGTAGTGGTAAAGCGCCAGGCTGCTGCCCATGGCATCGCCATCGGGACTCCAATGCGTGACAATGACCACGGGCCCACTGCCTGCCAGCAAGGTGAGGAACTTTTTAGGGCTGTCTTTTTGCATAAAAGCGGGCATAAAACCGTAAATTTAGGTGTTTTTTGGCCCCTGCAGGCCATAAAAACCCAAAATATTTTCGTTTTATGCAATTAATTTTATATATTTGCCCCTCTTAAATCTAATAAAAGAAAAATGTTAATAGTTCAAATTAAGGAAGGCGACAACATTGAAAAGGCCTTAAAAAAGTACAAAAAGAAATTTGAAAAAACCGGTGTGGTTAAGCAGCTGCGCGAGCGCTCAAAATACACCAAACCTTCGGTGGTGCGCCGCGAGCAGGTCATTAAAGCCTCTTATAAGCAAAAATTACAGATAGGCGCTATTGAAAAATAGTCTGTTTACTGTTTTTTTAAGCTAAATTATATTGGAATCCTAATGCGAAATGCCTAATTTCGGATTAGGATTTTTTATTTAGTTATATGGTTAATGATAATGTCCTAAATAATTTCCTTTCTTATCTTAACCTTCAAAAAAGATTCAGCGCCTTAACGGTGCAAAGCTACGCCACTGACCTGAGCCAGTTTTTTGCTTTTCTGGACGATGAGGTTAAAAACTGCGGCCTTGCCGATATCACTTACCAGCACATCCGCTCCTTTATGGCCAGCCTGCTTGATAATGGGATGAGCGCCAACAGCGCCAACCGCAAGCTGAGCGCGTTAAAATCCTTTTTTAAATACCTGGTTGCCACCGGCACGCTGACCCAAAACCCCGCGCAAAAAATAATGCGTGTAAAAGCACCCAAACGCCTGCCTGTTTTTATAGATGAAAGCCAGATGGGAAAAATTTTTTCCACAATTACTTTTGGCAGCGATTTTGAGGGCATACGTAATAAACTGATCATTGATATTTTGTACCAGACCGGCGTGCGGCGCGCAGAGCTGCTCAGCTTAAAAGAGGCTGACGTTGATATTTACAACTCACAATTAAAGGTGTTGGGCAAGCGTAATAAGGAAAGAATAATACCTTTTGCCGCCGGCTTAAAACGTAACCTGGAGTATTATCTGCGCGTAAAAGGGGAAACAGGCCTTTCAGGCCCCTGTTTGCTGGTAAGCATTAAAAATAAGCCTATGAGCCCTGCACAGATCACAAAAGTGGTAAACGATATCCTCGGCCAGGTAAGCACCAGCAGCAAAAAAAGCCCGCACGTGCTGCGCCATACATTTGCCACTCACATGCTTAACAGCGGCGCCAACATCAATGCGGTAAAAGAATTGCTGGGCCACGCAAGCCTGGCTGCCACACAAGTATACACACACAATACCATTGACAAGCTAAAGAAATTGTATAACCAGGCCCATCCACGATCGGGCCATTAATAAGAATAGGAGGAAACAAGGTATGACAATCAACATTCAATCCGTGCATTTTGATGCAGACAAAAAGTTACTCAACTTTGTGAACGACAAGGTTGGAAAGCTGAGCACCTTTTACGAGGGCATTATCAGTTGCGAAGTAATACTGAGGCTGGATAAAAGCGCCAGCTCGGACAATAAGATCAGCGAGGTGAAAATACTTGGCCGTGGTAACGAGTTTTTTGCGAAAAAACAATGCGTGACGTTTGAAGAAGCTACCGACCTGGTATGCGAGGCTATAAAAACGCAGCTTAAAAAACACAAAGACAAAGTACTGGAACTTGAAAAAAGATAAGAGCTATCCTGATTATGCAGGCCGCCCCAAAAGGGCGGCTTTTTTTATTACTTTTTTGCGCCGGAGCTCAGATTTGAAAGGCGTTCCAGGAAAGAACTGCAGACAGCCCTGTCTTTACCAATATATGAAATGTGATTATCCGGTCGTAGCAATACATAAAAATCAGTTGCTTTGCCGAACAGGGCCTCGGGGATTTCTGTAAAAGTGATGAGCTCAGGCGGATTAGGAACAGAAAGCGGTTTTGACCGGCCGGTACCAAAATAAAGCAATTTAAAGTGCGGCCCGGTGAGGTAACTAAAAATATGCCTGCCGCCGGCGCTTACAAAATAAGGTATGCGCATACCGGATTTTACTTTGCCAAGAGCACCGGAAACGGTGAGTGCGCTATGCGGATAAGCAATACCTGTTTGTGAAATGAGTGGAAATACTTTGCGCTTTGCCAGTGCGCTTTTTGAAACGAGGCGGACTGCCAGTGGAAATATATGGAGCCGTATAAAGTTAACCAGATGGTTGGTGCCGGCCAGTACGTCAAACATACGGTCGGTTGTTTGCAACAGGTGCCGGGCGTTTTCAACGCGCTCGGTACTATAGGTGTCCAGAACAGCGGCGTTCAGCTCGCCTTTTATAACACCGGCCAGTTTCCATGCAAGATTATATGCATCCTGTATGCCCGTATTCATACCCTGCCCGCCGGCAGGCGTGTGTATATGTGCTGCATCACCGGCAATAAAGCACCTGCCTTTCATAAAAATGTCTGCTTTACGGCTGTGCACCCTGTATGATGAAAACCACAGAAGCTCCCGGAATTCGAGCGGGCAGACCACCTGTTGCCGGATTGACTCCCGGATGTCGTCAAAAGTAATGGACGCTTCAGATTCCTTTGCTTCCGGTAAAATGCCTACAATGCGGTAATGTCCAAAGCCCTGCATTGGAAAAAACAGAATAAAACCTTTTGGGATGAGGAAAGCGAACAGCTCATCCTTGTTGATTACCGGACTACTGAGCTTTACATCTGCCACATAAAATAACTTGGATACCGTATCGCCGGCAAAGCCAAGTCCCAGCTGGTGCCTTACCGGGCTGCCAGCGCCATCACAACCGAGCAGGTAGGCGGCGTCAATATGTTGTTCCTGTCCATTATTGTTTTTATAGTAGGCGCGTACCCCGTCAACATCTTGTTCAACACGGCTGAATTCTGATTTCCAGTTAATGGTGACGTTGTGATCGGCCAGATAGTCCACAAATAATGTTTCGGTTTTGCTTTGCTCGAGAGAAAGCGCAAAAGGAAAAGGACTAAGGCCTTCTCCAAGCCCCGAAAAATCGACAGCGGCTTTTCGTCTGCCTTTGTAAAAGAGGTTCAGCGCAGTAGTAAGGCGGCCTTTTTCAATCGCTTTTTGAGCGAGACCAAGCTCGTCCAGCAATTCCATGGTGCGGGCCTGCACAGCAATGGCTTTTGACAGGTGCGTGGTTTTTTCGTTGCGCTCCAGAATCACAAAATCGATGCCATAGCGTAGCAGTTGTGCTGCCATGGCCAGGCCGGTAGGGCCGGCGCCGATAATAAGCACCTGTGTTTTTGAGGGAGGAGTGTTCACAGCTGTTACGAAGGTTAAATTACAGAATATCTTCCTGTTTTCTATAATTTATAGCAAGGTACAGGCCAGGAAAAATTTATCTTTAAGGCATGAACACTAACCTGGATGCGGAGGGTGAGAACCTGAGCGCCACTGATAAGGAGATAGAGCGGGCGCTGAGGCCTGCCGCGTTTGATGATTTCAGCGGGCAGGAGGGCGTGGTGGATAACCTGCGCGTGTTTGTGGCTGCAGCCAAGCAGCGCAAGGAAGCGCTGGATCATGTGCTGCTGCATGGCCCGCCGGGCCTCGGCAAAACCACGCTGGCCCACATTATTACAAACGACCTTGGCGTTAATTTAAGGGTAACCAGCGGCCCTGTGCTGGATAAGCCGGGCGACCTGGCCGGGCTGCTAACGAACCTGGAACCTTATGATGTTCTGTTTATTGATGAAATTCACCGCCTGAGCCCTGTTGTGGAGGAGTACCTTTACTCAGCCATGGAAGATTACAAGATCGACATCATGATCGACAGCGGGCCTAATGCGCGCACCGTGCAGATCAAGCTGAACCCTTTTACCCTGGTGGGCGCCACCACGCGCAGCGGCCTGCTTACCTCGCCACTGCGTGCGCGCTTTGGCATTAACAGCCGGTTGAACTATTATGACAGCAAGGTGCTGACCAATATAGTAAAACGCAGCTCCGATATTTTAACTGTTGAGATCAGGGATGAGGCCGCTTATGAAATTGCCCGCAGGAGCAGGGGCACGCCGCGCATTGCCAATGCTTTACTGAGAAGGGTGCGCGATTTTGCGCAGATAAAAGGCAATGGCAGCATTGACCTTGAAATGGCTACCTACTCGCTGAAGGCATTGAATGTGGACAAGAACGGCCTCGATGAAATGGACCACCGCATCCTGTCCTGTATCATCGATAAATTCAAGGGCGGGCCGGTGGGCATTGGCACCATCAGCTCAGCGGTGGGCGAGGAGGCAGGCACGCTTGAGGAAGTATATGAGCCTTTTTTAGTGCAGGAAGGTTACCTGATGCGCACACCGCGCGGGCGTGAAGCAACCGAGCTGGCTTATAAGCACCTGGGCAAAAGCATCTGGAAACGGGGTGGTGGATTGTTTGATGATTAAAAATATTATGTCTCTTGTATAACCAAATTCATCCTCATCCTGCTCATCAGCCTTTCGCGCGTTATTACTACAACGCCTTCTTTCGAGGCCAGGTGGCACCTGGTCAGTATTCATAATGGCCCTGAACTGGTCATTACAGTTCCTGGTAATATTAAGCCCTCCCTGAATATGATGCCAGGGCGTTTCGAAGGCTATTCAGGCTGCAATGCGTTTAAAGGAGGGTACAGCGTCAGGAATGATTCACTTATTTTTAGCAGCTCTGTAACAACAAAAAAGGTATTGCCCCGGAACGCCTCATGACATAGAACAATTATTGTCGGACAAATTGCTGCGCTCTTCCGCTGGCTACAAAGTGTCCGCTGATACTTTATGGCTCTTTGCCAGTAAGGCATGTGTTTTCAGGTATCATAAAATAAAAGATTGATCCTAAAGCCAGGCAGGCGGACTTTGGAACAGTACTTCCTTACTTTTTTCCGGATACCGGTAATTGATAGCCCAGGCCAAATTTAATGATGTTGTTATCCGGGCGAAATAGTCTGGGCATCAATTTTCCAGTGGATTGGTATTTTTTGCCGTTGCTATAATCATAGCTATATTCCTCTTTAGAGAATCCTATACTTGAGCCAACGCCAAGGCTGGCATAAAAATGTTTTACAACATTCCAGCGTACGCCAAAGCCTAAATAATTATCCAGATGTACAAAGTGAGTGGTTTGTGTACCATAGTCCTGTGGATAATAGTAGCCGGATGAAACTTTATCGGTTATTTTTCCGTTCAGCAAATTAAACATGTAATCAAAAAATAAATTAAACCTGTTGGCAGCACCATTCGGAAAAATTCTGTAGCCTGCCTGGGCTCCCCATAAAGGTCGCGGGTGCCAGGCATCGTAATAAATTAAAAAAGCGCCGGCAAACACGGTATGCTTGCCTTTTGAAAAGGTAAGGCAAGGAAAAAACCCATCTTTGAACAAAGTTGGATTTGCATAAGCCAGCTCAAGTCCCAAGTATGCTTTTTTTGGTTGTTTTTTCAGTGAGTCCTGCGCTTTTATAACTGAGAAACTGCCCAGCACGAGGAAACCAAGAATGAGAATGATCTGTTTCATGGCAATTATATTAATCATAAATTACTCCATCGGTAAACCGGTATACGTCCCCGGTTTGCGCATCAATTTCCACCAGCGGATAACCGCCGTCAGTGCCTGCTATCCGCCATACAAGCCTGAAGTCAGGTATACTGTCGTTTCCCTTGTTTGAAAGGCCAAGGATGGATTGCTGGCAGTGCTTGAAATGAATGGTTTCTTCTGCTATCTGGTTTGCCTGCTCTGCGCCAATGGCAGGATTGGTAGAGATATTTATGTTTATTGGAAAAGGTTTGTGCGGAAATAATGGTGGTGAATCGTAATTATCCACATTTATGCTATGGGTGTAATCAAAAAGGATGAGATCTTTATAATAAACGTTGCACCGTGCGTATGCATAATATTTGCCGGGATCATGCACCCATTCAAAATGTACCTTATAAGCCTGCAATTGCGGATATTTATTTAAGGTATCCATAATCTGCGGCAGCCCGCTTACCGGGGCCAGATCCACCAGGTGGCGGGCGTTACGCTCCTGAATCATTAGAGGGCAATACTTTCCGCTTTGTTTTTTGCAGGCAAGAAGAACGATAAGCAACAATAAAAAAGCAGTATATTTTTTCATGATAATGTTATTGGCTTTGCTTAATTAAACTTAGTGATTTGGAGGCAATAAAACAATTTCAGCCAAGCTTTTTATATATTCTGCTTTAGTTTGCTGCACTAAGGATTAAATATGTAGTATAACAAAACTAAAATATATTGAATAACAACCAGGAGCAAATCTGAGTAATTAGTACGGTTGAATACAAATGGCGTTTTATGTACGGCCGGAAAAACCGTATCTTTGGCGGAATTATGTTTCACTTCCTGCTCCGCACAATCCCGCGGCCGATTTTAATAAAGTTCAGCCTGATTTTCCAGCAGCTGGCGCCAGTGCTGTATTACGGGAACCGTTATGAGGACCCTATTACCGGGAAAACCTACCGAAAATTTTTACCCTATGGCTACAGCGGCAAATCCAGGCGTAAAAATGTGCTGTGCCCGGGCAGCCTGTCTTTGGAGCGGCACAGGTTATTGTGGTTATATTTAAAGGAAAAAACCGATTTTTTTACAGCCCCGCACAACATGCTCCACATTGCGCCCGAGCAGTGTTTTTACAAGCTATTCAAGGCGCAGAAGAACCTGACCTACACCACCGGCGATTACAACAGCCCCATTGCTGACGTGCATTTTGACCTGCACAAGGCCCCTTTTGATAATGACCGCTTTGATGTGATTTTCTGTAACCATGTACTGGAGCATGTGGAAGATGCCGACCAGTGCATGCGCGAGCTGTACCGCATGATGAAACCGGGTGGCTGGGGCATTTTCCAGGTGCCGCTGGATGCCACGCGGGCTAAGACCTATGAGGATAAAAGCATTACCAGCCCGGCCGAGCGTGAAAAACATTTCTGGCAAAAAGACCATGTGCGCCTTTTTGGCCTGGATTATAAGGACCGCCTTGCCGCCGCCGGCTTTAAAGTAACGGTGGATGATTTTGTGAATACCGTAAGCCCTGAGCTGGTTGACCGCTACCGCTTGCCGGCGGGGGAGATGATTTATTTGTGCAGGAAATAACCGGTTAATACCACCGTGTTTAAGATTTCGGCTTCACCGGAATCCAAATCTCCTCTTCCGAATCCGGGTCGTTGCCTTTATAACGTTCGCCCATTACCGCAAAATGCGGCCTTTTATCCGGAATATAGTTTGAACCGGGCAGCCACTGGCTGAAAATATACTGAACCGTATCAGCATTGCCTTTGCGCAGAAAAACCGCGTGCAGGCCACCGGGCAGCGTAAATGTTTCCATTCCTTCAGGCACAGCTTCAAAATTCTTTACTTCAACCGCAGCCCATTTTTCAAAATTGGTATGAGGCGTAAAATGTTTGAAGTCTAAGGCAGGATCATATACCAGCATGGCAATGATGTCTGCATTGGCGGGATTTTTAATCTCCTTGCGCCGCGGCATAAAAAGCCTGAATAATTCAGGTGTCTGGTCCTGCGCCAAAGACATGCTGCGGCGCATGCCCACCAGCTTTTTTTCCTGCAGTATTCTGAAGTCAGGTTCCATACGGCGTTAATTATTTATGCGGGCATATTCCTCGAAGCTCATGCCTTTCATAAATTCAGGCGAGTAAATGTATTTATAGAACAGCTCGCTCCATGCGTGGTGCGAGCGGCTGTTATCGAGAAACTCGTAGCTAAAAGGTTTTCCGAAATGGATGCGGATATCTTTTTTATGTGCGCTGAACATTTCATCGGGCAAAAACAGCATTTCAATATTGGCCTTAATGCCCAGGCGTTTGCGCCAGCGCGCAAAATTGTAAAAAAACCTGGAGTTTTCCCCTTCAATAAACACAGGCACCAGGGTGCGCTTGTGGTCAATGGACTGTGTGATAAAACTTTTGCGCCATTTCAGGTCGCGCACCAGGCCGCCCTTTTGTTTGCGCGATACCAGGCCGGCCGGGAAAATAAGCACAGCGCCGCCCGAGCGGAATACATCCTCCATGGTGCGCAAGGAGGTGGCGGATACAGTGCCCACTTTGTTTACGGCTACAAATACATCGCCGTAGTTGCTCACATTTTTCAGGATGTCGTTTACAAAAAAGCTGACATCGGGCCGTATTTCACCCACGGCTTTGATGAGGGCCATGCCGTCCAGGCCCCCCAGCGGGTGGTTGGCTACAACGGTAATTTTACCAGCGGCAGGCACATTTTCAGGGTGAATGGAAATAACTTTGGCGCCAAGTATGTCAAGCGACTTCAGGTTAAAATCAAGGCCCTTTTCATCTTTTAAAAGAATCATGGCATCATTGATCTCGCGCTCATGCAGCTTTTTTTTGAGCCAGCTAATGGCAAAGCGCGGTAACCATCTGTAAAGCCTGTAGGCTTTTTCTTTCAGTACTTTTTCTACATCAATAAACTTTTCGGTTTCCATAAGTGGGATTGTCAAAGATATTAAAAATATATCCGGTCTGGCTTGTATATTTCTTGTGGTTTTTTATCTACAAAATATATATGTATTATAAAAAAATCAAGTGCAATTGTGGAGTTTTATGGTATTTATATTGCATAAATTTTTTAAAACCACTTTAATTATGAAGAAGATTTTAATACCCTGCGATTTTTCCGACGCTTCGGAAAGCGCGTTAAATTATGGGGTAGAGCTTGCCAAATACCTCTCGGCAAGCCTGGTGCTGCTGCATGCCGATCAAATACCTGTTATGAGCCCGGAAATGAGCCTGAGCACCTATCCATTGCAGGATACCATGCAGGAGAGCCTGGATGCATTAAAAAACCTTGCAGATAAAATAAAAATAACCAGCACCTTTAATGCCCCGATCGATTATTTTGCAGAAACAGGAAACACAACGGATATTATCCTGGAGCATGTTAAGAAAGTGCAAGCTGACCTGGTGGTGATGGGAATTAACGGTCATGGCAGCAAATTTATGAAAGCGCTGGTGGGAAGCGTTTCGGTGGATATTTCCAGAAAGATGGAAGTTCCGCTGCTGATTGTGCCGCCGGATGTGGCCTATAAAAAGATTCAGAACATAGCTTATGCCTGTAGCCTGGATGAAAGCCTGGAAAACAGCGCCACGCTGATCCGGATCAAATACCTGGCAACCCTGTTCGCTGCTACGCTGAATGTGGTGCATATTGTTCCTCAGGGCCATGTACTGAGTCCGGCCGAAACAAGCGTGGGCAACTTTGTGGAGCGCAGCCTTGAGAATGCGCCGCATAAAACTTTTATGATCACTGAAAAAAATGCAAGCGAAGGCCTTTTGCATTTTATTGATACGCACAGGGTGGATATGATTGTGCTGGAGCCCAGAAAACACTCCCTGTTTCATAATTTGTTCATGGGTTCCACTACAAAAGAGCTCGCATTTAACAGCCCGGTGCCTGTGCTTACCATTCATGGGCCCGATAATAGGAGTGTATAGCCTGCGTTCGGGAATGCAGGTTCTTTTTACAAAAAATAACATAAGCCCGGAGGATGCAGCTTGCATAATGATTAATTTCATGCTTTGCACTTACCGGTTATATAAGTACTATAAATGAACATGGAATTATTAATATTAGTGGATGAGCAGGATCGGGAAATCGGGGTCAAGGATAAATTCCAGGTTCATATAGACGGCGATCTGCACCGGGCTTTTTCCGTTTTTATTGTGGACAGTGAGGGCAGGATGCTGTTGCAGCGGCGGGCAGCCAACAAATACCATTCGGCAGGGCTTTGGACCAATACCTGCTGCAGCCATCCGCGGCCGGGAGAAACTATAGGCCACGCCGCAGAAAGACGGCTGCAGGAGGAGATGGGCATACACTGCTCGGACCTGCAGCACGCATTTCACTTTACATATAAGGCCTTGCTTGATAACGGCTTAACCGAGCATGAATTTGACCATGTGTTTATAGGCTACAGTGATATTTTACCGACCCCTAATTTTCAGGAGGTAAGTAGTTACAAATACATAAGTCCTGATGAAGTATCAAAAGACCTTGAGCAAAACCCGGGCAATTATACAGCCTGGTTCAAACTTATGTTCAGCCGCGTAAAGGAAGCGCTTCTGGCCGGTAAAGCAGCTCCCACATCCTGATCATTATTTCTTTTTTGTTTCCGGGCCGGTCGCAATCGCCCCCTTTTAATGTCGTTGTCATCTATCACCACTTTTCCGTAATTCGCTGTATGTTTGTATCACCAATACATAACCAATAAAAAATAAATAACATGGAAACATTAAACAAAACAGAAATTACGGTTGAAACAACAGTAAAAGCGCCAATCGAGAAAGTATGGAAATACTGGACGGAGCCAAAACACATTACGCAATGGTGCCAGGCGTCTGATGACTGGCATGCGCCTAAGGCTGAAAACGATGTGCGCAACGGCGGCAAATTCTCAACCACCATGGCGGCCAAAGATGGCAGCATGAGTTTTGATTTCGGAGGGATTTATACCGACGTGCGCGCAAACGAGCTGATCGCTTACACGATGGGTGATGAGAGAAAAGCAAGAATTACATTCAGCAGTGCCGGCGATTCGGTTAAAATAACCGAAACCTTTGAGGCTGAAAGCACCAACCCTATTGAAATGCAGAAAGGCGGCTGGCAGGCCATCCTGGACAGCTTTAAAAAATATACTGAGTCGCATTAAAAGCGAATTTCTTCAAAATAAAAAAGCCGGAAATTATTTTCCGGCTTTTTTATTTATGCCTCTGCGCGCATCTTATCTTCAAAATGCCTGTTTGTGAGTATGAGCGCTGCACTGTAAAAGCCCGCACTTTGGGAATTTACTTCTACAATACAAGCCTGATAATGAAGGCGTTCAATTGCAAAAAGCCGTTAAATTCTAACCGCGGCTGATCTGCCCAATCCCACTGTTTACAAGGAAAACCGAAGAATAAAAGAGTTTATGGTATGCAGAAATGGCACTGCGGCATTAACTTATCTTTCATACTGTAAAAACCAATTCAAAATGAAAAAACTGTTACTTGTTTGTGCGTATTGCTTTGCAGCGTTCACAACATATTCCCAAACGGATGAAAAAAAATGGAACATCGGCCTCCATGGCGGGCTGGTGGAATATAACGGCGACCGCGGGGGTGCCTTTTACTCTACAAGCCAGGCTGCTTACGGCTTTGCCGGACTCTCTGTTTCAAGATACCTGAGCAGGCATTTTGATGCCTCCCTGATTTTTACCAGGGGCGAGGTAGGCTATATTGATCACTCGGTAGCCGCCACGCCTGAAGTACCTAACAACTTCCTGGTGCGGCACAACACAGCCAACCTGTTATTAAGGTTTAATTTTACAGGCCCCCAAACCATTCTGCGGCCTTATATCTTTGCAGGCGCAGGCTCTATCTGGTACGAGAAGGTGTATAAGCTCCCTACTGAGCGCTTTGAGTTTTCCGTACCTACATTTGGCGGCGGCTTAAATATACGCATGGGACCAGTGGTGTCATTGCAGCTGCAGGAAACTTTCCTGTACACCAGCACGGATAATATTGACCATATGGTTGCGCATGATGACAATGATATGCTGTTATACCACACCGTGGGCTTAACATTTAACCTTGGCAAAAAGAAAGATGCTGACCAGGATGGTGTGGCCGACCGCAAGGACGAGTGCCCTAACACGCCTCCAGGCGTAGCCGTGGATGCAAAAGGCTGCCCCTTTGATAAAGATGGTGACGGTGTGTATGATTACCAGGACAACTGTGTTGACGTAGCAGGACTTGTATCACTGAAAGGCTGCCCTGATAAAGACCTGGATGGACTGACAGATAAGGAAGACCGCTGCCCGGATGTGGCTGGTACTGCTGAAATGAAAGGCTGCCCTGATACTGATAAGGACGGTGTTGTTGATATAGATGATAAATGCCCTGGAACCACAGCCGGATATAAAGTAGATGCAAATGGCTGCACCATGGATAATGACAAGGACGGTATTGTTAACGAGGAAGACCGTTGTCCTGATATCGCAGGCATACTTGCCTTTAAAGGCTGTGCTGATTCTGATGGCGATGGTGTATCGGATGCGGATGACCGCTGCCCGAATGCAAAAGGAACCATTAATAACAAAGGCTGCCCTGAAATGGCACGTGAAGACATTCTGCGCATTACTGTAATTGCCAGCAAGATTTATTTTGAAACCAACAGTGATAAACTGAAACTGATCTCCCACTCACAGCTGGATGATCTTGCTGAAATCTTAAAACGTTATGACGGCGTGCACCTGACTATTGAAGGCCATACCGACAGCGATGGCGAGGATGCTTACAACATGACACTTTCACAAAAAAGGACAGAATCCGTTAAAAGGTACCTGACCTCGAAAGGCATCTCTGAAGACCGCCTTACTGCTGTTGGCTATGGCGAAACAAAACCTGTGGCCCCCAATACTACTGCTGCCGGTAAAGCCAAAAACAGGCGTGTAGAGCTGAAAACCTCTTATTAGCGTCCTCAACCCTGACAGTATTGTCATGGTCCCTCATATAATAAATTATGTTTTAAAAAAAAGCCGTGGTAACACGGCTTTTTTATTTTAATATTGACCGTTGAGATTAGAAATAGCAGCTAAAAGCAGGCCGCTTTAAGTATTGTTAGATATTGTTGTGCTTTTGGAAAAATCAATTGGTCTAATTTTGTAAAAAAACCAAAACACAATGAGCACTTTTTTATGCAATTCCAAAACTATACAATTCCGGTTTATTATTTTATTTATGGGCCTGCTGACTTATGTACGGGCGCAAACCTGGCAGCAGAAAGCAAATGCTGACAAACCACGCACCAGCGCCGTAAGCTTTATGCTGAACGGCAAAGTGTACATGGCGGGTGGGGGCAGCGTTGCCAGCGGCGCTATTTATACCGATATGTGGGAATACGATCCCGCTGCAGATACCTGGCAGCAAAAGGCGGCATTGCCCGGAACCAATCCTGGCTGCACACATGGCGTCGCTTTTTCTATTAATGGCAAGGGCTATGTTGGACTTGGCATTGGTACTGACGGCAACTATAAAAAGGAGCTTTACGAATATGATCCTGCAAGCGACAGCTGGAACCAGATGGCAGATTTGCCGGCCGTTGCACGTGAAGGCTCAGCCTGTTTTGTAATAAACAACAAAGCTTATATTGTTGGTGGCGCTGATATTTCGAGAAAATCTGATTTCTGGGAGTATGATCCTGCTACAAATGCGTGGGCTTCAAAGGGTACCTCTCCCCTGGGCCCTATTATTTATGCCGCCGGGTTCAGCATCAACGGCAAAGGTTATATGATGGGCGGCTATCCTGATAACTCGCAGGATAATGTTACCAATAAAATGTTTGAATACGATCCTGTTACCAACACCTGGGCGCAGAAAACGTCTTTTCCGGGTACAGCCCGGCAGAGCCATGTGGCATTTGTGATCAATAACCGGGGCTATTGCGGGCTTGGCACTTCCAAATTTTACAGCACGCGCTACAATGATTTTTTCAGCTACGATCCGGTGACCGGTACCTGGCAGCCAGAAGCCGTTTTTCCGGGCGAGCAGCGGGGCTTTGCCATTGCTGCGTCGGATAATACCAACGCCTTTGTGGGGACGGGTTACGGCAGTAGCGAAAACCAGGACTTTTACGAATTTGTAGCGCCGCTGTTTTCTTCGTTGGGTGCTGACAAAAAAATGCAGGGTTCGGCAACGGTTTATCCTAATCCATCAACAGGTACTTTGTATATCAGCGGTCTTGACGCAGGCACGGCCTCTTATGCCATTTACAACAGCTGTGGCGAAAGGATTGTGTCAGACATCATGCCTCCCGGTGGCCGCCTTGAAACCGCTAACCTGAAGCCCGGGGCTTACTTCCTGCACATTAACACTGCCGGAAAAATTTTTAAGCAAACGGTAATCATTGATTGATCTTTTTGTTCCAAAGCAGCTGAATTAATCGGTTCTTTTTGCTTCAGCCTTTTCCTTGAGCAGAGCAATTTCCTGTGCCAGCTTTTTAATATGCTCATGCTGCCTTGAATTGACAACTGATAAATGGATCAAAAAAATAAAGATCATGAAGAAAAAAAACATGAATATGAGCGAAGGCGCATAATATACCCCGAAAAAACGGGCAAGCAGGTCAAGCGAGTTGCGCCATACGGAGCACACCAGGAAAACGATGCTCATCAGTATCCAAACAAAGGAATATTCGGTTCTTAGCCTGCCTTTAAGAATGAGCCGTAGCAATATGAGAAAAAAAACAAGGCCGGCACCGATAGCAAGCACCTGTATGCGTTGGGAAAAAAAGTTATCCATTGAGCTTCATTTTAAGATGTAAAAAAATACTGTTAAAAGTTACTTTTGTCATATAATAAATCGTATTAAACCGCCTGATGGAAGAGGTGCCACTGGTCCTTTCATTCATTGTAACGGCCACTTCCTTAATGCGCATTTTTTTATTCACCAGGTAAATGATCGCTTCAGGCTCCGGATACTCGTCAGGATAATATGCCAGCAGCTCTGCCAGGGCTTTTTGATTGTAAGCCCTGTAGCCAGATGTGGCATCCTTGATGCGCGCACCGGTAAGGAATTTGTTTAAATGATAAAAAAAGCGGATGCCAAGCCTGCGCACCGGCGTTGACTGGAAGCCGCTGTCGTTTATGAACCGCGACCCGATTACCACGTCGGCCTCTTCATTTAAAAAAGGCTCAATTAATTTATGAAGCTCTGCAGGCGGATGCTGCCCGTCGCCATCCATTTGCACGGCAATGTCAAAGCCTTTGGCATAAGCATACATAAAGCCGAGCTGCACGGTTCCGCCAATACCCAGGTTAATGGGGTTATCCAGAAAAGGCGCCTTTAGTGCCTTAAGCACCTCTTTGGTGTTGTCGGTTGACTCATCGTTAATAAACAGTGGAAAAATACGGTAGCTGTCCGCCCGTAATAAATTAAGGGCGCTGTATAAGGCCGGAATATTGCCCGCTTCATTAAAGCTGGGAATAATAATAAGGATATTTTTATTGGTTCCTGTCCTCTCCACTTCTTAGCTTGTCATAATCGGGCATATTAAGATCTTCCCAATAGCCATCCGGGAAGCCGGGCTCGGTGAATTGATAGGTCCTGAAAACCTTCCAGTATATTTTTTTGCTCATGCCCACAAAGTGAATGTTATTTATTTTATACTGGTAGCATTCGGCTAAATTCTGGCACAGGCAGGAGAATACAAACAGTATGGTAAGCAGCGAGACAAGCTCCCTGAATATAAACTTTTTTGCGCCGTAAAAAACAGCATTCAAAACAAAGGCGATGGGAATGGATAGGAAGGAGATGTGCTGGCAAAAACCCCTGGCCCCGAAACAGCCGCCGAAAAACCAGTCCCACCAACAGCTGAGCATGTATACCATGCCAGCGGTAAAAAAAATAAGCGTCCATTTTGACAGCGGAAAATCCTTTTTAATAAAGAAAAACCCGATAAAAGACAAAAGTATGATGGGTGTGTACAGTAGCCAGCCTTTGCGGTAGCTGAACAGGATATTGAAGATTTGCGGATCGCCCCAGAAGAACCGCTCGCCGGGATATGAAAAATAAAAATACATGCCTGTATGCTGTTTCCATAACAAAAATTGCGGCAGCCAGATCAGTATTACCAGCATTGCGATCAACAGCATGTGCAGGTAATTTTTCAGCAGCAAATTGAATTTGTATTTAAAGTCACTCCAGCGCCGTATATCCCATAGCAGAAAAAAAATAAAAACGGCGCTGTCCGTTGGCCTGATCAGCGAGATGAGGCCGAAAGTGAATCCAACGCCAAGGCTGTATTTAAATTTTTGCCCGCGGTGCCACAGCTGTGTAAAATATAAAAAAAGGCACATGAGCATAAAAAGATAACCATGCGGGCTCTCGCTCTGCATATAGGTATATGCAAACAGCATGGTGCCAAATAAGGTACAGAGCAGTGTAAGGGCAACAATTTTTTCATTAAAATAAACAAGTAGAAATTTCCTGAGAAAAACGAGGCCAAGCAGCACATAAAAAATAGAGCCCCAGTGAATGCAGGTGGCAAAGGGCTCTGAAGCGCCATTTAGCGGGCTTTTCTGATTCCAGGCAATTTTATAGCCGAGCGCAAAAAAAGGTGCATACATCAGCGACATGCCATAGGTTGTTTTGGGAACGTGCGTGCCTTTTGGGCCCAGGGGCAAAAAGCCGGGTATAAACGGCGCTGGAAATTCAAACGAGCCATCGTTGCAAACATAAGCCGGCAGGTAGCTGTAATAATTCATCACATCCCAGGTGAAATTGGTTTCATTTTTAGAAACATTGTAGGGCCGCCAGAAATCTACAAACCAAAACGCAAAACAGGCGCTGAAAATGATGACCAATACTCCCGGTTTTTTGAAAGTGCCCGGCGGAAGAATCCTTTTAAAGAAATTGAAGAATTTCATAACAAAAAACAGGGAGGGTGCTGCTATTTTTTAAAAATACTAAATTCTTTCCAATGGTGGATTCTATTGTCGGTTTGTTAGTTCGGGTTGTCCTGGTATTTTCAGGACCTTGATACTTCGTTGAGATTAAGCAATCAGGATGTATCGAGAACCAGCATTTAATTAAAGTCACTTCCCGACTCCGCTCGAAGTGACATAAATATGTGTCATTTCCCGACTCCCGAGACAAGCCTGGGACAAGTTCTGCCCGAAGTGACAACACGGCTGTCATTTCGGGCGAGTCGGGAAATGGACCTTATGCAAGGAGAAGGAGCTTTGATTGATTGTAATTTAGGCCCGCCAAAAATTATTTAGGCCCGCCAAAATTTTTCTGACCGGTTTCCGCTGCTCGCCTGCGGACTTCAGGCCCAGGCCTTGCAGGGCTGAGGGATCATCCGGCGAAAGGCACAATACCTCATGAAACAAACTGCGCGCTTCAGCGGCTTTTCCAAGCTGCTGGTCTGCATGCCATCGTAATCAAAGGGATCAAGATCGGCTACCTTTGAAAATACCCAGCGTCGCGGGATGTCTCCCTGTTTAATCCACAGCCAGGTAAATATCTACTTCCGGCTTTAGGGGGTCCTGGCATTTTGGCCCGTACACTTCAAAATCAGCAGTGTATTTGCGCTTCAGCTCCCGGTCCATGTCCCAGATATTTTTCCATGCGGTGACGATTGCATCCGGCATTTTTCCGCTTGCGGTAAATTTGCTGTATTGCCCGCCGGCAAAAAATCTTCCTTCCATACCAGGCGGTATGTTACTGAGCGAAGTTACCCGGCAGCCAATGATAGTGGTATAGCCGCCCCTGTAATCGCTTTCATAATCGGTATAAATGGAATAAACATCGTCACCCGCGCGGTTTGGTATTTTTGACGGAATATCTTCCGCATAAAACCTGCCCCAAAGCTGTTTCAGATCAATGCCTGCCTTGCCGCCGGCGTTGGTTGTTCTAACGGCAATGCCAATTATCATAAAAGGATCCAGGTGTGTGCTGTTATTCATTTTTTTGTGTTGGTGTTGCAGGCAAGGATGATAAAAATCAGCGTTCCTGTAAAAAAATATTTCATGTTATTTTTTGGTTTTGGCTGAATCGCTCATCGCACGGTAACAATCCGCCAGGTTCACTGAGGCAGTGCCATAATCGGGCTTTATTTCAAGCGAGGCTTTGTAATAAGGAATGGCCTGCGTGTAATTACCCTGCACAAACAAAATATAACCCTTGTTATTCAGTAAAATATAATTGTCGGGCTCCTGCTTCAGGCCGGCATCAAGTATTTTTACAGCACTGTTGTAATCCTCCAGCTTGTAATAGGCTTCGGCCATATTGATATAGGCATTCATGTATTTTTTTTCATGCTGAATGGCTTTTTTATAAAGTGGGATCGCCTCTTTATATTTTTGCTGCGTAGCTAAAAAATAACCTTTTTTGTTTAGCAGGTTAAAGTCTTTCGGGGCATGCTTCAACGCTGTATCTATTGTGTGCATTGCGCTTTCCATGTCGTTCATGGACAGGTAAGAGTTTATCATGTTAATATAGGCCCTTACATAATCCGGCTTTGCCTCAATGGCTTTTGTAAAAAGCTTTATGGCCTCCTGGTACTGGCGTTGCTCCTGCAATATAAAACCTTTGTTGTTCAGGGCCAGCCAGTCGTCAGGGAACTTGTTCAGCAAATCCGTTGCAATGGTATCGTCGTTTTTCCACACTTTGCAGCGCTCATGGGTCAGGTATGAATAGGTGACGGCAAGCGCCACAACGGTACCAATGGCCAGTGGCCTGTAGGTTTTGAGGTGGTGTTTTTTACTGTTGTAAAGGCGTTCAAAACCCATAGCTGCAATGAAAAACAAGCCAATGTAAGGAATGTAAGTATAGCGGTCGGCCATAATGGCATCACCTATGGAAATGAGCTGGAGCACCAGCAATACGTTTACAAGAAAAAACAAAAAGCCGAAGGCTATTAAGCGCGAGTGCTTCAGCGTTTTGTAAACCCCATAAAATAATAAAATAACACCGGCCGGGGCAAAGTAATAGGCTGAAGGCAAGACTCCGTTAACCACCGGCGGATAAGGATAAAAAATAGACAGGTTGATGGGTAAAAAAAGCTTTACCAGGTAATTAAGAAATGAATGGGAGGCAAAAAGCAGCTTTTGGCCAATGGTGTAGTAGTTGTGCAGCAGGTAGCCTTCCTTCTGTGCCTGTATGGCAATAACACCAAATACAATCGAAACAAGAAAAAAAGGCAGCTTTTCTATCCAGATCTGTTTCAATGGCCTTTGTGTATAAAAGTCGAGCAGGAGCAAAACAACCGGAAAAACAAGCGCGGCAGGCTTTGAAAGCGCGGAGAGCAGGAAAAAAACCAGGGAGAGGACAAATGGCAGCCAGATATTTTTTTTAGCAATGCTGTTTTCTGCGCTTAAAATGTTTTTTCTTTTTTCGGAGTAATAATAATATGCAATGAGTCCTGCAATAAAAAAGAAGCTGTATAATACATCCTTTAATTCGGCGATCCATACCACCGATTCAACATGCAAGGGGTGTATGCCAAAGAAGAGTGAAACAAGCGCTGCCACAAGCGGCTTTTTACCGCTCAGCAAATAGATGAGCCAGAACACCAGCAGCACATTTGCAAGGTGAATAAGCACATTTACTTTATGGTAGAGCGCCGGCCTGAGACCCGCAGCATGATATTCCAGCGCGTAGGTAGCCATGGTCAGCGGAATATAATTGCCGATAAAATAATGAGGGCCAAAAAAATAGCTGATGGCTTTGGGCAGAGGCTTGTTCAGGTGCGGGTTTTCAAAAACATAAGCATTATCGTCCCAATTGACAAAGTTATTTTTAAGCGCCGGTGAAAAAGAAAGAAAAGTGAACAGGGCAACGGCGCCTGCAAGTAACAGCAGCTGCCAGCTGCCCAGCGCGGTTTTACCGGATCTAACCGGTCCTGTAATTTGTTTTACTGCCTGTTTTTGTTGCCTGGCCATTATTAAAGCGGGTTGTGTGCAGGCTAAGGTAATGGTTTACTCCGAACTGGCAAATCTGCCCATGGCAGTGGCAATTGGTTGTACTGTTTGGCCATTAATTGCACTAATTTCACAAAAACAAAATCTGTTTTTCGTGTAATTCGTGGCATTTATTTCACTAATACCTGAGCTTGCCGCGGGATTGTTTATTCTTAAAGGGAATTTATTCCACAGTTTTCAATAAGGCTGCGCGGAAGCGCCTGATTGCAAAAATTGCCGGCGCTGGCGTAGCTTTTCGTAGAGAAAACAAGCAGTTAATTTTTCATATCCGGAGCCTATGATAACGACCCAAAAACGAAACATTGGTATAAACTTTAACGAGCAGGGTGCTGAAGTACGCCTGTGGGCACCCTATGCTGAAAAAGTAGAAATATGCATCAACAGCGAAAAAACTATTCCCCTTATCAAGCGGCATCTGGGTTACTGGTACCTGTTCACAAAAATGCTGCAAGCCGGCGACCGTTATGAATTTATACTCAACAATGACCGGCACCTGCCCGATCCTGCTTCGCTATCGCAGCCCGACGGTGTAAAAGGCACATCTGAGGCCATTGACCTGGCAGGGTTTAAATGGACGGATCAGCAGTGGGTGAACCCCGCACTGCATACATACATTTTTTATGAGCTTCACACGGGCACATTTTCCCCCGAGGGAAATTTTGAAGCTGTTGGCAGAAAAATAGGGCATTTAAAGCAGCTTGGCATTACGGCCCTTGAGCTGATGCCGGTATCTGCTTTTCCGGGAACCAGGAACTGGGGCTACGATGTTGTATTTCCTTTTGCGGTACAGAAATCATATGGCGGCGCGCAGGAGCTGCAGAAGCTGGTGAACCTGTGCCATGAGCAGGGCATAGCGGTGGTGCTCGACGTAGTGTTCAACCACATGGATGTGGAAGGGAATTACCTGGGAGATTACGGACCTTATTTCACCAAAAAGTACAAAACGCCCTGGGGCAACGCTGTTAATTTTGATGATGCGGGCTGCGATTCGGTGCGCCAGTATTTTATTGAAAATGCGCTCATGTGGTTTCGCGATTTTCACATTGATGCGCTGCGGCTGGAGGCTGTGCACGATATCAGAGATTTTGGCCCGGTGCATATTCTGCGCGCCATCCGTGAAAAAGCAGATGAGCTGATGGCCCATACCGGAAAAACATATTACCTGATTGTGGAATGCAACCTGAACGATACACGATTTATCAATCCCCTGCAGGATCAGGGCTACGGCATGCACGCGCAGTGGAACGATGAATTCCATCATGCGCTGCGCGTGGCTGCCGGTCAAAAGCCAAGGGGATATTATGCCGACTTTAACGGTGTATCGGATCTCGCGAAAGCTTATAAGCAGGCTTATGTGTATGACGGGCAATACTCACCCTATCGCGATAAGACCTTTGGTACAAAGGCAGAGCACAATACCGGCGATCAGTTCGTTGTTTTTTCGCAAAATCATAACCAGATAGGCAATCGTATGATGGGTGAGCGCAGCAGTGAGCTGATGAGCTTTGCCATGCAAAAGCTAATAGCGGGCGCTGTAATGGTGAGCCCTTATTTGCCGCTGTTATTTATGGGCGAAGAGTGGGCTGAGCCGCATCCTTTCCTGTATTTTACAGAGCACAATGATAGGGTGCCGGCCAAACCTGTAAAAAAGGGGCGCAGGGAAAAGCACCGGTACTTTCAACCGCCACAGGGCATGCCCGATCCATTTGATAAAAGCTCATTTGAATACTCGCAGCTGCAATGGCGCCTGATTGAGCAGGAGCCGCATGCCACGCTTTTTAAATATTACCAGGCCCTGATAAAGCTGCGCAGCCAGTACCTGCCGCTGAATTTATTTACACGCAACCAGCTTGACGCCAGCTATAATTTTGTAGCGCAAAGCATACAGCTGCATCGCTGGAACGGGGATCAGCATATTTACGTCTTCATGAATTTCTCTGATAAAAGGCAAACAGTGGCGCTTCCATTTTCGGAAACACCCTGGCACAAGCTCCTGTACTCGGAGGATCTGCAGTGGAAAGGCAGGGTGATGAGTCCTGCCACAGTTACCGGCGGCGTTCCATTTTATATGGAGCCCGAATCGTTTCTGGTTTACAGCAGCCATGAATAAATAACAGCAACATCCAAGGCGTATAAAAGTTTGCAAGCAGCTGTCTGACTGGCACAGTGTTTTCTTCGGCGTTGGTCTAACCTTAAAATATATAACACTATGAGAAACTCAGGGAACAGCAATGGCCGCAGAGGGGGCCAGGGATTTGCGTCAATGGACAGGGATCGTCAGCGCGAAATTTCAAGAATGGGTGGTCATGCATCGCACGGCGGCCGTGATGATGACGATGACCGTAGCAGCCCTTACGGAAGCAGCCGCAGCCGTGGCAGCGGAAGTGGCTGGTATGGTGATTCGGAAGCATCGGAAAGAGGCTGGGAAAACAGAAGTGGAGGGTCAGGTCGTGGCGGTTATGATTCTGACAGTGACTATGATGACCGCAGGTCAAGCCGGCGCAGCAATTACGATGACAACGATAACGATGGCCGCGGACATGGCCGCGGTGGCTGGTTCGGCGATTATGAAGGACACGCTGAAGCATCGGAAAGGGGTTGGGAAAACAGGAGCGGCAGCCGTGGCCGCAGCAATGATGCTGGCTACAGCAACCGCAGCAGCCGTGGCGGTTATGACAACGATAACGATGGCCGCGGACATGGCCGCGGTGGCTGGTTCGGTGATTATGAAGGACACTCTGAAGCATCGGAAAGGGGTTGGGAAAACAGGAGCGGCGGCAGCCGTGGCCGCAGCAATGATTCTGGCTACAGCAACCGCAGCAGCCGTGGCGGTTATGACAACGATAACGATGGCCGCGGACATGGCCGTGGTGGCTGGTTCGGTGATCCTGAAGGACATTCGGAGGCATCGGAAAGGGGCTGGGAAAACAGGGGCGGCGGCAGCCGTGGCGGCAACAACCGCAGCAGCCGTGGCGGTTATGATTCAGATTACAACGATCGTGGCCATGGCGGCTGGTTTGGCGATTCACAAGGGCACTCTGAAGCTGCCCAGCGTGGCTGGGAAAACAGGCGTTAATATAAATTTAACCATAATAATAAAAGAGCCGCACATGTGCGGCTCTTTTATTATGTGCCTGCCAATTTTTTGATTCACAAAAAGGGGAATTTTTTGCACCGTACATCACACAGGCAAACGTACATCACACAAGGCCCGGAAGCCGTATAAACAATGCATCCAGACGTTTTATTTTCTTAAATAATTTTTTTTGCAAATAATAATTAACTTTGGAAAATGCCTGAACCAGCTTTTCAGCGGGTAAAATCTTCCCCTAATTATAATAAAAACGAGCAGGTTTATATTTCGCTTATAGTTTAATTATGAAATTGAGGTATGCAATTGTGCCGGTTCTGCTAATGTTAATAATGCTTGCCTGCCGGACACATTTTAAAACCGAAAAAATAGATTATCCGGTAAAGGTAAGCGACAGTCAGTTAAAGGAAGGAAAAAAGCTGACAGTTTCCATTTGTTCGCCCTGCCATTACAACCCGGCTACAGGCAAGCTCACAGGCATGGAAATGCACGACCTTCCTGCCATTGCCGGAAGGGTTTATTCGCGCAACATTACACAGGAGCCTGAAAAAGGCATTGCATTTTACACCGATGGTGAGCTGGCTTACCTGATTCGTACGGGCATAGCCCGCAACGGGCATTTGATGAGCTATATGCAGCGCCCTAACCTGGCCGACACGGATCTGAAGGCCATTATTGCTTTTTTGCACTCGGATGATTCGCTGGTGAGCCCATCACTCGTAGAGCCACCGGAGACACAATACACTGCTTTCGGGAAATTCGGCATCAATCATTTTCCGGGACCTTTACCTTATCCCACACACCCGATCCTGAAACCGGATGTAAATGATAAAATAGCCTATGGCCGTTACCTGGTAGACAACCTGAGCTGCTATCATTGCCATTCAGCCAGCTTTTTGAGCGTGGATGAAATGGCGCCTGAAAAATCGAAACGTTATATGGGTGGTGGTAACAAACTTAAGGACAGTGAAGGCAAAACCATTCTCAGCGCCAACATTACCTTTGATGAAACAGGTATTGGCGGCTGGAGCGAGGCCGATTTCAGTAAAGCAATGAAAGAGGGCATTGACAAAAACGGCGCGCGTCTGCACCCGATCATGCCCCGTTACATTGCGTTGGATGAGCATGATATTTCATCTATTTATGCCTATCTGCAAAACATCCCGAAAATCAAAAACAAGGTTGAAGGAAAATAAATACAGCCGACCGGGCGAGTAAGCTGAATTTATGAGAAGTGGATAAGTTATTGTAATTTCGCGCATTAATTTATTTTAGCTTGCGCCTTCGTATTCGCCCGTATCTGTCAGCAAAAGCGGTAGTCCCGCTCTTATACATACTCTTACTTTTTGTGTTGCTTGGCTGCGGCAATAATGACAAAGCTATGCCGCCTGAGGCCGGGGGAACAGCGCTTAGCTCCTTTAATGACCTTGACTTTTCAGCGATTCAAAGCGGCGATATTATTTTAAAACGTGGAAAAGGCTCGCTAAGTAACATGATTGTAAAAAAGCTGGCCGAAAAAGTGCCGCTTTCGCATTGCGGTATTCTGATCAGGGATAAGGATTCCCTTTATGTTATACACTCGGTTGCTAAGGAGCTGACAGGTATTGATGGTGTACAGCGCGTGGATTTTGATACTTTTTTAAAGGATTGCGTAAAAGGCTGTTTGTATGTTGTGCGGTACCGGGGCGACAGGGATAAGCAGGAACAGGTTGCTGAAATGGCCCGCAACTACCTTTCGCGGCAGGTGCCTTTTGACTACGAGATAAATTATCAGGATTCAGCAAAGGTGAACTGCTCGGAGCTTGTTTACCAGGCATTGCTGCGGTCTTCGGGAAAAGACCTTTTTAAACGGATAAAAATACAGGATAAATATCCGATCGCTTTTAATTCGCTGCTGGACACTGCCCGTTTTGAGATAATTTATAAATATTAGAGCGGCTTATTAAACCATTTCGAGAAACCCATGCTGTAAACGCTTAATATTTAATTAATTGCTATTTTTGGCAGTTAAATAAAATTGATTACTTTTGCGCCGTTATAACCTAAAGAACCCAAACTATGAAAAAAGCAAAATTATTATTACTTGCCGCCGTGGCTCTTACGATCACTTTCTGCAGCAAGAACCAAAGAGTGGTAAACCAATTGGATGGTACCTGGAAAGTTACATCCGAGGTAGAGAACGGCGTTGCACAGCCTGACAGTACCTATAAGGATGTTGTTTACAAATTCGAAAAATGCAAAGTAAAAAAAGGTGACTGCAACGGTACATTAACTGAAAAAGGTAAATCAATCACATTTACCTATAAGATAACCGAAAAAGGAAAAAAAATAATCATTACTACTTTTGGCGTGGCTACAACCAGTGATATCGTGGAGCATTCCAAGAAAAAATTCAAATGGAAAACCGTTGATGGCAATGATGTAACAGAGACCACCATCGAAAAGAACTAAGGACTTACAAAGTATAATTGAACCCCTCATAGTTTTATGAGGGGTTTTTTGTTGCTGAAAAGTGCTTTGGAAAGTATGGATAAAAACTTATAGCAGCTGTTAGCTTTCCGCTTTTTCTTTTAATTCGGTAAGTTTTTCTCCCCAAAAAATTTTCATTTCGCCTGCCATGCCTGAATCCGGAATTTTCTGATGCTGCACCACCACCTGTGCTTTGTCCAGGCCCTTGGCGTAAAAATCAATACTCAGGCTTGTACTATTATCGCTCCAGGTAACGCGCATGGATTTATTTTCGGTGGCTTTGCGGATTGTAACTGCCGCCTTAAGCCATTTGCGCCGCAAGGCGGTGTCGTTAAAATAAGCGTAGAGTAGGGGCAGCGGTACATTCACAGTTTTACTGACGCTTATTTCAAAATCCTTCTCTTTTTGCCCACGCTCCTTTAATCCACGGTTCCATTCATAAGTGGTGGTGAGCAGGTTCTGGTTCCACTGACCCAGCGGTGCCAGGCCTTTTATACTGCTGACGAGGTCAAAAATACCGGCGTGCTTCATAGCGGCTGCGCCTTTTTTATCCAGCACAACAAACCAATCCTCCAGTGTTTTTCCTGTTTTTGCAATAACGAGCTTGTCTGTAATGATACTCCTCTCGGCCATTTTTATTTGCCATTATATTATGAGCGGTAAAATTACTGATACAAATTGACAAAGGAAAATGCCGGAAAATAAAGCCCTATGCAAAAACTATTTATATTTAATCTCATCATTAAAAACAATAAAAAAATGGAAACGCAAAACGGTATAAATACTGTTCAACATACACAAGGTAAGCTTTATTATTACACAGGAACACTGCTGGTTGCTTTTGCACTTGTGCTGCTTGTTACCATAAGCACCGTGGAGCTGCTGTACGGGCATGCACCGGTTTTGTATAATTCCTTCATTATTCTTTTCAGTGCGGCCTGTTTTGGCGGCTCCTTTCTTATTACGCGCCACATGCTTAAAAAACAAAAGCAGGCACAGCTTAACTATTACCTTGTTGCTATTCTCCGTTTTGTCACTTCAACGGTTATGCTGTTTTACTCCTTTACCAAGCTGTATAATGGTCACATGTACCAGTCTTATTACGCACTTGATTCCAGGCTGAATGACCTGAATGATTTTGACACGGTCTGGTCTTTTTACGGGCGCTACAGTTCCTTTCAAACCCTGATCGGCCTGCTTGAGTTATTGCCCTCGCTGCTGTTGCTTTTCCGGCGCACTGCATTTATAGGAGCGGTAATCATGCTACCTGTGGTTGCCAATGTGGTGGTACTCAATATCTTTTACAAAATAGGCGGCTTCACGCTGCCTGTAAGTTTTCTGGTGATGGTTTTTTCAAGCTACATTCTTTATTCTTATAAAGACCTTGTCCTGGAATTTTTTAAGAGATTGAAGACAGAAAGCCGGAGGCCGGTAACGCTCAGGCCTTTTACAAAACGGCTGTTTACTGTTATTAAAATTTTTCCTATTGGCATGCTTGTTCTGCTGATACTGTTAAAGGGTTTGGTTAACAAGGGGCAGCGCAGCACCCTGAAAGGGGCTTATGAGCTGGTTGAATTTAAAAACAACCAGCAGCCGGTGAGTCTTGATAGCTTACCTGCAGACGCTTACCGGAAAATATATTTTGAAAAAAGACGCATACAAAACAGCGTTTCCACCAATGACGGCCCGCAGGGTGCCAGCATTGTATTTCATAAAAAGGATTCGCTCAAAATAACATTCCGACGCGGCCCGCTTGACATGTATGTGGCCGAGGACACCACCGGCGCTTTTAAGGGCACTTACCGCATTGTGAATGACAGCATGCTGGTTTTGAAAGGCCGGCAGCGGGCCATGCTGATTGAAGCGAGGTACAAAAAGCTGCCGCTGCGGGAGTTTGATTATTGGTGGGAGTAATTCAGGTGTAATTTTGTACATACCAGGTGAATAGTGCTCCGTCTGCCTATAAGGTATTTTAGTTTTTCGTGAAATTTGTGGCATATATTTCGCCAATACCCTGCATCTTGCTGCGGGTTTTTTATTTGCCATACTTTATTTTTCATTTACCCAATCCGGCTAAAATCTAAATTGTTCCCTTTAAAAGTGGAATAATATGTTCATAACAATCCGGCGATAAAAAGCAGATGTTGGTCGGTAAATTAAAGGTATTGTATGTTAAGGCTTTCAGACAGTATCCCTCTAACTAAAAAAGATAGATGATAAATCTAAACAAATAGGTGGTCTTCTAAAATGTTTTTTAGTGCATTGGTAAATTTTATTTTACAATCACTAAGTACTTTCCGCAATTTTTTTCGTGCAGGTTTCCATTGTTTTTTTTGTGGATAGATAAACTACCTTCGGTTCAATGTGATTGAAAATTGGTACGTGCTGCAAAAAATAAATTACTATTCTTAATAAGCATTCAATTTTTTACAATGAGCCTGCTTGCGCAAAGGGACAGTACGCTGAACAGCCAGGATAGCCTGAAAACAAAGGCTTTGGATTTATTGCGTACAAGCGTTGTGCCACCGGTGGATAAGCGTAAAACAATTCAGATTCCCGAAAAAATAGGTGAGCCTGTACTTAAAGATTTTAAAGCCGATGATAATACAGCTGTATTAAAAAACTCAAAGCCGGGCCAAAATACAGTTCAATTTAATGTGAATAAAATAACAAGTTTAAAAAACGACAGCGCCACTGAAAAAAAATTTCACCTGAAAGAAAAATTAAAAAGCATTTTTCCAAAAGGCATTATCTCTGTAGGGTATGATTATGGATTTCTGCCTTATACTGTTAACACAGTCCCTCCGGCTTCGGCTTTTAAAACAGAAGGCTCTGTTGAGACAGACCTGCTTAATATACCTATAGACATCAGCTATTTTTACACCACACAAAAAAACCTGATAGGCTTAACCAATTATTTCAGGATAAGCTACAATGCTGACCGCTATAAAGATAAGCTTAACCACAAGCTGAGCGGGAATTCGGATTCATATAAAAATATCCTGGGTGGATTAAAAGTCCAAAGGCAGCAGCTGCTTCAAAAAATGGCTTATGCGGATTATCTTTCATCCATTGATCCGGATAAATGGCCTAAGGATGCGATTACCGGTAAGGGCAAGCCCGCTCCGCTATTGCTAATGCCTGACACAAGCGGCATGTTGAAATTACCGCAGCTGGACACGGCAGGAATGTTTAATTCTTCAGGCCTGGGGGATACGCCTGGAAACAATACATATTATTCCAAAGCAGATTCCATTAAGCGTAAGACATTGCTTTATAAACAACGTGCCGATTCTATGAAGCAGTTATATGCTACTTATAAAAATAATTATGAGGTGCTGAATGATTCTATTAAGAAGGTACAGGAAAAAATTGATGCGCTTGAAAACCTGAAGCATACAAAATCCCTGCCGGGTAAAAGCCCTTACTTAAATAAAGTCCAGGGTTTTTTAAGCGGCCTTAAAAAAGCCGACGTCGGGCTTTGTTATCCGGGCTATTCCACTTTTCTTACCAATAATATTCCGGTACGGGGCCTTAATTTTGAATACCAGAAAAACGGCCTGTTTTTCGGGTTTACCTATGGTACAACCGTCAGCACGCTTTTGTATAATAACAAAAGCCTGGATGGGATTTTGCAGAACATAAAGAATGCATACAATTACTTTGATGCAAATAATTTATCGGCAGGGCGTAAAATTCTGTGCACAAAATTCGGCATCGGCGAAAAGGATGGCGATCACCTTTATGTCGGCTTCCTGGTTGGTAAAGGTGCCAATACCTATTTTCTTTCCGGATCGGGCGATGCTGCCTCGCGCCTGACCGAAAGTAACCTTGTGCTGGAAGCAGATATACGCAGGAAGCTGCTTAAGCACACCTTCCTGGATGTTGTGGTAGGAAAATCATCGCTGCAGCAGGACAACTTGAACATGGATGTGCTCCAGTCAGCAGCGCGCGAGGTGTTCTCCAATTACCGTTCTTATGCCATACTCGTTAAGCTCAAAACAAGCATTCCCCTCACACGATCGGAGCTCACCTTGTCCACCAGGCGCATCGATCCTTTCTTTAACAGCTTTGGCATTGGGTTTATACGGTCGGACAACCTGAGGTACGAGCTCAAGCTGGATCAGCCACTTGGAAAAGCTTTCCGCTACACCCTTATGTTTCGGTACGAAGAAGACAATCTGCTGAAACTTTTGAATTATAAAAACACTTTTTACAGCATTAACAACACGCTTTCCTTCAAGATAAAAAAGGGACTGATGCTGCGCGCAGGTTATACGCCGCTGGTAAGAACGCTTAATGGCGAAAATTACCATGCAACAAATAAAAATGCGATTGTAACCGGCATTATCACCTTTACGCCAAGAAGCAGGCATGTGCAGAAACAATTCAGCCTGCTGTATAATTATTATTTTGTGAATACGGACAGTTCGGCAATCAACTTCCAGAATTTTGCCTACAGCCAGCAGTTTTCATTTAAAAGCGGCTTTAAAACAGGCTTGAATATTTCCTGGTTTAAAAACAGCCTTAAAGATACAACGGGTAACAATGTATTTTTAGCAGTGCTTGATGCCGGTTACCAGTTCCGCGGAGGCTCGGGCTTCTCCCTCGCCGGTAAGGCGGCCTACAAGCCTGGTAACCGTTTGTATCCTGGCTTTATTGTAAAATCAACCATTAAGTTATCAGGTAGCTTATTCTGGGAAAACCAGGCTGAGAAATTTATTGTGGGTGACCTTTTTAACGGATATGACCTGCAAAATTTAAAAAGGTTCCCTTATTGTTTCACCACCAAACTAATCTTAAACTTTTGAAGCATGAGTCGTTTAATTTTTTTCCTAGCCTTGTTTGCCTGCCTGTTTTTACAAACGGGCGCCGGGGCGCAGATAAACATCATCAGCATTCCGGTGCAGCCCTTTAACCTTACGCCCGAGGCGCTGTTGAATGTGAACATCATGAACAATGAAGGTGAAAAGCGGGTACAGCTTGTCACGCAACTGTTCAACTCCGGTAATGCGCCGCTTTTAACTGTGCGGTCACAGGTTTTTCAATTGTCAAGGGGTCTTAACTCGGGCAGCAGGAGCGTGGCCTCATCAGAATTTTCAGACCTGGCGCAGGCCAGCTATCTTAAAACAACGCACAACCTGGCCAGTGGCCGTTATAAAGTATGCAGCACCATTTTAATTGCTGACGGCGCCGACCGGATCGATGATTTCTGCGAAGAGCTGGAAGCGGATTTTAACCAGTATCTGTACCTGGTTAATCCTTTTGACGGGGATACCGTTGACTCAAAAAATCCCATTCTATCATGGACACACAGCGAGCCCTTTACAATCCTGAACCAGGGCGAATCGTACCGCATGATTGTTACGGAAATGAAAAAAGACCAGTCGGCCGAGGAAGCCATTACCATAAATACACCTGCCATGGTCAAAAATTATTTAAAAGAGCATCAGTTACAATACCCATATGATGCCAGGGAATTAAAGCAAAATGCAAAATATGCCTGGCAGGTGCAGAAGCTGAGCGACGGCGTGGTGATCAATAAAACAGAAGCATGGGTATTTAATACCAGGAAGCCCAGCGAATCAAAAGATGTAAAATACGTAGCCCTGAAAAGCCAGCTTGACGGCTCGTTCTACCAGGCGCACAATGACATGGTGTATTTTAAATTTTCGGAAGAATATAAAAGCACGGGCGAGCTCAGATTCAGCCTGACAGATGACAAATTGCAGCCGGTAGAAGTGACAGTTCTTAAAGATGGCGCAAAAGCCGGGTCTGGTGTAGCGCTGAAAACAGCGGGCGATAACTTATATGAGCTGAATATGGCTGACAAACAGCTGCACAGCGGCTTTTACACCCTGCGGGTAAAAAACGAAAAAAATGAAGACTTTTTTATTAAAATATTCCTGCCCTAACACCCAACAATTATGAAAATAAAACCGCTCCTCATCACCACATTGCTTTCAGGCATCGGTTGTTTTACCGCGTTGTTTGTTTACCACCGGTTTTACACCACTAAAACGGCCTATATCGAAATCAAAAAAGTATTCAACGGCTTCCAGATGAAAGCCGAGCTGGAAAAGAAATACAAACAAACGCAAAAAGGAAGGGATAAAATATTAGACAGCCTCACCTTTAACCTCAAAGTGATGTCGAAGCACCTGAGTGATCAGAAAAATGCCAGGGGAGAGGTAAATAAGGATGAGCTGTACCGGTTTGAATACGGCAGGGAAACATATTTAAAGCTCAAAAGCCAGTACGATGAAGACAATGCAGCCTTAAGCCGCAAGTACGACGACCAGATACTGAACCAGCTGACAGAGTATGTAATGGCGTATGGCAGGGAAAATAATTATGATATCATATTTGGCGCCGATGGCAACGGCAGCTTAATGTACTCCAAAGCATCCTATAATGTTTCGGATGAGGTGATCGCTTTTATTAACAATAAATACAAAGGCCTTGATTAAGATTTTAAGCATAATTACGGGCGCTGCCCTTGTTGTATCAGCTGCTTTATCCTGCCAGGTGAAGGCGGTGCATAGCAGGCCGGATGAGGCGGATGAATTATCATTTGTAAGGCCTGTTAACAATAGTGATGAAACCATGACCCTGAAGGAGTTTACAGGCTGGTGTGCGGATAAGGAAAATAAGCTGGCCAAAGAAAAAACCATTTCGGGTATCCGATTCAAGTTGTCTTATCTGCCGGCAGAGATTATGGCTCTGCTGGAACTGAGGTCGGAGCATTATGATTTTGAAAAATTCCTGAAAACACGCGATACCTATTTGGAGATGGTTTACTTCAATTTCAAAATAGAAGCAACAGATGGAACGGGGGAATTGCTGAAATACAAATTAGAATCGCCCGCCCAATATGAGGCCCGGGTCAAGTATTTGTCTTTTGACATGCAAAATGACCTGTGCCTGGTGCAGGGGAATGATACACTCCTGCCCGGTCTTTACCAGTTTGAGCGAACATTCGGCGTGGCGCCCTATGCCACGGTAATGCTTGCCTTTGATGCTAAAAAGCTGGATAAAAGCAAAGGCTTTACCCTTGTTTACAATGACAGGCTATTTGAAACAGGCCTTATAAAATTCAGTTACAGCGACAAGCAGCTCATTAATTTACCCAACATCAACGGATTATGATACAATTCAAGAAACGAAAACTGGTAAAGCTGAAACGGTGGTTGCACCGGCAAAGCGCCCTGTTATTGGCCATTTTAATGTTCATTCAGGTTTCATACCCCACTCAGGTTATGGCGTTAACGGGCGGCCCCAGCCAGCCCGAGGTCCAGTCGTTTGAGCCCATCGGTACTTCCGATATGGTGGATGTTTTTACAGGCGATTTTAATTATAATCTGCCTTTGCTGGATGTGGAGGGATATCCCATTAATATCTCCTATCATTCGGGTATTAACACCGACCAGGAAGCCAGCTGGGTGGGCCTGGGCTGGAACATCAATCCCGGCGTTATCAACAGGAATATGCGCGGCCTGCCGGATGATTTTGCGGGTGAGGCGGTTACAAAACAGTTTAACATGAAGCCGAATAAAACATGGGGTGTTGCGGCAAACATAAGCACCGAGCTGTTCGGAAGCGATAAGCTCAGCGGCGGGCTGGGCGGCTCTTTCGGGTTCAATTTTAATAATTACAGCGGTCCTTCAGTAGTAAAAAGCTTTAACGTAAATATCACCGCTGGGCTTGGTGGTGCCGGCAAGCTAAACGGAGGCCTTGGGCTCAGTTCAAGCAGTGATGAGGGCCTTTCGGTTCAGCCTTCCCTGGGATTTAGCAAGCGGGTAAGCAACGGCGATCACATGGAAACCAGCCTTGGTGTCAACATTGGTACCTCTTTCAACTCGCGTGGCGGTCTTAAGCAGCTTTCTGTCAGCACTTCGGCAGCACCTTCATTTATGGGTGATAATATTCCAAAAGACGGCACACGGGCTTCCGCCTCGCTCGGTAGCCATGGCGCCAGCGGCACCTTTGATTTTGGACAACCCACCTACACACCGAAAATTGACATGCCGATGAAAAACTTTTCCATGTCGGGCAATTTTACACTGGGTGGTGAGCTATGGGGCGTTCACGGAAAAATAGGCCTTTCAGGATTTTATTCAGCACAGGAGCTGGCGCAAAGCACCGTGACCAACCCTGCCTACGGTTACCTGTATGCCGAAAAAGGCGAGTTAAGGGATAATGCGCTGATGGATTATAACCGGGAAAAAGACGGCACCTTTACTGAAAATACACCTTCGCTGCCACTTACCAATTTTACGTTTGACACTTATGGGGTATCGGGGCAGGGGATAGGGGGAAGCTACCGTCCGTTCAGAAGCGATATTGGTTACGTATTTGACGCCACAAGCTATACCACAAACGATAATGACGCTTTAACCGTTGAAGTGGGCGTTGGCGGCTATGCACACGTAGGCACAAACATAACCGTTATTGACGTGCTGACACAATCCGGAAAATGGAAAGGTGACAACGCTGCTTTAAATACTATGGTATTTACACCAAAAGGCGACGGCAGCGACTTTGAAAATGTGTATTTTAAAGAGGCTAATGAAAAGGCTGTGGATTCTGATCCGGGCTTTTATCAGGCCGCAGGAACCGATAAAGCGGTAAGGTTCGACGTAGACTTCGGTAAATTCGACCATAGGGTAAAAACAGGTTTTGTTGACAGGTATGGGGCAACAACATCTTTTTCAGGGCCTATAAAACGTAAAAAGCGCGATAAAAAAACCCAGAATATCTCTTTCCTTAAATACGGCGAGTACAATGATTTTGCGATTGACAACAGTTATGCTGCACAGCTCTCTCCTTCAGCCCAGCCGCATCACATTGCCGAAGTAACCACGCTGGGTACCGACGGATCGCGCTACGTATACGGAATTGCCGCCTATAATAACCAGCAAAAAGAGATCACCTTTTCAGTTGGCAGTACCGATATTGTGAGCCACAGCAACAACAGCGACCTTGTGAACTGCGCATCAACAGGCCTGGTAAGCTACAGCAGCGGCGATAATTCACTAAATAACAGCAAAGGACTTGATAATTACTTCAGCTCAACAGAAACCCCGGCTTATGCACACTCTTATTTGCTAACCGCTGTGCTGACCCCGGATTACATTGATGCAGACGGGATACGGGGACCCAGCGACAAGGACTTTGGAGGGTATACCAAATTCAAATACACCAAAATAGCCAACTTTAACTGGCGCACGCCTATCGAGAACCTGAAAGCAACTTATACAGAAGGCCTGAAATCGGATTTTACCGATGACAAGGCCAATATTCTATTTGGCAAAAAAGACCTGTATTATCTTGACTCCATCATCACCAAAAATTATGTTGCCACTTTCCATAAATCCTTCCGCCAGGATGGGCTTGGCGTGAATGGTGAAGACGGCGGTATAAGCACCACTGCAAGAGTAATGAAGCTGGACAGCATCAGCCTGTATTCGAAGAAAGACCGCTCCACGCCCGTAAAGCGGGTGCATTTTGAGTATAGCTATGACCTGTGCAAAAGAATACCAAACACTTCGGTAACCAATTCGGGCAAACTGACATTAAAAAAAATATATTTTACTTATCAGAATTCGAACAAAGCAAAACTGAGTCCTTATACTTTTGATTATCACGAGACCAACCCGGCAGAGAACCCGAATTATAATATAAAGGCATATGACCGCTGGGGCTGTTATATGCCAAACAACGCCACCAGCATTGGCGTGCGCGATAATGGCAGCTCTGGAGATGCCAGCTCTTTTATCACTGCAGCAAATATGCCTCCTTCCGATTATCCTTATGTCGATCAGGACAGGACTCAGACCGATCTATATACAGCGGCCTGGACACTGAAGGAGATCAACCTGCCTTCAGGCGGCACTATTAAAATGACCTACGAGTCTGACGACTACGCCTATATTCAGAACAGGAAGGCCGGGCAGATGTTTAAGATCATTAACTATGTTACGGATACAAGTGCTGCTGTTACAACGGCAGCGAACGTCAACCAAAGCAATTCATCAGTTTCTTTTTCTGCTCCTACCGGTTTTTTTATTTTTAAAGCAGCACCGGGTGTGCCAAAAGCCCAGGATTACAGTGATGGTATTAAGTACGTATACTTCCGTTTCCTGCAGAACATCAGAACGGCTAACTCTAAACCCAACCTGGAATATGTATCGGGCTACGGAGAGTATAACAGCCTTGGCTTTATAAAGCGGGGCGGGGTTTATTATGGCTGCCTGACTTTAAAGGACGTTAACCTGAAAGACAATGGCGGCGGCTCAACGGTAAATCCCGTGGTGAAGGCTGGCGTTAATTTCGGCAGGCTGCATTTACCAAAAGTGGTGTGGGATGCCACCGGCGGTAATTTCAGCGGCAGCTTAAGCGGCTCAATAGTTTCCTCTTTGATTAATTCCTCTTTTATTAAAAATATACGTGATGCTGTAAGCGGTCCGTCTCAAAGCCTGTTCCAATACTATTCGGTAGCTCAGTCTTTTGTGGGGGCAAAATCATGGGTGCGGCTGAATAATCCCAATGGACATAAATTAGGAGGAGGGCTGCGCGTCAAAAAAATTGAAATGCTGGATAACTGGCTGACCATGGTTGGCGCCGGTAATGGAGAAACATCCAATTACGGGCAGGAATACGACTATAATTTCGGGGATGGCAGCTCCTCGGGTGTTGCTACTTATGAGCCGCAGCTGGGGGGTGATGAAAATCCATTTAAGCAGCCTGTTTTTTCAAATACCAAAAAACTATTAGTTCCCGATGATGAATCGTATACTGAAGAGCCCTTCGGGGAATCTTTCTTTCCGAGCCCTTCTGTTGGTTACAGCCAGGTAACGGTTAAAAACCTTCAGCGGAACTTTGTGAGCCGGCACGCTACGGGTAAAACAGTACATGAGTTTTATACTGCCCGGGATTTTCCTACTATTACTTCGCGAACAAATGTTATCTCAAAACGCGGAAAAGACGGCCCCGGCAGCCTGCGCTCGCTGCTCAAGATCAATGTGCGGGATTACTTTGCAGCAGCACAGGGCTTTGCTATCGAGCTGAACGATATGCACGGCAAGCCCAAATCCCAATCCGTATACCAGGAAGGCCAGAGCACGGCCATTACCAGCGTTGAATACAAATACAAAAGTCAGCCATACAAGAACGGAAGCTTTAAGCTCACCAATGATTGCAAAACAGTAGCAAAGGATGGCAGCATTGCTACCAATAATGTAGGTATGTTTTTCGATATGGTGGGCGATTTCAGGGAATCCAAAACAGAGACCAACTCAAAGACCATTGAAATGAATGTGGATGTAGTTCCTGCATTCCTGCTGCCCCTGCCAATACCCAGTGTGTGGCCGGGTTTTGCAAAGGACAAGTCCAGGTTCAGATCAGCTACCCTCACCAAAGTGATACAGCGTTTCGGTATCCTGGAAGAGACCATTGCAAGGGATCTCGGCTCGGTAGTGTCCACCAAAAACCTGGCTTATGATGCTGAAACCGGCGATGTGCTGCTGACCCAAACCACCACCAATTACAACGATAAGCTCTATTCCTTTAAGTACCCCGCCTGGTGGTATTACGACCTGATGGGAGCCGCTTATGAAAACCTCGGCTTTGAGCAAAACAATGTTGCCATCGGTGCATCCGGTGCTGCCAATCTCAGTGCAGCCTATTTGTTTAAAGCAGGAGACGAGGTAGCATTAAAAGGCAATAATGCCGGCAATAATGTGATCGGATGGGTATATAAAGTTACCGGGAATACCGTCATGTTCATTTTAAAAAATGGCAGCCAGGTGGGAAATGATCTTTATAGTTTAAAAATTATCCGCTCAGGTAAAAAAAATAACCTGACAACAAATATGGCCACTATTACAACACTTTCGGATCCCTTGTTGTCACTTTCAAGCAATGCCTACCAAACTGTATTAGAGGCGGAGGCAGTTGAGTTTTCCAATCAGCGAAGGGCCCACTGTGATTGCCTGACTTCCAACACAGCCATACCGCTTACAACAAATCCATATGTGAACGGAACCAAAGGCATCTGGCATCCCATGAAATCCTACAAGCAGTTAACCACCCGGAGCCAGGCCAATACCAATGGTAATACCAATATAAGGAAAGATGGTGTTTTTGAATCGTATACTCCTTTTTACAAATTAAGCGCCGGCGCATGGAAAATTGATCCAAACAACTGGACTTATACCAGTGAAGTAAGCGAGTATAATGTGTTTGGGCAGGAGGTGGAAAACAGGGATGCCTTAAACCGTTATTCCTCTGCTACCTTTGGCTATAACCAAACCAGGGCTTTATCAGTTGCAGCCAACGCACAGTACAAAGAGCAGGGTTTTGACGGCTTTGAGGATTACCGCTTTAACCCCTGTGCCGATGATCATTTTAAGCTGGCACTCAGCGACACTACGCGGACGGAATCGCATACGGGCCGTTACAGCCTGCTCGTAAGCTCCGGCACGCCAAAGATTTATGCCAAACAACTGATCCCGGGCTGCCCGCCGGTCCCCGTTTCAACATGCAGCCTGCAGCTGAATCCCGTGTACAATCCCACAGGATTTAAATACACGGTGACGCCGGCCAACGGCACGGCCCCATACAACTTCAGCTATAATATTTTGTCAGGCTCGAGTAACAGCCCGCAGTGTAATATTACCAGCGGCGCATTCATATCATCGGCCAGCGGACCATACAGTATTACCATTACGGTGATGGATGCCAATGGCTGCACGGCCACTGTAACACTTAACGCGCTTTAAAAAACAGAATTATGAAAGTAAGAGCTTATAAATTCAAACAATTTACAATTGCAGGCCTTATTGCGCTATGCACTTATGCAGGCGCCCAGACGAAGAATGCGGATTCCTTATCCATGCAGGTATCACAGCTGGTTCTTATACCTGATACGGCAAAAGCAACCAAAGGCAACCAGACCCTGGGCTTTGCCTTAAATGTGAAGGAGGTGGATGGCCTCAGGTCTTTTATCGTGGAAATCAGTGATAAAGATGGCAGGGCCCTGTTTAATCTTGGTGAGTATTATGTGAAAAAACACCAGCGTGGCTTTTATTATGTGGAGAAGGGAAATGACAAGAGAACAATATACAACGGGACAATCTATTTTACTTACCCTGTTAAAGCCAGCGATCTGTCACAAATTAAAGAAGTGCGGCTTAGCTACAGGTCTACTTCTGATAAAATAAAAACTACCGCTGCAGTACTGGCAGATCGGTAAATAAAAATAGTTATTAAAAACATAAAAAATTAAAACCATGAATAAATACCGGCTTCTGCTATCGGGCTGTTTGTTTTTTCTCAGTCTCGGCTTATTAGCGACGGACTGTCCTTTTATTTACGGGTTAAGCGCCAACGAGTCGTTGCCGGCTCCCTGCTGCACAACCCATGTGTATGCCCGTATACAAAATAACAGCTTTATAACCATGAACTTTACGGCAACTTATGCTTTTGGAGATGGCACCACCCTCGTCAATAATTATACTGGTTTTACACCCGGTTCGGATGATTTTCCGGAAATGATTCATACTTATGCATTGGCAGGGCTTTACACAATAACCCTCACCTTAACAGGGCCCAACCTCTGCGTATCCACGAAAACAACGACCATACTTGTTACAAACTACTGTGAAACTGCCTGTGGTACTTACAGCGTTTTAAGCACCGGCTATAACCGGACTACCAACCTGCCTTATCCGAGCTCGTTTGGTACATCCGGTACGCCTGATCCTAACTGGACAGTTGTGCAAAGGTGTGACCTGATTGCGCCGACTTTTACACCGGATCCTGCCACCATCGTTAACTACACAGGCTTTTCAGCATACGATATTTTCCCGAATATTGGTTATTGCGGTCCCACCACGGCACCGCTTGGCAACTCGCGCTATATTAGTCTAAGTCCGGGTTATAGCTCCATATATGGCACCCCTAATATTTATACCTATCGCACTCTTTTTACGCTCCCTACACCTATACCTGCCGGTCAGCCATATTCTCTGGCAATGTCCATGCGTGCTGACGATGCAATTTATCAGGTAAAGTTAAATGGAAATAATCTTAAATCGCCGGTCTTTAGCCAGGGTTATTCCTATAGCGGGCCACCTTATATTTTATATGCAGGTTCCTGCGGCCCTAATACTTTTGTGGCGGGCACCAATACCCTTGATATTGTTGTGGCCGATAACCCAACAGGGGTAACCCAGCTGGATGCTGAAATTGTTCTGTATTCGTGCCCGGGGCAGGGGCCCTGTCCTCCACCCCTGGGTTGTTCTGATTGTATCAGTTCCTTTGCGCCGAACCCTGGGAAAAAATACCTGCTGAGCGCATGGACCAAAGAGGACAATGCGCCACAGTCAAAAACCAGCTATACCTACCCGAGCATTGATGTTCAGTTTCCTTCCATCGGGGGTAGCGTTGGACCCTTTACGGCCAGCGGCAATATTATTGATGGCTGGCAGCGCATAGAGGCCGAGTTTTTTATACCAAACACCGCCACTGATATTACCGTGCAGCTGAACTGCTCCAGTAACGATTGCTTTTTTGACGACATCCGGATTTTACCTTTTGACGGCTCTATGAAGTCCTATGTGTACGATCCGGTAAACATGCGCCTGGTAGCGGAACTTGATGAGCGCAATTATGCCACCCTCTATGAATACGATGAGGAAGGAAAGCTTACCCGTGTCAAAAAGGAAACTGAAAAAGGAAAAATGACCATTAAGGAAAACAGGGAAAACATTAAAAAATAGGTTTTGAAAACACGCGTTATATTTTGTTTTTTATGTGCTTGCAGCACAGTTGCCTGGTCGCAATCCGCTGCATGGGAAAATGCCAGCAGGCAGGAGCTTGTTGCGGCCTACAGGATTTCCTACAATTGGTTTATTAATACCCCGAGCTACAGTTTTAAATTAAACTACATATCGTATGGGGATGCTGTTTCTAAGGAGCCCATTGAAAATTCGGAAGGTTATTATAAACGTGTGGCAAACAACTGCGTGTCGGAAATAATCGGGATAAAAACCCTGCAAAATGCAAACCTTAAAGTAGTGGTGGATACGGCGGACAGGCTGGTTACGGTTACTGACCCAGGAAACCTGAGCCCCGCCATGACCGGGCAGGAGGAACTGATGGCATTGCTGGACAATGCGAGGGGCCTTAAAAAAATGAAACAGTCAAAAAGCACAAGGTACCATATTGATTTTAAGGAAGGCGGGCAATACGAGGCCTACGAATTCATTGTAAATGATAAAGGACAAGGTGAAGGACTTACCTATTATTACCAGGAACAAATTACGAGGGCTGATGGAGAAGGGGAGGACAAAGAGATAAAAATGAAGCCCCGTCTCGAGATCCGCTTTTCCGATTACCAGGTACCGGCAAAATATACTGAATCCGAGTTCAGCGAACGCGGCATTTTGGTACATGAAAAAGGGAAATTGAATTTAACGGCCGCCTACAGGAATTTCAGGCTGCTGGATTACCGCTTACAGGCAAAAAAATAAACTTATTTAATACCAGAAATTATGGCGTCAACATTTAAAAAAACGGGTCTTAAAAAAACAAGCGTATTGCTGCTGCTGCAGCTCCTGGCGTATTGCGTGATGTATGGGAAGCAGATCCCGACCGTCACCGGTATTTTAAAAACCGATCCGCTTTTTTCAACTCCTGTTGAAATAGGCATGCCTTCCGCAATGAATACCATTTTTGTGCTAGCTGTGCCAGGTACCGCCGATTACAATGTGCAGAACACAATTTCGCTGAAATACGATCTGAACACAGATACTTTTTTCCTGGCTCCGACGCACGTGCGCGTGTCATTAAAGATTAACCTCTTTGATGCCAGCGGTAATCCGATTTCCACATTCAACAGGGATCTGTCCGTAAGAATTAATAATAACCTTAACAGGCCTATTCTGGAGGAATCAACTGTCAACCTTACCGGGGCTTATCAAATAGATGTAGCAATAATGAGCATTTGGGTGAATGGCATGCCGGTAAACACCTTGCCGAGGTATGTATCTGTAGAGTCAGCTATTAATATGGACAGGTATTATGATTTCTCCTTGGCTGCCAATACCGTACCGGCCAATACACAGCTGAATGCGCTCGACAATGACTGCGACGGAAATCCTGATGAAGTGGAGCTGGTCTGGTCAGTACCTGCAGCCGTACCGGAAGAGTACCAGGTTGAATGGACTTTTGTAAGCAGCTATGCGCGCACTACGGGCAATTACCCGGCCAGTGCCTTTGAAACAGATTTTAAAAATAACTCCACGCGCATTACCACCACCGGCAACTCTTACCGTGTGTCGCTGGTTTACCCGGCCGGCTACCTGGTATTCAGAGTAAGGGCTGTTGGCAGGGACTATCTTAATCCCACTTCATTTATGTATGGTGACTGGAATGTGGCCGACCAGGTAAACATTGGCTCGCTTACTGCCTTTTATAAATATGCCACAACTGCGCACGAAAGTGTAAAAAACTGGCAGTATTCCGGCACTTATGCGGAGGAAGGTAAAAAGAAGGAAGTGATCAATTATTCTGACGGCAGCCTGCATAACCGGCAAACAGTAACCAAAATAAATTCTGACAACAACGTGATTGTTGGCGAAGGCCTTTATGACTTCCAGGGTCGCCCTGCGGTGAGCATTCTGCCTGTTCCGGTTAACTTGAGCTGCGGCACAGCTCCTTCATTAAAATATTATTCAAAATTTAACGTGGATGATACCAATAAAGTATATTCCAAAAATGACTTTGACCTGGATGTCGGCGGAGCCTGCGTCTCAGGCGTGGCACCTATGGATACTATTTCAGGTGCATCACAATACTATTCCAATAATAACCCGAATAAAAATGCACAGCAGGCTTTCCTTCCACACGCAAAAGAATATCCATTCACGCAAACCGAGTACACGCCTGATAATACCGGGCGCATACGCCGCCAGTCAGGCGTTGGAAAAGATTACCGGCTGGGCTCAGGAAAAGAAACAAAATATTTATACGGCCAGCCCAACCAGCTTCAGTTAGATCGCCTTTTTGGCTCCGAGGCGGGAGATGCCTCGCATTACAAAAAAAATGTTGTGATTGATGCCAATGGGCAAACCAGTGTCACTTACCTGAATCAGGAGGGAAAAACAATTGCAACAGCGCTGGCCGGAATTCCGCCGACTATCGGTGCGAGTCCTGTAACGCGTATGGACTCCCTGGATTACAGCGCCCAAAACCAGAGCCAATACACGGTAGATATGTTTAATAAAAACGCACTCGGGGTAAGCAACCTGAATACAGTTCCACCTTCAGGCGACCAGCTTTGCTTTTCAACCCAGCTGCTTGTGCCTTTCCGGAGCACATATGATTTCAGGTATACATTGCAGGTAAATAATCTGTCGGATGTTTGCCTGCGCGCCAATGTATGCGTGAGCTGTGTTTATGATATGGAGATCCATGTGATGGATGAATGCGGCATGGATCTTGTGAGCACGGTAAGCCCTTTTAAGCCTATTAAAAGGGTTACGGGTGATGTGGATACCACCGGCAATAAATTAACGTTTAATGTCACCTGTCTGAATCCTGGTTTATTCAAAGATTCAGCCAAAGTAAGCCTGGTGCTTCAGCCCGGCGTTTACACCATCAGCAAAATATTAAAAGTGAATCAGCAGTCCAAAGATTATTACCTGGGAAAATATGCAGATTCTCTTTACAATTCCTGTGTGAAGACGCTGAACTACTTCCGGGCTGCTGAGCTGGCGCAGGTAGATACCGCTGATTGTTACAATAGCTGTGCAGGCTGTGTAACGGCTTTGGGCTCGCGTGATGATTTTGTAGCTGCAGGAAGAGGAACTGCGGAACAGTGGGATTTTTTGCTGCTGCAGTGTAACGAGCCCTGCCGTCTGAAAACGCTCTGTGAGGTCACTTACGAGATGATGCTTTCGGATGTGAGCCCGGGCGGTCAATACGGAAAATTCGATCAAAGCACCTACAGTGCTTTTAATGAGCCGCTTTCGGTTTACAATATAAATAATGTGCTTAGGCCCAACAATATCCCCGGGCAGCAGGCACACTGGAAAAGCCCGTTCCTGCTTTTGAATGGCAATACTTACAACATGTACCTGGATGAAAACGGGGTAAGGACAAAAATAAATCTTGCAGAAATAAGCCCCGGTGTTTTTCAGCCTGCCGTGAGCAACCCGGCTCTGGTTTTCCTTGATAACAGCACCAATATAAAATATACTTATCCTGAAAATTTGCAGAATCTCTCGGATTTTATTGCCAATTGGAACCCCAACTATGCACGCTCCCTGGTGGTATTTCACCCGGAGTATGCTTATTATGTTTCCTGCAAGGATCATGCCGTAACATTCCCCGGTGACGCACGGTCCAGTGACAATCTTGACAGCCTGCTGTTTGCAACGGAAAGCTTTAACCAGGCATTTTCGGCAGGTTTTATCAATGCATTGTATAGCCTGTCAACGCCTGCTATTAATAAAATAACACCCATCTGGACAACAGCCAGCGGACCTTACGATCCCTTTTTCACTAACACAACCTTTCAATATCAGACTACGCCTAATCCGGTAACAGGCGCACAAACCAACATTACCATGTCTGGAGGCTCCTATTATAATATATCCCTACAGACTGAAATGAATAATAAGATCAATTTTTACAAGGTGGTCGGTCCTAATGCTTATACAATGCCGGACATTGCAGCGCTGCTTACGCGTTGCGGCAATACCTTCAGCAATAGTATACCTCCGGCAGCCTGCCTGGCTTTTGGCCAGAATTTTTATGTAACACCTCCTTACTCTGGCGCAAACGATACGATCCGTAATCGGGAATGGCGCCTGTACCGGCAATTGTATTTTGCTGAAAAACAAAAATTGCAGTTCAAGCGCATGAATTTTTATGCCAAATACGGCAACGATCCCAACTCGAACTATTACGGTGGCTGCAATGCGTGCATTGGTAACAGCGGCTTTAGTATGTTTGGCAGCGGCATGATCACACACGGTGCTTTTGTGCCCAACGGTTACCCGCTTTCGCCTTTCTTTGATTCCTCTCAACCCTGTGGTTCCGGCAGCTATTTAAATTATCCGGGGGTTGTGAAACGTTTTTATGATCCGGCTAATACGGGACTGGATTATGGAAATGCTGCTCTGAGTCTATTCCAGATTACCGGTCAGTGCCCCCTCGTTTACCATTTGCAAAATCTTTTAAGTGCAATGGCAGGTGGCGGCAAGCTGACAGCGAACCCTGTTGATTTAAGCCAGGTGAGCGAATTTAATATAGACCTTTACAATGCCGTAAACGGGCTTGTGCCGCCTTCCTCCTTTGTTAATTACAGCTGGCAGGCATCAACGGCCGGGTCTATACTTACAGCTGACCTTATTGAGCCGGTTACCGGTACGCTGGCTTGTAAACTGAAACTCGATATTACCGGTACTTCGATCCCGAATTTTGCAAGCATTATCGGAATCAATCAAATGCAGGCGACAGCCTCGGGGCCGGCTGGTGATTTTACTGCTGTGGCAGTATATACTTCAGGCTCAAACACACTATCGGCAAACATAACCGGCACCATTTCGTGCATTAATCTGGAGAACTGCTCTTTTCCCGAAAAGTGCAGTCCTAACCAGTTTGCCACAGACATGTTAAATCTTTTAAGCTATCTGGAAGCCAATAACCAGTTGGGCAGCCCTACCATGCTGGCGCTTTCAACCGATCCTGTACTCAGCTTATTGCTTACACCTGCTATAAAAAACACGCTCGGAAGCGGTTCTTTTTTAGTGCACCAGATTGTGGCGCCAAACAAATGGAACTTTTGGGACCTTGCCAACCCAAGTACCCGGCTGGTGTTTACCTACACAGTAACACCTCCTGCAGCCTGGGCCAGCGTTAAAACCTTTGCCAATATCCAGGGCAGCTCCACCAACTTGTATAGTATGGATGCTTTGGATGTAAATGGCAATGTAATAGCCACCATCACCGGCGAAGCCACACGCGTGACCAGCACTCAGACAACGGATTTGATCTTGGGCACCTGCGGCACGCCTGAACGGCTGTCATGTACCGGAAAGGAATTCCAGGTAAGCAAAGACCTGGAGGGCCTGATCAGCCAGGTACTGAGCACCAAGCCGTTTAACAGCAATGTAGACATTTATAACCTGGCCAGTTTTACACCGCTGCTGAAATCCTATAAATCCGGCACTATTACTGCTACCAGCAGCACTTATACATCCGGTACCGGTCCGCTGCCCAATTTTGATACACTTACCATCCGGTTTACCACTTCGCCATCCGGTGTGGATTCGGACTGCAATATTAAATTATTTCATTACCGTTATAATCCCACATTTATTCTGAATTTTCCCAGTATCGTAAGCGTAAGCAAACTTACCGGCATTGGCACACCGGACATTGCCGGAAACTATTTTTATTTTAAAGCGCTTGCAACTTATTTTATCGGCACAAACGTAACCGATACAATTTATGGCTATTCCTGCTGGCCTATAAAAAATTGTGAGCCATGTAAGTATCCCATTCAGCCCAACGCAAATCCAACAAATACTTACACTTACAGCACCGGATACGACCGGATAAACGGTGTTCCTTACAATCCTGTTCCCGCGGGCTCTTATGATTCTTACTGGACAATTATAAAAACGCAACCGGTTATAGCAAGCCCGCCTTATACCGTGACCGGCAGCCCCACATTTTATGGTCCTCCGCCTTTGGCATATAACATAACGCCTAATCCCAGCCCTGTTACCATTCCCATAGCTTCCGGCGGTTATATTAGTATTAATTCAACGTATTCATCGACTGTCCGGCAATTAGTTACATTCAAAACCAGCTTTACATTGCCCAACCCTCTGCCAAGCAACAAATCTTATTCATTAATGATTGGCGCGAGGGCTGATGATGCTATTTACCGTATCAGCGTAAACGGCACCGATTTGTTTACGGGTGTGGCCGGCAGCAGTTATGTGGGAAGCCCCGCCACAGTGGGTGTGGATACGGAAACGGGCTCGCTGCTGGTAAGCGGCAACAATGACATTGAGATTGATGCCGTAGACCAGGGCCTGTATGCATTCGAGATGGGGGCAGAAGTTTTGCTGACAGAGTGGGAGAAGGGTGACAGGCCCTGTCATGATGGTCCTCCCGATTCCACCTTTGTTTTTCCGCCTTATACAAAATATGACAATCCATGTGTGCGACAGAAAATAAACCTGGCACTGCAAAATGCGGCCAATGATTACCAACAGTATGTGGACAGCGTAACAACTGTTTTTGCTGACAAATATACCAAGCACTGCCTTGGCGCCCTGGAAAATTTTACTTATAAGTATGTGGACAAGGAATACCACCATACGCTTTATTATTACGACCAGGCAGGTAACCTTGTCAGGACGATTCCGCCCGAGGGTGTTGACTATTTGCCAATTACTGCATACACAAATGGCCTGGAGCAGCAGATCATCAGCGATCGCACCAACGGGCAGCAAACCGTGTTCACCAACCACCGCATGCCCACCAAATATGTTTACAATTCACTCAACCAGCTCACCTACCAGTCTTTGCCGGACCATGATAACATGGCTGCCTGTGACGGTCTTAATCCCAACGGCCTGGACACGGGCCTGATAGTTAATGCCATACACTTTGTGAGCCCCACTAAGGGCTATTTATGCGGCTATATAAAACGGGCAGGCTCATTCAACAGGGGTTTTGTTTATACCAGCAACGACGGGGGCAATTACTGGACACGCGTAAACGGCGTTACTTCCGGCGACCTGCAGAAGGTTCAGTTCGTTTCAACAAGCACGGGCTTTGCAGTCTCCACTTTTGGTATGGTGTTTAAAACAACCGACGGAGGCAACAAGTGGGATTTGCTTACAGGCCTGTATAATCCTCTGAGCGGTTCCCGTTATGTAGACGTGCTGAATGACCTGTATTTCAGCAGCAGTTCCTTTGGCGTAGTAGGGGGCATTGCCCAGGGTTCCGGCTCACCCATCTTTTTTACCAACAATGGCGGCGGTACTTTTGCGCCCGCCTCAGTGCCGGGCGCTTCTGTCGGCGATACAATTACCGGCTTTGCTTTTGACGGCACCACTTATATTGCATCGGCCAGAAACGGGAATACCGGTAAGCTTTTCTATTCCACTACAGGAACCGTATGGTCGCGGGCCAACACCGGTGCCAATAACCTGAAGCGCGTGCAGTTCATCAGCAACAGTCTTGCTTTTGCAGTTGGCGAGGAAGGCACCCTGATGAAACTGAGCCAGCCTATTACGGGCAATCCTGTTTTCCAGCTTGTGCCAACGGGCGTGCTGGGCGATTTCCGCGATGTGTATTTTAAAAATGCAACCGACGGGGTGGCTATCATTGACAGTATACCGAACCGTGGCAAGATCTTTAAAACATTTGACGGCGGAATTACCTGGCAGCAGCTGAGCGCAAATGGAGAATACTATAACTCACTGCAATTGTATAATGCTTCAAGCCATAAATTAATAGCAGCCGGCAGGGACGGCCGTTTGGTAAAAGTGCTGCTGAACCTTCCGCCTTTCGGCATTACAAAAATAGGCACGCCGAACACCAACCATATAAGCTATGCCGATGCGGTTGATAACGGTGCCAGCGGAATGAGCGCGGTTGGCGTTAGCGATGTATCCTCCAATATCTTTACCTGCTACAATGCGCAGCTGGCCAATCCCACCTGGCTGACCGTTAATTTGGCTACATTAATTACCCCGGCGGACGCCCTCTTTAAAAAAGTGATCCTCCTCAGCTCCTCCCCAACAGCGCCTGACCTGAAAGGTATTTTACTGACCACCAACGGAAAGTTATACAGCTTTTACAGGCAATATAACAACACGGTTATGATCTGCGGTGCGGTTAATATAACAGGTGGATTTACCGGCAAATTCTTCAATGATATTACCGCCAACTCACAAACCTTCAGCACGCGTATTTACGCCTTTGATTCAATTGCCAAGCAGAATCATGAGCTGCAGTTTTCCGGCACGTCTGCAGCGGGAACATTGTTTACGGGTTCTGTCAGCCGCAATATTAATGCAATTGACATTAATAACAGCAGCAATAACCTTATCATGGTAGGTAACAGCGGGCACATTGAGTATACTTCAAACATTGTTAATCCCACTACATGGGCAGATGTTTCGCTAGCCAGTATTCCGGTGGCTGTTACCAAGGTAAGGGCAGTAACCACCAATACCTTTATTGCCGGCGGCATTGACGGCGCCCTGTGGCAAAGCTTTGGCGGGCCTTCGACCTGGTACCTTAAAAAATCGGGAACTACAGAAAAGATCAATTCCATGGCAGTTGTTTCTTCTGGAGGTGGCCTGATAGCTGCCAATAATGGCAAGCTGTTCCGGCTAAGCAGCGCACTCACGCAGTTTCCGGCCCTTACAGGTGTTGCTACGGGCATCTCAGCCCACTTAACCGACGTTGCTATAGAGCCCGGTGGAAGCAGTGCTTATATAACTGCTAATAATGGTCAGGTTCTTTATACAACAAACTATTCTTCATCTGCGCCTTCACAAGCGGCGGCGGTTTCGCCTCTTTCCGCCAACGGGGTGGCCTTTAAAGCAAGCGCAAACGCTATGGTAGTTGGCAATACCGCCCTGGCTGCCAATTATTTCGGCACCAGCGCTATTATAACCAAAGACCTCTTTACGCGCGGCCTCAACAGCATTCACTTCTTTGACGCCAATACCGGTTATGTGATCGATTCCAGCAATGTGATCCGCAGGACCCTTGACGGCGGAAATACCTGGTCGGTTATCCTACCCATTAGCGGCTCGCCTATGCTCACAAAAATTTACGCCACACAGGCGGACGCTGGTGTTCTGATCGGGTTGAACAAGCTGGTGGTCAGCGTGACCGGTACCGGCCTCAGCAGCCTAAGCGTGCCCAGCTCCGTGCCCAATGGCACGCACTTTTATGACATTGGCTTTAATGCCGCCAGAACTTATGGATACATTGTCGGCTCAAATACACAGGTTGTCAAAATAGCGGGAAGTACCATAACCAATATTGGGCAGCCGGCCACAGGCCGCGATTTCAGAACTGTGCATGTATTTAATAACAATACCTTCCTTGCTGCCGGTACACGCGGCGCGATCTGGTATTACAAGGGCGGAGCCTTTACCAAGCAAATGTCCTATACGCCGCCGGCAGGGATTCCGCAATCCGGCACTGTATTCAAGGATATGTATTTTCATGATGCCTATAAAGGCTATATTGTAGGCGACGATGGAGCCGCCTTTATGGCAGATATGAACGATAGCATTGGCAGCGTAGGTACTATTACGGATGCAATGCCGTGGAAATACTTTTGCAACAGGGCCCTTTACATGAATTATAGCAGCAATGGCCAGCTCAGGAACCTGGATTTTAACGCCATTGCCTGCCCCAGCCGCGCCACAGTTATGATTGCGGGGTCCGACAGCAATATTGTGATAGGGGGCTTTAAACCCAACCGCTATGCGCGCCTGCTGAAGGAGCAATCCGGTTATTATTCCACCCGCTTCTGGTACGATAAGCTGGGCCGCCTCGTCCTGTCGCAAAACACAAAGCAGTTCAACAAGCAGGATCCGGCCACCCCGGGCGTGTCACAGGCCTTCAGTTATACTCTGTACGATGCGCTCGGACGCATTACCGAGGTGGGTGAAAAATATGAGAACCAGACCTCCTATCCCCAAATGAACAGCATCTTCGGCAGCCTGGTAAACGGCTATTACAACAACAGCGCTGTTGATGACAGCAAGTTCCTGGCCTGGCTGGCTTCACCCGGCAACCGGCGCGAGGTGACAAAGACTTATTATGACGCGCAGAATATTTTATCGGGTCTTTACCAGCAGGAAAACCTGCGCAAGCGCGTGGCCACCACTACCTTTGAGGATGCCTACGACGGCAATGACTTTACCTACAACCATGCTACCCATTATTCCTATGACATACACGGCAATGTAAAAACGCTGTGGCAGGAAAATCCACAGCTGTCAGGCTTAGGACAGGATGTAAAACAGACCGATTACCAGTATGACCTGGTAAGCGGCAAGGTGAACAAGGTGGTTTATGCGCCGGGCCAGCCTGACCAGTTTATACACCGCTATGCTTATGACGCCGATAACAGGATCACACGCGTGGAAAGCAGCAGTAATGATCTGCACTACGACCTGGAAGCCAAATATTTTTATTATGCGCACGGGCCGCTGGCCCGGGTAGAATACGGCAAGGCGCAAGTGCAGGGCATGGACTACGCCTATACACTGCAGGGCTGGATAAAAGGCGTGAACAGCAATAGCCTTAAGCAGAAAAGGGACATGGGCCGCGACGGCTATTTGACCGTACCTAATCCGAATGCTAACTTTGGAAGGGACATTATGGGTTATACGCTTAATTATTACAGGGGCGATTACGATGCTATTGATTATGTGAAGTGGAACACGGCCAGCAAACGTTTTGAAGCTTACACTTCCGGCTCTGACCTGTCGGTAAATAGCTATGAGTTGTATAATGGCAATATTTCCTCAATGGTTGCTGCCATCAGCAGGGTGGATACCAACCTGGCCGGTACTGTAACCGGCGCTGAGGCCCTGCCGCTGGGCAGCAGCTACCGCTACGACCAGCTGAGCCGCCTCACGCGCAGCAATGCTTACACCAACCTGGATACGGCCGGCAACTTCTGGAAAAACAGCGGGGCCAGTAACCTGCTTTACCGCAATAAATTCAGCTATGATGCCAACGGCAACATAAAAATGCAGGTGAAATTTGACTCCATTGGCGGGCGTATAGACTCGCTGACCTACAACTATGAAACCGATGGCGGTGGTGAGCTACTAAGAAACAGGTTGTACCATGTAAATGATTTTGTAAGCGGCACGCCGCCAAACCTGGGTGATGTTACAGACCAGGGGCCTTTCAGCTCGGGATCCGGTATTAACTCGACCAATAATTACAGTTTTGACGAGATAGGCAATTTGATAAAGGACAATGCCGAGGAAATAGACAGCATACGCTGGATGGTAACGGGCAAAATAAAAGCCATTGTGCGCAGGCCTGGCAGCAGCCGCGATAATTTGTACTTTGATTACGATGCTGCCGGCAACCGCGTGGCCAAACATGTGTACAACTCGTTCAACAACTGGAAATCCTCCACTTTTTACCTGCGTGATGCCCAGGGCAATGTGCTGAGCGTGTATGACAAGCGCATGGGCGGTACTATGATGAGCTATAAGCAGAAAGAGCAGCACCTGTATGGCAGCAGTCGCATTGGCATGGCTTTGCCTGAGCTTGAGATGATAGGTGTGATAGCGCCACCCGATACTACCAAATCGTATTTGGGTTATAAGGAATATGAAATGAGTAACCACCTGGGAAATGTACTGACAGTAGTAAGCGATAAGAAGATCGCCTTGGATGATAACAGCGATAATGTAATTGACTATTATTTGCCCGATGTTATTAATTCCACAGATTATTACGCTTTTGGCCAGCAAATGTATGGCAGAAGATTTAATTATGGAATTTGTAGGTACGGGTTTAATGGGAAGGAGAAAGATGACGATGTAAAAGGGGTTGGTAATAGTTTAGATTTTGGCGCTAGGATATATGACACTCGTTTAGGTAGGTGGTTATCGCTCGATCCGTTACAAGCAAAATATCCTGAGCTGAGCCCGTATAACTTTGTTGCCAATAACCCAATAATCTATGTTGATCCTGACGGAAAAGACATTGTTGATTCAAAGGGAAGAACGGCTGTTCGTATTGATAAATCAGGTAGTATAGAATATACAGAATATGCTACAGCAGACATTAAAAGGGTTGTCAGTTCTATGATTGTTTCATCGGTTGGTAAACAGATAACCCAGGATATGGTAACCGCACCCCAAAAAATTACGATAACTATCTCAAAGGAAACTTTGTATAAAAATCCAAAGACTGGTGAAACAAGCACAACAAAAAAAGAAGGATTCTCAAATATAGTAGGTGGTGATACAAAATCAACATCGGATGGGAAGGGAGGACTAGCAAAAGCTGATATTACAGTCTATGAAGGTTCTATAGATAAACTTATAAAGACACCTAACCAGTCAATGTATACAAAAGAAGAGCATGTTGGTAATATTGGTGTCCATGAAGGAACTCATGCTACAGATAAGGATTCGAATTCAAAAACTGCTAAACCAGGTACAAATGTAGAGGAAAAGCCTAAAGAAAACGAAAAACTTCATAAGAACGAACTCAAAGAAAAGAAACAAAAAAATGATTAATTTTAGTTTTAGGAAGTTTAAGTATAAAATGAAAAGTCTTTTTTTGACCTTCAAAGTAGGCGCCTTAATGTTGTTAATGACGGTTAATGGGTGTCATCAGGCCAATCATGAAAAAGCAACTAATGATAATAAAGATAAACCTCTTAAAGATTCAATTGACAACAATACAGTTATGTGGGTGGAAAGATACCTTCAAAATAAAAGTAGATTTGCTCGAATGGAAGATGATGAAAATAGCTCTACGAATCTTAAAGATTTGTATCATATCCACGTGATAGGGAATAAAAATTTTGACAGTGTGCAAATTTGGATTTATCAAATTGGTGTGAACCTAAGTCATTCAAAAGAGGATTTATTAGTAGAGAGGAAATATAATTCTAGGGAGTCGGCTTTTCAAATAATGGATGATAGTATAAGCTTGAATAATACCAATAAACTTTATGATTTTTTTGAACAGTATTCCAATATCCCGGATGAGATTAAAGTCATTTGTTACAATAAAGTGATTATTGATTACAAAAACTCTTTTGAATAGTACCTATCTTAAAGTCTGAAAAGAGAGTTAACCATTATTTTTTATTTTCCGCCCTGTCCGGGGTGAATTACACCACTAAATCGTATTTGGGATATAAGGAGTATGAGTTAACAAACCATTTGGGTAACGTGCTGTCCAGCGTAAGTGATAAGAAGATAGCAATAGACGATAATGCTGATAACAAGATTGATTATTATGTGGCAGACCAGGTGAGTGCCACCGATTATTATGCTTTCGGCCAGCAGATGTATGGCAGGAGGTTTAATAATGGAAGCTATAGGTATGGGTTTAATGGTCAAGAAAGAGATGATGAGATTGCTGGGGTAGGAAACGTTAACACTGCAATGTTTTGGGAATATGATACTAGACTTGGTAGGAGATGGAATATTGATCCTGTTTATAAATATTGGGAAAGTCCATACTCCTGTTTCTCAGCTAATCCAATTGCTAATATAGATCTTTTAGGAAATACTGATTATTACAGCAATAAAGGAAAATATATTGGATCAGATGGCGTTGATAATGGAGTTAAATTAATGACTTTGTCTAAAAAAACCTCGAAAGAAGTGAAAACCGAGTTAAACTCAAAGCAAAGAATTATGATGGAAGGACGAGATATTATAAATGTTCCTTCAGTGGCTGAGGTAGGTGCAATGAGAACAGCTTGGACAAAAACTGAGCGAGGTGTTAGCGCGGATAAAAAGTCAGGGCATGAAGAAGGCTTTGTTAGCGGAGGAGGAGTCATCACTGAATCACAATCTGGTAAACCAGCAACGTTACCTGTTGTTGCGGAGCTCCCTGAATTGACAAAGGCTCTCGAGGAACATAATAATACTAAAGGTGCACCTACCAACTTGATAGTTCATACCCATCCTGATCTCATTGATGGCACAAAAGTTAGTCAAGGGACGCCGTCCGAGGCAGATTTTAAAAATGCAAGGGCTGTAGTTGTTACTTTAGAAAGAGAGGTAACATTTGCGACTATTGGAACTCAAAAAACTATTAATCAGGAAAATGGAGGTGTTGATAATTCACCAGTAAATGTTACTTTCTACGATGCCAGAAAAACCAAAGGCAGTATAGAGTTAAAGCAATTAGAAAAGACCGTTAAGAAAATTGATACCCACAAAAAGTAATAATTCAAAATGAAAAAAACAAGTTTAATTTTTTTTATTCTATTTAGTATATACTGTCATGGCCAAACGGATACAACTTTTAATTTCATAAAATATTTTGTAATAAGAGATACTGCTTTTTTTAATGAGTATGCAAAAAGGTATGATGAATTTATTTTTATTGGAAATGAGGTTTTTAATTCAACAACTTTTATTTATAACTCTGTTTCGATACGTTGTTTAACTCAAGAAAAATTCGACAGTTTTTTGAATAGCTCTCTTCAAAAAAAACATTTAGTAATTATCCCTCAGTTTCAATTCTTCACGAAAAACGGAATCTATTATACATTAAATTTTGGATTGACTGAAAACAGGCTTATTTCAATGCAATTTACACGAAAGTATTTTATATCATATAAAGAATTAAATAGTTTCCGATAGTTGTGCCATTTGTGATCCATCAAATAACCATGGATGATAATAGTACAATACTATTAAGTAAAGTTTCTCTTTGTAGCCAAAGTTACTGAGTGTTGGAAATCCAGTTTTTGATCCACGAGTACGAAATTTGTTGGCAGGTAAGTAATAGAAAATAGCAATGTACTATAATGCTGATTACACAAAACTTAAAGATAGTATCAGTTAGAAAAAATGATAACACAAAAATTTTAGCTATCTTTCTTATACTAACTGGCTTTATAATGTTAACCAAGGGCAGACAGGATTTGTCAGTGATAGTAAAAAAGTATCGAAATTTACGGAATCCAATTTGCTTCCTTTCCCTCAAGTGCAGAAAAAGAGGTTAATTAATATAAAACTGCAATGACGAACCCAATAGCCATAATAATTTTACAGGTCCAATGAAGAATAATATCTATATGTGCAGATTTCCTATCCTTGTCTGAACTTCCCGTAATCCTTACGCTGTCTCTAGAATAGAAGAAATAATTATTTTGCTTACTATTACTCATGAATGCCCCCCCCTTATTTTATCAGATTATTGGCAATTGCATATTTTAAAAGGCCTAATGAATTTTTCACGTCCAGCTTGAGGTACAGATTGTTTCGATGTAATTCACCGTATGGGGACTTATCGACAATTTATCTGCAATTTCTCTACTCGTCAAACCTTGTCCAACTAACTGTAGTAGTTCTAATTCCTTTGGAGTTAAAGAATCAGACACCATAATTGGTTGATTAAGATTTTTTATTAATGCTTGAGTAACATGGAATTTGTAAAATTTCCTCCTATTTATCATAAAAGTTTGATTATGAGCGATAACAGGAAAAATTAGATTGTACATACGCCGTTTACTGGAAGGACAAGTAAACCCAGAATTAAGTGACTCTGAGATCGCAGAAGTAGCGCAAAACGTCTTAATAGCCCTTAAGGAGATACAGATCAACAACTTCCTGGATACAAGAACCAGTAACCAAAACCGTTCAGTTAGATGAAGATAGCAAGGGCGAGATCATTGGTGATCCTATTAGTGACATTAAAATGAACCTGATGATCAATGACCAGGGTTCCGATGACCACCAATTATTTCAAAATACAATGAAAGCCAAGCCCGTAATATACCTGCTGACCAAACAGATCATAGCCTCCGGAATAAGAGAAAAACAAGCCATGGCGGAGATAGGCGTTTAAGGCCAGGTCGAACCCGATGAAAGGCCTGTAAATGGGCTTGATGTTTTCAAAAAAAGTAGTGCTCAGCCCGTGTTTGATATTAAAGGAATAAGATATATGTATACGCTGGTACTTATGTGCCTTCAAAGGCCGGTTCCTGAAATAATAGCCGTATTGCATACATAGCAGGAACCTGCGCACAAACAGGTTGTTATTGGTCATAAAAATTTCATGCACGCCGGCACTGAGGAAAGGCGTGTTTTGATACCTTACAATACCGGTTAAGGAATAATAAATCCGCGCCCGCTTTTCTTTTGTTTTTTTGTGTTCTGTGCCAAATGCCATTTGGTTCTGTTTGCAATAACTTTCTCCCGTTACTTTAAACAGGTTCTTATCCCCTCGATGGGTATTGCAAAGCGAGTCATTGCTAAATGTGGAGTCAGGTGTTCCCCATACGATGACCTGTTGATCATAGGCACGGATCCTGTGTGTGCTTTTGGATTGGGAAAGCAAGGCAAAAGGAAATAAGAGGATTATGAACGCAAAAAGTCTGGCCACAGCATTTAAATAATAAGCTTTTAATGGTTCATTAAAAGTAAAAGAAATTTTTTAGCAAAAACCGGCTAGTTTTTCTTTCTTACAGCTGAAGCCTGTATGTAGGATGAAAATGCCTCTGGCCTGCCGGGAGGCGCAAGCTCAAACTTAATATCCACTTTGTTGCTTTCCTTTTGTGTATAAGTTAGCCTGAAACGCGGCACACCTGCCATTGTATTGCTGACAAAAACAATACTTTTCCCGTCATCAGCAAAGTTTATTTTGTAGTTGATTACATGGTCCTCGTTATCAAAATAAATAGCTGAAGCCGGATTACCGGGCATCTCGGCATAAACGATCAGGAGGTCGTCATGCACGAATGCAGGCTTGTTTTTTGTGGCTGGGTATTCCGCATGATTCCTGCGCACCAGGATCTTTTTATCCAGATCAAATGTGAAGGAAAAGCCGCCTTTTCCTTTTCCGGGATCGCCGCCGCCTTCTCCTTCCCATTCACCCATCAGGAATTGCCATTTGGACCAGACCGAGTCAGCGTGGCTTTGTGCCACACAATGGTTTGTGATAAAAAAAAGAATGAAAATAGCGACCCGTTTCATATGCTGTTTTTTTTTGTTTTTATAAATATTCCGATAATTAATGATGCAATAGATCCGACAAATGTTTGTCCGATAAGGCTCTGTATGACCTGTCTGGAGGTGGAAAACTCCTGCCTTACCTTATCCAGCTTGCCTGCCATTGCTTCAAGCGGCATACCCGATTGCAGCAGCGATTTTTCAGTCTCCTTTGCCATCAGCTCTCCCAGATCAGGATTAATAACGGTGCAATAAAACAGGCTATAAAGTGAGACCATAACGGCAGTTACAAACGATATTTTTATTCCGGTTAGCACTGCAGTTTTGTACGGGAGTGCCGCTGTTCTTTGTTTTGATTTCGCGCAAACCGAGGAAGATGCCTAGGATGAGAATTAGAATGCTGAATAAGCCGGAAAGCGCCCTTGACATTTCAGGTGAAACCCCAAAAGCCCTGATAAAAATAAAAGAAATAAACAACCAAAGGCTAACCGACAAACCGGTTGCAATACCAAATTTGAGGAATGTTTTCATAAAACTAAATTAAGACTGCTGCAAAATTCGACTGCCGGATTTTAAAAAGCAATTAAAGGAGGGTGGAAAAAAGGTGGATTTTTAGCAAGAAAGCCCTTTTTCAATCATTTCAGCATATTTTTTCGAAGCTTCACGCCTGTTTTTGGCCGGAAGTTTTCCATATAAATTATTAATGTGGGTTTTAACGGTGCTTAATTCGATACAGTTTAAAGCGGCTATTTCCTTGTTTGTTTTACCGGCGGCAATTAGTTTGAGTATCTGTGTTTCCCTATATGTAAGGTCAATATGCTGATGTCTGGCTTCCGGTTTTTCGATATATACTTCTTTTGTGACTTCTCTGGTGATTTCTGCCACCTCTTTCGTCACAACCACCTCTTTGACAACGACATCTGGTTTCCTGATCCTGAGGCCAATAACCAAAAAGCAAACTGAAACAAAAACCAGGTAGTAATCGAGCTTTATAATATTATAAGCAACAAAATGATTTAAGATGTTGAAAAGGATAATTACAATACCAGTATATAAACCGAATCTGATTGGGGTAAAATGAAAAGCTCTCAATAAAAGGTTCATAAATTCAAAAATACTAATTAATCATTTACGGATCATCGGGAATCATTAAATAGATTATCCATTGCCGTTTCAAGATCCTTCAAGCTACTGACCTGGATATTTTTATGAAGCAATCCGGGGATCAGCTGATAAATTTCTTCGGGCGTTTTATTATGCCGGCGCAGGAATTGTATAGAAGTATCGCCTGCAGATTTTGAAAGCTTGTTGCCTTGCGGACCAGGCAGCAAAGGATGGTGATGAAAAGTGACATTTAAAAATTCTTCATATCCCAGTAATGCGGCCAGGTACAGCTGGGCGAGGGTGGAGGGCCACAAATCCAGGCCCCGGACCACCAGGTCAATACCAAAATATACATCATCTACAACAGAGCTGAGCTGATAGGCGGGAAAGCCATCTTTTTTTTTCACAATAAAGTCATGCATGTCGGCCGGCAAAGCTGCGTGTGTATTACCCCTAAGCGTTTTTACAATAATGTTGCCGGCTCCGGCGGTGTACAGCCGCCAGCTGACATTTTCTGTATCCAGCGGAATTTTTTTATGGCGGCAGGTGCCGGAATAAATACCTTGCGGGCTTTGCTGCAGGATCTCCGCCCGCGAGCAGCTGCAGGCATATACATAACCGCTGTCACGCAGCTGCTGCAGCGCCTGTTTGTATTGATCAAGGCGGTGCAGCTGTGAATACTGTTTTTCATAAGCGGCAAAATTTTCCGGCCCTTCATCCCACTGTATTCCTAGGAATCGCAGCGTGTCAAAAATATCCTGCACATAACGGGAATCAAGCCTTTCCCTGTCTAGGTCGTCAATGCGCAGCAGTATTTTTGCGCCTGTTTTAAATGCAAGCGCCGCCGTCAGCCCAAACGAAAGCACATTGCCCAGGTGCAGGAAACCGCTGGGCGTGGGAGCTAACCTGGTTTTTTTAAATTGCATGCGCTGATTTTCTGGCCGCTGCAAGTTACTTATTTGCAGCCAGAAATGAGCCCAGCTCTTTCAGATAAACGGCTTCATTGTCGATCCAGCCGTAATGTATGCACTGCTCCACATATACAAGCCTTGAATTTTTTAGCACGCTGTGCGCTTTTTCAGCGGTTTCCGCTTTCACAATGTCCTCCTTGCCCTGTATGATCAGCACCGGCCTGTTAAAGGCGGCCAGCTTTTCAGCGCAGTTAAATTTTATTTTCTGCAGGTCCGTCCATACCAGCTGGTTCACGGTTCCGTTTGACTGGGTAAGCCTTTCGGCTATTACGGGAAGATATTCTTTCCGGAGCACATAGGCATGGGCCAGGTAATTGCCGCGCTGCAGCCGCGCATAATGGCTGGTATCGCCCCGGCCGATGCGCTGGTTCCAGGCAAGCACGGAATCCTGCTCTGCTTCCGTCAGCTTTGCATTAATGGCGTTTGCTATATAAGCCAAAAGGCCCAGGTCAATACCCCCGGAAGATGAGAGTACCATCTTATCAATACGCTCCGGATATTTAGTAGCATAATAGGAGGCAAGCATGCCGCCAAAAGAGTGCCCCAGCACGGACCATTTTTCTATTTTGAGGTGTTTTCGCAGGCGCTCAACATCCTCTGCCATTAATGCCATCGTGATGGTTGAGGTGTCTAAAACGGCAAGCGTAGAGGCGCCTGTTCCGCGCTGGTCGTATATAATGGTTAAATTGTTTTTGGAAAGGGTTTTTGCAAGCTCCTCAAAGCCGTTGCAGTTCATGCCTGGCCCCCCGTTGATGATCAGCAATGGTTTCAAAGGTTTTGCAGGGGATCCAAAAGTTTTGTAGTGGATCGGGGCAGCACTGTTATCCTGAACAAAACCTTCTTTCTGGCCATGGCAGCTGAGCTGTGCGACCAGCAAGAGCAGTACGGTTGATTGATACAATTTCATAACTGTTTTTAGTTTGCAGCAAAAAATCTGCAATGCCTTAAAGATAAGGGTAAACATGCTGGCATTGCCCATAACTCTGATAAAAGGAAAGCACTGCATGATGAGCGGAAAAGACGGCTGCAGCCATCTTTTATTTTTCGATATTTTATAATATCTTTACCGGTATACGTGTTTGAAAACCAGGAGAATGTATAATGTTGCTTAAACCATGCCAGACTTTGTTTTAAAGGGAAAACATCCGCGTACTGTGCCTTTTGGGGTATTGCTGGCAGCTCTTTTTTCAATTGTAAGCGCTGCTTCATGTTTTGCCCAGCTGGCTTATGATGCTGTAGCGGCTTATGGCCTGCGCAAAATAGTTCCCACCTATACAGGCAGCGCCATACAGGTAAGACGGGCCTGCGACAATGCCACAGCAAACATCGGCTATACATCCTGCGGTGACCTGGATACCGTTAGTTTAAAGACCTTTGTAATGGCAGCCAATCCCCTCACGCAGATCAGCTCTACTGCCGCTGCCGTTTACAGTTTGCGTAAAATGCGCTGTGCCTATGCGGGTTCCGCCATCCGGGTAAGAAGCACCGCAGCCGGAAGCCCTACAATGGACATCGGCTTTACTTCCGCCGGCGATCTGGATACTGCGGCATTAAAAACTTTTGTGGGCGCCAACAGCGCTTTTGTAACCATCTGGTACGACCAGAGCGGCAATGCTTATGATGCAGCGCAGGCAACGGCAGCTGCCCAGCCAAGGATTGTAAATGCCGGTGTGGTGGACCGGCAAAATAACCGGCCTGCGATTTATTTTAATGGCAATGCGGGCGGCAATGTACTTTTAAATAGCGGCTATTCCATGCTGCTGGATAACCAAACCCCTACATGGAATGCAGTTGTAGTGCCCCAAACGCCTACTGATGTTTATTCAGCCATTGTCTGCTGGCGTTATGCAGGCGGCGTTGAAAGCGCACTGGAGTTTGGGCCGGGCGGCAACTGGAACACCTCGTGGTGGAGCAACACCAATTATAACCTTACCAATGGCACCAGTGTTTCTTACAGCGTGTGCCAGATACTGACCTCGCTTTACAGCGCAACATCCAATCAGATGTATGTTAACGGGACCTTATCTTTTAACAACACCGGGCAGAGCAACACAGCGGCCATTTCCACCAATCCCAACGGCTGTGCCGCTACGGGACTGCGCATCGGCAACGATAATTGCTGCGGAGGCCGTTTTGTGAAAGGTTATATTATTGAGATTGTAATGGCACCAAGCAATTTCAGCGCCACTGACAGGCAATACCTGGAATGGAGCCAGGCACAGTATTACAACGTAAGCGGTCCCGTGCTTTCAACGCTTCCTGCATCACCGGCCAGCGCTTCGGTTACCACCTGGTATGACCAAAGCGGCGCTGCCAAGGATGCTGTGCAGGCCACAGCCACAAACCAGCCCAGGATCATCAATGCGGGCGCTATTGAAAAGAACGGCAGCATACCTGCGATGAGCTTTGCAGGTGCCACGCAGAATATAGTAGCGCCCTTATCCACCAGTGCCTATCCCGTAACTATTGCGCTTGCAGCCAATACCTCGGGCGCTTCTACCAACGGCGCTTTTGTAAAGCTGGGCACCAGTGTCAATGGTGGTCAGGCTGGTGTGGCCGTTGGTATTGGCAACTCCGGCGGCACGTTTGATGCTGCGGGTACTTCCGTGCTCGCTTTAAAGGAATGGGTGGTATGGTCACCTTCCAATCCAAACGTCAATTATCCAGCAACGCCTTTTGTTACCAGCCTTATCCAGCAAAGCGGGGGCGGGGGCACCAATATTTATCTGAACGGCACCAACATTCCGCTCTCCAATGCTGCCACTGCAGTATCCGCTTCTATTGCCGGCAGCCTGGCCATAGGCGGTTATAACAATGGCACCAACCGCTATGCCGCTGTGAAGGAATCAGAAGTGATCGTGTATGGCTCGGCGCTTTCCGCCACGCGGCGTACACTGCTCGAAACGCATCAGTCGGCCTACAATAGCATTACGGTAAGCACAAATAAATATACACCACCAGGGGCATCGGCCTACAGGCTTTATGTGAATGGTGTTGGCCGCGAGAGCAGCACCGACAGCGTGGCGGGTACCCGGAGCACAACCGGCATGGGCTTTATCATCGGGCAAACGGGCTCTGATTTTTTAAAAGACAATGGCGATTACCTCACCATTGGCATGAATTGCCCGGTTTCAGCGGCCGTATCCACGCTCAATTTGCCCGCCACCGTGGTCCAGCGCTGGAACAACGACTGGTACCTGAATAAAACTGATGTGGGTACTAACAACGGCACCATCAATTTCTTTTTTGATTTTAGTGATTATGGCGTGAGCGGGTCACCCGGCACAGCTGCCAATTATGAGCTGCTGGCGCGCAGCTCTGCGGCCGGTAATTTTTCAATCGTTGCCGGAACTACCAAATCGGTAGTGGGCGACAGGGTTATGTTTGCGGTTGATGCCGCTAACATTACCACCAATTACTATTACACCATTGGCACCAAAAGCATTTCAGTAAGCCCTTTGCCCATTGAGCTGGAATCGTTTGAGGCAAATTGCAGCGGCGATAAGGCGCAGCTTAAATGGGTAGTGGCCTCGCAGCACAACAATGCTTATTTCACTGTTGAGCGTACGGATAACGGCCAGGACTTTAAAACAGTGGGAACTGTGAAGGGTGCCGGCACCACTCCGCAAAAAATAACTTACAATTATACGGATGATGATCCTTTGCCTGGTCTTTCCTATTACCGCCTTAAACAAACTGATTTTGGCGGGACAGAGCGGTACTATGGCCTGAGACAGGCGCTTTGTGATCCCGAAAAAGAGATAAGGATTTATCCCAACCCGACAGCAAATAAATTAACTATTGAAATGAATGCCTTGCAGGGAGGCACAATACTAACAATTTCAAATGCGCTTGGACAACTGCTATATTCAACAGTATATTCAGGGCCAAAGCAGGAGATTGACCTAAGCCTTTTTGTAAAAGGTCTTTATTACCTGAAACTTGAGGGTACACAAGGAGCCAGGGCGGTAAAAATCCTCAAGGAATAAAAGGCCGACAGCCTGTCAAGAAATACTTATCACCAGATTTGCTTTAGTAACTGATGAAAGTCACCATTTGATTTTCTCGTATTTAATAATATTTTTGTATTTTATCGTAAGCCGTTAATGTGCTGCTTCGTGAACAATAGGATCGTACCATTAATAAAATGAAACCAACTGTTGATAAAGCCTCTCTGGTTTTTATCTTATTACTTTTATCTGTTTTTTATGAGGTATCTGCGCAGGTAAGCTATAATGCTGCGGCCGCTTACGGGCTTCGCCAAATTATTCCCACATACAATGGCGATGCCGTACAGATAAAGCGCAGCTGTGATAATGCCACGATAAATATTGGCTTCACCTCCTGCGGCAACCTGGATACCGTTGCCTTAAAGGCTTTTGTGCTAGCATCCAATCCTTTAAGCGCTATGACTGTAACTACTGTTGCAGCCTATAGCCTGCGCCGCTTAAGTTGTGCTTATGCAGGCTCTGCAGTGAGGGTACGTAGCAGCGCCACAGGAAGCCCCACGCTGGATATAGGTTTTACTTCTGCCGGCGACCTGGATACGGCAGCATTAAAAACCTTTGTTGGTGCAAACAACGCTTTTGTGACGATCTGGTACGATCAGAGCGGTAATGCGCACCACGCCATACAGGCCACAAATGGCCGCCAGCCCAGGCTGGTAAATGCCGGCGTAATTGAAAGGCAGGGGAGCATGCCGGCAGTGTACTTCCAGGGTATGGGATTTTTTTTAAGTACCACACCTTTTACAGCGTATAAAAATGCTGCCTGTTTTAACGGGGTGGCAAAAGTTAACGCCAATGTAACCTACAATACCATTGTAAATAAATCTAAAAGCAATATTCCCTCACCGCTTGATTTTTATAATACTCAAATGGTAATCGGCAATGGCACAGCCTATAGTTTTTATACTTACGGGCAAACCTTTAACGCTTCTTTGCCCCTGTCTATCTGGACCTACCAGGCTGCATCAGGCGGCTCTTATAATTTTTATTACAATGGCAGCAATACTGGCTCAGGTACGATCGGCGCTTATGACGATACCGGAAATGCGCTGGTGCTTGGGAGCAGAGAGGACGGCGTAACCGGGTTGAACGGCTGGATTTCAGAAGTAACCACATATAACAGCCTGCCATCTGCCACCGATCGACAATTTATCGAGTGGTCGCAGGCGCAGTATTATTCCATCAGCGGACCTGTGCTTTCAACGCTTCCCGCTTCTCCGGCCAGCGCTTCGGTTGCCACCTGGTATGACCAGAGCGGCAATGTCAGAGATGCAGTTCAGGCTACGGCTGCAAACCAGCCCAGGATCATCAATGCGGGCGCTATTGAAAAGAACAGTGGCATACCAGCCATCAGTTTCACCGGCGCGTCTCACAACCTTGTTGCGCCTTTGTCAGCCAATGCTTACCCCGTATCCATCGCTATTGTAGCTAATACCTCAGGTGCAACTACCAAAGGTGCTTTTGTAAAGCTGGGCACAAATACGAATAATTCGGCTCAGGGAGGGGTTTCAATTGGTGTGGGCAATTCGGGTGGCGACTATGATAATACAGGCACATCCGTGATTGGGACAAAAGAATGGGTGGCCTTTTGTCCCTCCAATCCGAATGTTAATTATCCTGCCGCACCATTTATTGGCAGCCTCATCCAGCAAAGCGGGGTCGGGGGCACCAGCATTTATCTGAACGGCACTAACATTCCTCTTTCCAATTCAGCTACCGCTGTGGGCGGCTCTATTACCGGGAGCCTTTACATTGGCGGTTACAATGCCGGTACAAATCGCTATCCCTCGGTAATGGAATCAGAAGTGATCGTGTATGGCTCGGCGCTTTCCGCCACACGGCGCACGCTGCTTGAAACGCATCAGTCTGCCTACAATAGCATTACTGTGAGCACAAATAAATACACGCCACCGGGCGCATCGGCCTACAGACTTTATGTGAATGGTGTTGGCCGCGAGAGCAGCACCGACAGCGTTGGGGGTACCCGGAGCACAACCGGCATGGGCTTTATCATCGGGCAAACGGGCTCTGATTTTTTAAAAGACAATGGCGATTACCTCACCATTGGCATGAATTGCCCGGTTTCAGCGGCCGTATCCACGCTCAATTTGCCCGCCACCGTGGTCCAGCGCTGGAACAACGACTGGTACCTGAATAAAACTGATGTGGGTACTAACAACGGCACCATCAATTTCTTTTTTGATTTTAGTGATTATGGCGTGAGCGGGTCACCCGGCACAGCTGCCAATTATGAGCTGCTGGCGCGCAGCTCTGCGGCCGGTAATTTTTCAATCGTTGCCGGAACTACCAAATCGGTAGTGGGCGACAGGGTTATGTTTGCGGTTGATGCCGCTAACATTACCACCAATTACTATTACACCATTGGCACCAAAAGCATTTCAGTAAGCCCTTTGCCCATTGAGCTGGAATCGTTTGAGGCAAATTGCAGCGGCGATAAGGCGCAGCTTAAATGGGTAGTGGCCTCGCAGCACAACAATGCTTATTTCACTGTTGAGCGTACGGATAACGGCCAGGACTTTAAAACAGTGGGAACTGTGAAGGGTGCCGGCACCACTCCGCAAAAAATAACTTACAATTATACGGATGATGATCCTTTGCCTGGTCTTTCCTATTACCGCCTTAAACAAACTGATTTTGACGGGACAGAGCGGTACTATGGCCTGAGACAGGCGCTTTGTGATCCCGAAAAGGAGATAAGGATTTATCCCAACCCGGCACAGAATGCAGTCACTATTGAGGCTTTAAAACACGGCTCAGAGGTTACAATCATAAATAATTTAGGCAAAGTGATATATACCCAAAAAGATGTTACAGGTACTCAAACCATTGATCTGAGCGGCTTTCCGAACGGCATTTATTTTATCAGGATCAGCCGGGCTTCTTCCATACTTTCAAGCAAGCTGGTAATCAGCCGCTAAAGCCGGCAGATACTGCTATTCCGGGCTTCAATTCTCTACTTTTTCGTTAAAAGATATTATAAAACGCCGGATGCTATGGAATATGGCAAAGCCAAAGCCGCAGCCTGCGTATCTTTGCAGGATCATGCCAAAACTTTATTTTGATAACACCCGCTATGCTGACCTTCCCTTGCACCACGGCAAAGTGCCGCCCTGGCTTGCCGAGCGCATGGGCAGGCTGGGAGGCGCCATAATGGAGTCCATTTTACTGGAGTACGGCAGGAGCGAAATACTGGCCCGCATCAGCGATCCCCTATGGTTTCAGTCACTGGGTTGCGTTATGGGTATGGACTGGCATTCATCCGGCATTACCACATCCGTTATGGGGGCGCTCAAAAGGGCCCTGAACCCGAAGTTCAACGAGCTTGGCATTTTTATCTGCGGCGGCAAGGGCAGGCACTCCCGGCAAACGCCTGCAGAGCTGATAGGCCTGGCTGAAAAAACAGGGCTCAATGGTGCAGAGCTGGTCCGCAGCAGCAGGCTGAGTGCCAAGGTAGATAACAATGCCATACAGGATGGCTTTCAGATTTACCTGCACACTTTTGTAGTAACAAAAGAAGGGGAATGGGCTGTGGTGCAGCAAGGCATGAATGATGGGAGTGGCATGGCCAGGCGCTACCACTGGCATTCAGCACAAATGGAATCGTTTGTGAAAGAGCCGCACACTTTTATTTACGGGGCCAACCAGGGTGCTATACTTAACCTGACGCACAAAGAGGCCGGCAGTGCACAACAGGGTGTGATGGCCCTTTTAAAAGAGCCGCCGGCTGTTATGCTACCCGAAATACGCAAGGCCATTATGCCGCGGCACCATGATGTAAGGGCTGAGGATGTTGACCTGAAGCGGCTGGGCAGCGTGCTTGCCCTGGCACATGAAAAGCAGGTGGGCAATTTTGAAAGCCTTCTTCTGCTTGAAGGCGTTGGCCCCCGTACCATTCAGTCGCTTACGCTGGTAAGTGAGGTGATACACGGCACGCCCGCGCGTTTTACCGATCCAGCAAGATTCAGCTTTGCGCATGGCGGGAAGGACGGGCATCCTTTTCCGGTGCCAACCAAAACGTACGATCAAACCATTGCGCTTCTGCAGGGTGCTATTGAAAAAGCAAAGCTGGGAAATACCGACAAACATGAAGCGATCAAGAACCTGACGTTGACGGCACAGGTCATTGAAAAAACCTTTGTACCCAATGCCAGCTTTTACAAGGTGCTGGAGCAGGAACGCCGGGATTCCTATAAATATGGCGGCAGAACAGTGTTTGGAAAAGCAAAGCCGCCAAAAGACCACAATCAGCTGAATTTATTTGGCTAACACTGCCTGGCATGCCTTTGGAAGGAACGGGGCATGCACAAAAAATATTTTATAGGCTGCTCGGGCTATTATTATCCGGGTTGGAAAAACGAATTTTATCCAAAGGGCCTGGCTCCCAAGAACTGGCTGAACCATTACAGCTCGGTATTTAATACAGTGGAGCTCAATGGCACTTTTTACCGCACGCCTAAGCTGGCCGATCTGCAGCGGTATGCAGCAAATACGCCTGATGGGTTTAAATTCTCCGTAAAAATGAGCCGCTACATCACCCACGTTTTAAAAATGAAAAATTGCGCGGATGAAGTGCACAATTTCCAAAGCCTGATGGCACAAGGCCTGAAAGACAAGCTGAGCTGTTTCCTCTTCCAGATGCCCCCTTCATTTCATTATACGGAAGATAACATGAAAAACCTGCTGGCAACTGTTCCGGCACATGCGCACAATGTGGTGGAGCTCAGGCATATTTCCTGGTGGAATGAAGCGGTATTATCAGCATTCAAAAAAGCGGGGATCACCTTCTGCAATGTTGATTTTCCTGGGCTGGACACCTATTTTATGCAAAGCACGGATGTGTTTTACCTGCGGCTGCACGGAAAGCCCGAGCTTTTTAAATCCCCTTACAGCACCGAAAGGCTGCAGCAGCTTTACAAGCAGTTCCCTCCGGATTGCAAACAGTACTTTATTTATTTCAACAACACCTTTTACGATGCCGCGTACAAAAATGCGCTGGAATTAATGGCGCTGGCAAATAAAAAGTGAGTGTGTAAATTATTCATCATTTGCGGCCGTAATAGGGTAGAAGGTTATGCCACTCTGCGCCCGGAGACTGGCACACAGTTTGACTTCAATGCTGTTAATCATTCATTATTTAATTTAAACCATTAATTCGACAACAACATGAAACCGATCATCAAGTTTCCGCTAATATTGGGATTATCAGCCGGCGCGCTGTTTACATCATGCACCAACAGGGAAAAAGAAGAAGCCGCTTTAAAACAGGTAGAGGTGGTATCCTCGTCACGCGACTCCATGGAGAATGCGCTCGTTACCACAATGGATGAGATCAACCAGAACCTGGATATGATACGCGAAAAGCAGGGATTAATAGCTAATACAAACGGCCACGAAAATATTTCAAAAAAAGAGGCTATCCTTAAAAACATCAGCCTGATCAATGCCCTTATTGCTGACAATAAAGAGAAGCTGGACAAGCTCGAAGCACAGGCCAAAAAGCTTGGCAAGGAGAAAAAAGCCATGGCGCGACTGGCCGAGCAGACCAAGGCGCGTATTGAAAGACAGGAGCAGGAGATTGCCTCCCTGAAAGAGCAGCTGGCACAGGAGTCTTATAAAGTGGAAGACCTGAACCACCGCATGAATGACATGCAAATGAACAATGAAGTGCTGACCTCTGAAAAACAACAGCTGACAGATGCCAATGCCCAAATGGATAAAGACCTGAACAAAGCTTACTTTACCTATGGCACTTCCAAGGAGCTAAAATCAAAAAGCCTGATAGAAAAAACCGGCGGTGTGCTTGGCATCGGTAAAAAAGATGCTTTGTCCAATGCCTTTCTTCAAAATAAATCCTCTTTCACCGAGGTGGATATCCGTGAAACAAAAACTATCCCTATCCAGGGAAGCCATCCAAAGCTGATCACTTTCCATCCTCAGAATTCTTATGAAATTAAAGAGGAAAAAGATGCTAAATACGCAAGCATCAATATCAAAAATCCGGAGGAATTCTGGAGCACTTCCAAGTACTTAGTTGTGGAGGTGAGATAATACGGCTTGCTATTTTGAAAAGGCCGCCTGCAAAGGCGGCTTTTTTTATATTGTTATAAAGTGAGGTTATTCCTTCACCAGCTTTATCCTTGTTATGCCCTGGCATCTGATAATTCCACTATATATATATACCTCTTGACTGATCTGAAAGATCACAGTAAAGGAAAAGCCGCTGATAGAATGGTTTTCCTGTATCACTTTCCCGGTCATATCCAGGAGCCTGCAGGTGCCGCAATCAATATTAGAACTGGTGTAATAAATGTCTTTAAAGCCTTTTCTTTGCAATAAATGCCTGAAGGTTTTGTTTTGCAGTTGCCTGAACTTTACGTTTCATAAAAGGCGTCCAGCCTAAAAGTATACCGCTGAGACCAAGGGCCTGACTGGCCCATCTGTAAAAGCTGAAATGATCGTTATGCCGGATAATTTTTCCCTCTTCAAAATTAAAATCAGCCTGGATCACATTTACCACTTTGCGCCCGGTTTTTGAAAACGTATAGGTAGCCACCCACCTGGCGCTGCCGGTTTTGTCATTGGCTTTTACATCATTGTATTCCAGGCTGAGGTCTTTGCCGTTTTGCAGTAACATCTGCCACATTGCCTTTACCTCTGCGGCATTCAGCCCGGTAAAAACCGGATCATTGAACTGTGCGCTGTCTGAATAACTTGCCTGCATGCCTTTATAATCTTTTTGTTGAAAGCAGGTATAAAAAGCATTTATCAAATTTTCATTTGGGTGCATGTAATTGAGCTTTGACTTAAAGATACACAAATAAAAAAGCACCGCCGGAAAGGGCGGTGCTTAATAAGGAAATTTCTGTTTAAATCAGGCAGGGCGGTTACTCAAAACCCTAAGCTCAGTCCTAAGTTTAAACGGACATTTCCATTCAGATTGTTATAATCATTGTATTTAAAAACATCTATAAAACCCTGGTAATAGCTCAGGTCTGCGTTCAGCCATACGGCCCGCATCAATCTGTAGTTAAATCCCAATGATGCAGTGGCGCCCAGGTCAGTGCCGGTAACAGCCGAAATGTTCACCTGGTTGTTCATTATACCGAATGTGGGACCAAGCGCGATTTTTGGACGAAAGTCGCTTTCATAATCCTTAAAGAAATAAATGGCTTTCAGCGGAAAGCGGAAGTAATCCACCTGCGAGCTTGAGTTCACATCGCCATTGTGCAGGGTCCATCCTTCTGATGAATAAATCACATCAAGGCCAATGCCCCAGTGTTTCCACGGTGAATAAATAGCGGAAAGGCCTGCATCCCATGAGGCATGGAACCTGTAATTGCTATAAGGCGTAAGAAAAGAGTGACCGATGCCTCCTGTTATGCCCAGCGAAAAAATGGACTGTTCAATGGGCTTGTTCGGAACTATATTGTTGTTCTGAGAAACACCTGCATAACAGGCGCTAAGCAGGCTTATGGTGAATATAATTTTTTTCATAATATTATTTTTAAGAGCACTTAAACAACTTAGTAAAATTCCATACCAAAATAACACGCATCTTTTCGGGTAAATGTTGTCAATGGTGGCTGAGTGGACTGTGGATTTGTTTCCTCATGAAAGGTTAAAAAGCCTGCAGTTAAGCCCCGGGTGTGTTATAAATAAGTGATTCTAAGCTGGTTAATAAGGCGCTGCCTGTTTGCACCGTTTTTGTTATATCCTGTTAAACATTGATTATTCATTAATTAAAAACGGAATTATTATGGTTACTTTTCTGAAATATGTGCTGCGTCTGGCCTTTCTGGCAGTTGCGGCTTTCCTGTTTGCCACATCCTGTGCGTCCCATAAATATTGTGGTGAGGCAGGCGCTAAAAAGAAATACAGCTCAAAGCGTTACCGCAAGGCCCTGCATGAGCGGGATTCCCTTTGCAATGTTACAAAAGTGCAAAGTGAGAAACTGAGCAGCCTGAGCAAAAACTATGAGGACCTGAATATGAAATATGCCAGCCTGCAAAGGAGCACTGGCAGCCAGCTTGATAAATTAAGCTCTGACCTTGGATCAAACCAGGAAAAGCTGCGCCAGCGCGAGGCACGCCTCAGGGAGCTTGAATCCATCCTGCACCGTCAGGATTCAGTGCTCGCAATGCTTAATGCATCTGTAAGGGATGCCTTGCTGGGCTTTAACCCCGATGAGCTGACCGTTGAAATGAAAAATTTTCCAGCACATTGGGATCCTAAGCTTAGAATTCCACGTGGACAAGTTGTCGCGG
>JADMIO011251619.1_pt1 | contig 74844 bp, 68 predicted proteins | sample 8958161 | NCBI WGS metagenome assembly JADMIO01 (sample SAMN16585339, study PRJNA669376) | soil metagenome | isolation source: Crop rotation soil | place: USA: Cullars Rotation, Alabama | collected 2011 | reverse complement strand
CGCGACAACTTGTCCACGTGGAATTCTAAGCTTAGGATCCCAATGTGCTGGAAAGGAACGCCCACTGCGTGACGCGACAGCAATCGCCAAACTCGCGGTGCCGGACATGGAAAGCGAACTGGGCTATGTCATGGATGCAGTACGTACCATCCGCCGTGAATTGAATGGCAGCGTACCGCTGATTGGTTTCTCCGGCAGTCCATGGACTTTGGCCTGCTACATGGTCGAAGGCGGCGGCAGCAAAGAGTTCGGCAAAGTCAAATCGCTGGCGTTGAATGATCCCACCGCAATGCATCATCTGCTGGATGTCGTCAGTGATGCAGTGATCGCCTATCTACGCGCGCAGGCCGCGGCGGGCGCCCAGGCTCTGCAGATTTTTGATACCTGGGGCGGCGTGCTGTCACCGGCAATGTATCAGGAGTTTTCTTTGCGTTATCTGCAGAAAATCGTACATGCGCTACGCGACGAAAGCGCTCCCGTGATTCTGTTCGGCAAAGGCACCGGCTTGCACCTGGAAGCACTGGCGGACACCGGCGCCGCTGCAGTGGGCATCGACTGGACTACCGATATCGGCGCCGCAGCGCGGCGCGTTCAGGGCAAAGTGGCGCTGCAGGGAAATCTCGATCCGGCGGTACTGTATGCCAGTCCCGATGCCATTGCCAAAGAAGCGGCGCGCGTGCTCGACAGCTACCGCGACGCCAACAATGGTTCACGCGACGGTCATGTATTTAACCTGGGACATGGCATGTCACCGGATATGTCCTTCGAACATGTTGCACATCTGGTCGATGCTGTGCATCAATATAGTCAACGCTAACCTCAGGCATTCCGCGCATATGGCGACTTACACACAACAATGGAATTCAGTTTCCAAGTTTTTGCATTGGACGATGGTGCTGGTGCTGTTGGCGATGGCCATTATCGGCCTGACCATGGGTGATATCCAGGATCCACATCAGAAAATCGAGACCTACGCCTTGCACAAATCGCTGGGATTGACGGCACTGGGCCTGGTGATTTTGCGTGTGATCTGGCGGCTATTCTCCGGTGCCCCGGCAAAAATCAGCAGTATTCCGCGCTGGCAGCACGGCATTGCCTCCCTTACCCATGCATTGCTGTACGTGATGATGTTCGCGATCCCCTTGAGCGGCTGGGCCATGAACTCCGCCAAAGGCTATCCGCTGCAGTACTTCAAGCTGTTCAATCTGCCGGCGATCGCTGGCAAAAGTGACACGCACCTCTACCACAACCTGCACGAATGGGGTTTCTGGTTCCTGGTCGTGCTGGTCATTGCCCATGTCGGCGCCGCATTTTTTCACCATCTGTTCCAGGGTGACAATACGCTGCGGCGCATGCTTCCGTTCGCAAAAGCAAAAAGCGAATAGTCACCACTGCCGTCACTTTTTCGAGATCAAGTCCATGAAGATGAAATCCTTTGTTCTTGCCGCAGGACTGATGCTCGCGATCCCGGCTGTCGCTGCAACCTATACGCAAGCCGGCGGATCGGCGCTGGCATTCGCCACCAAATACCAAGGCCAGACCTTTACCGGCACCTTCCAGAAGTTCAATACGGTCTTGGTGCTCGATCCGGCCAATCTGGCCAAGGCGAATCTGAATGTCACGATCAACATCGGTTCGGCCAAGACCGGCGACACGGAGCGTGACCAGAATTTGCTGGGCGCCGAATTTTTTGCACCGGATAAATTTCCGCAAGCCACCTTCAAGAGCAGCAAGATCAGCAAAGGCAGCGCAGCCAATTCCTATGTTGCCGATGGCGTGTTGACCTTGCGCGGCGTCAGCAAGCCGGTGCGCTTCACTTTCACTTTGCAAGATGGCGCTTCAGCGATTCTCATCGGTCGCGCCACCGTACGCCGCCTGGATTTTGGCGTCGGCGGCAGCAAGCAATGGAATGACCTGAGCATTATCCCCAATGACGTCGCCGTCAGTACGCGCGTGATTTTGAAGAAAGCGCCATAAGCCCTCGACGTATTTCCCGCTCCGCTGGCCCCAATTGGACTGGCGGGAGCGGAGAAAATCCACGGCCTCCGCAGCCGCGACCCTGCGGCAATCATCAGACGCAAAAACGAGATCATGAGAAAACGCGGGGTAAAAGTAAACTTTTACCCCGCGTTGACGAATGAGATCGGGGTTTGCGCGTAGCGCAAACCGGCGGATGATTGCCGCAGATCGACGGCGAGGACAAACGCGGATTTTCTGCCGCTCCATAGCCAGTCCAACTTGTGGTCAGGCAAGCAGCCGCCGCAGCGCCTGGGCGTCAAACGGCCAGTCCAGCGCCACGCCACTGCGCGAATCCAGCAATACCGGAACCCGCTCGCCGTAACGGCTTTCGAGCTCGGCATCACCGTCGATGAACACCGACTCAAATTCAGGAAACTGTACCGCCGCGAGCGCCGCTAGGGCCAGATCGCACAGATGGCAGTCATCGCGCTGCATTAATACCCATACCGGGGCTTCGACTTTCATGGTGAATCAATCGTAGAATGATCTAGTCATATTAGAAGATTCACATTGAGGACGTCCGTTGTGGCGGTAAGTTGCTTTGACTTGTTCAAAATCGGCGTCGGCCCCAGTTCATCGCATACGGTGGGACCGATGCTCGCTGCGGCGCGTTTTGTCGAACACCATCTGATTCAGACTGGCGACATTGCGCGCACCGCGCGCGTGCAGGCCGAAGTGTTCGGATCACTGGCGCTGACCGGGCGCGGACATGGCACCGACAAAGCGGTGATCATGGGGCTGGAAGGACAAATCCCCAGTACGATTGACCCGGACATCATTCCGGCGGCACTGGAGCGCGTGCGCACTGCACAGCAACTGCAGTTGCACGGTACCCACACCATCCGCTTTGTCGAGAAGACCGACTTGCTCATGAACAAGCGCGACAAACTGCCCTACCACACCAACGGCATGCGCTTTCGTGCATTCGATGCCGACGGCGAGTTGTTGGCAACGCGGGATTATTATTCTGTCGGCGGCGGCTTTGTGCTGAATCAGGATGAAGCCGCGGAAGACCGCATCGTTGCCGATGTGACCCCGCTGCCCTACCCGTTTCACAGTGGCGACGAACTGATGGCGCGCTGCAAAAGCGAAGGGTTGAGCATTGCGCAAATCATGATGGCCAACGAACTCGCATGGCACAGCCGCGATGAAGTCGAACAAGGTCTGGATACGATCTGGGATGCGATGCAATCCTGCATCAATCGCGGCATTCGCGAGAGCGGCGTCCTGCCCGGTGGTCTGAATGTCAATCGCCGCGCACCCTCTCTGTACAAAGAGTTGGCGGAACGGCCGGAAGCCTCGATTAGCGATCCCCTTACGACGCTGGACTGGGTGAATCTGTATGCCTTGGCTGTCAACGAAGAAAATGCCGCCGGCGGCCGCGTCGTAACCGCACCGACCAATGGCGCAGCGGGAATCATCCCGGCCGTTTTACGTTATTACGAACGTTTTGTGCCGCATTCCAACGTACAAGGCATTCGCGATTTTATGTTGACTGCGGCTGCGGTCGGGATTTTATACAAAGAAAATGCCTCCATTTCGGGCGCCGAAGTCGGATGCCAAGGCGAAGTCGGCGTTGCCTGCTCCATGGCCGCTGCCGGTCTGGCTGCCGCGATGGGCGGCACGCCCAGTCAGATCGAGAACGCGGCCGAAATCGGCATGGAACACAACCTCGGCCTTACCTGCGATCCGATCGGCGGCCTGGTGCAGATTCCCTGCATTGAACGCAATGCGATGGGTGCAGTCAAAGCCATCAATGCCTCGCGCATGGCACTGCGCGGCGACGGCAAGCACAAGGTTTCGCTGGACAAGGTGATCAAAACCATGCGCGATACCGGTCGCGACATGCAGGATAAATACAAAGAAACTTCACGCGGTGGCCTGGCAGTGAACGTCATCGAATGCTGAGTGCAATCTCCAAATTTCTTGTCATCAGCATGCTCTGCCTCGGTGCCGGCAGAAGCTTCGCTGCCGATCAGGCCCCCCGGGTGATCGGCGAAAAATTTGTCAGTAAGGCGCAATCGGGTCTGCAACTGGACTCACCGGCGGTCTGGACTGACCCTCTCGGCCTGCCTTGGGTGATTGTCTCGGCCAAGGGCTCACACCAGCTTGCAGTATATGACGGCCGCAACGGCAAGTTAGTCAACATCGTCGGCAAAAAGGGCTCGCAGAACGGTGATTTCAAACGGCCCAATGGCGTTGCCGTATTCGGCGATCAGTTATTCGTGGTGGAACGCGATAACCGCCGCGTGCAAGTCATGAATCTGCCGGATTTCTCCGTCGTCACCACGTTTGGCAGCGAGCAACTGCGCTCCCCTTACGGCATCTGGCTGAATGCACTCGATAAAAACCATGCGCGTCTGTACATCACGGACAGCTTCATGGAAGGCGAAAAATATGACATTGTCCCGCCTTTGCAGCAACTGAATAAGCGCGTCAAGGAATATGAATTTTCGATCAAGGGCGAACAGGCGTTTTCGCGCTGGACCGGACAGTTCGGCGATACGCGTCCGCAAACTGCGCTGCATCGGGTCGAATCGATTTTCGGCGACCGCAAGAACGGCAAAATGCTGATCGTGGATGAAGAGGATCTGGAAAAGAAATCCAGTATCCGCGAGTACACGCTGGATGGCCGCTACACCGGCCGTTTCATACCCAATACGCAAATTGACGGACAGGCCGAGGGCATTGCGCTGCTACAATGCCGCGCCGCATCGTACTGGATCGTTTCGGATCAGCAGGCGCCCTATACGATTTTCAGGGTTTTTGACAGCAGGAATCTGGCCCCGGTCGGCAACTTCCGCGGCAAGGTCACCGCCAACACCGACGGCATCTATTTGAACCAGAAAAAGACCGGTGTCTTCCGCTCCGGCGTCCTGTATGCGGTGCATAACGATGAATCTCTGGTGGCATTTGATGTCCGGGACATCGTGAAAACGCTAAAATTACCGCCTAGCTGCATTCACTGAGGTACTCGTGTCATCTGATTTACAGACGCAGGTCGGCAAGCGCCGCACCTTCGCCATCATTTCTCACCCCGACGCCGGCAAAACCACGCTGACCGAAAAATTGCTGCTGTTCGGCGGCGCGATCCAGATGGCGGGTTCGGTCAAAGGCCGCAAGGCGGCGCGCCACGCGACATCCGACTGGATGGCGCTGGAAAAAGAGCGCGGTATTTCGGTTACCTCTTCGGTGATGCAATTTCCCTACAGCGATTACGTGGTGAATCTGCTCGACACGCCGGGTCACGCCGACTTTGGCGAAGATACTTATCGCGTGCTGACTGCCGTGGACTCGGCATTGATGGTGATCGACGTCGCCAAAGGCGTCGAAGAGCGCACCATCAAACTGATGGATGTGTGCCGCATGCGCAATACGCCGATCATGACCTTCATCAACAAGCTTGATCGCGAAGGTAAAGATCCGATCGATCTGCTGGACGAAGTCGAATCGGTGCTCAAGATTCAGTGTGCGCCCATCACCTGGCCGATTGGAATGGGACCGCGCCTCAAAGGCGTAGTGCATCTGCTGTCCGGTGAAGTGCATTTGTTCGAAGCCGGACGGAACTTCACGCGCCAGGATTCGACCATCTTCCCGTCGCTGGATGATCCTGGCGTGCTCAGCGCGATCGGCCAGGAATTGCTCGATGAAGTCAAAGAGCAGCTCGAACTCGTCGAAGGCGCGACGCAGCCTTTTGACATCGCTAGGTATCTTGCCGGTGAACAGACTCCGGTATCCTTCGGCTCGGCGGTCAATAATTTCGGCGTGCAGCTGATGCTGGATTTCTTCGTTGAAAATGCGCCACCGCCGCAACCGCGCGAGACCACCACGCGTGTGGTTCAACCGGCCGAAAAAAAGCTCAGTGGATTTGTCTTCAAGATCCAGGCCAACATGGACCCGCAACACCGTGACCGGGTCGCCTTCATGCGTGTCTGTTCCGGTGAATTCAATGCCGGCATGAAAGCGTTTCATCCGCGCAGTGGCAAGGAAATCAAACTGGCCAACGCATTGACCTTCATGGCCAGCGATCGCGAAATTGCGCAATCGGCATTTCCCGGCGACGTCATCGGCATCCACAACCACGGTACGATTTCGATCGGCGATACCTTTACCGAAGGCGAAGACATTGCTTTCACCGGCATTCCGAACTTCGCACCGGAGCTGTTCCGCCGCGCCCGTTTGCGCGATCCATTGAAGCTGAAGCAATTGCAGAAGGGTCTGGCGCAATTGTCGGAAGAAGGCGCCACGCAGTTTTTCAAACCACTGATGTCGAATGACTTGATCCTTGGCGCAGTCGGCGTGCTGCAGTTTGACGTGGTGGCCTACCGGCTCCAGGATGAATACTCGGTCGATGCGAGCTTCGAGAACGTCAGCGTGGCGACGGCGCGCTGGATCCGCTGCGGCGATGCGCGCAAGCTGGAAGAGTTCAGGAACAAAAACGCGCTGAATCTGGCGCTCGATGCCGCCGGCGAGTTGGTCTATCTGGCGCCGACGCGGGTTAATCTGTCGCTGGCCCAGGAACGCTTCCCGGAAGTGGAATTTCTGGCAACCCGTGAACACGCGCACGCTGTCGAATTGGATTGATTGCTAGAATCGAGCCTATGACTGCTCAAACCCGCCCCTATCCCCTCGGCGAAGAAATCGCCAACGCCGTAACCCACGGCATTGCCGCCGCCGCTGCCGTAGCCGCGGGCGCCGTGTTGATCACGCTGGCGGCGCAATTCGGCGATGGCTGGCAACTGGGCGGTGCAATCACCTTTGTCGTGACCTTGATCTTGCTGTATGCGGCGTCGACGGTCTATCACGCCATTCCGCATGCCAAAGCCAAGGCACGTCTCAAAGTACTGGATCACTGCGCGATCTATCTGCTGATCGCCGGGACCTATACGCCATTCACGCTGGTCGGGATGCGCGGTCCCTGGGGCTGGAGTCTGTTCTTCACCATTTGGGGACTGGCCGCCGCCGGTGTCATTTTCAAACTGTTCTACGCCGGCCGTTTCAAGCTAGTCTCCACCTTGATCTATCTGGCGATGGGTTGGCTGATCGTCGTGGCGATCAAACCGATGATCCACTCACTGGATCCGTTCACGCTGAAATGGCTGATCGCCGGCGGACTTGCCTACACAGTCGGCACGGTTTTTTACATGGCCAAAAAGATCCCCTACTCGCACAGCATCTGGCATCTGTTCGTGATCCTCGGCAGCAGCTTCCATTTTGTCGCGGTGATGTCCCACGTCATCAGCAAATACAATCTGCTGCATTAAAGCTGATTCAGATAGCTGCGCCCGCCGATGTTCGACATCTGGCGCAGAATCCAATTCGCGCGCCGCGCGACATACGGCCCCGGGTTGGCGGCATTGTATTTTTTGGGACTGGGCAACACCGCAGCCAGTCGCGCCGCCTGCATCGCACTGAGTCCGGATGCATCGGTTTTCCAGAATTGCCTGGCCGCTGCCTGTACACCGTAAATTCCGTCGCCGAACTCCGCCAGGTTGGCATAGACCTCAATGATACGCTGTTTCGGCCACAGCAATTCGATCCACAGCGTGTACCACGCCTCCAGTGCCTTGCGGAAATAACCGCCGCCGCTCCACAGGAACAGATTCTTGGCGGTCTGCTGCGAAATGGTCGAGCCGCCGCGAACCTTACGTTGCTTCTGATTGCTCGCATAGGCCTTTTCGATCGCCTCGACATCGAAGCCGTAATGCTCCGCGAACAACTGGTCTTCGGCAGCCACCAATGCCACCGGCACATTGGCGGATATCTGATTCAAATCACGCCAGTCGTAGCGCAGCTCAAAATTTTTCTCGGCGCTCAATTGCGCGGCACTCCAGCGCCACAGCATGAATGCGGAAACCGGCGGATTGATGAAACGCAACAGAACAACTTGCAGGATGCTGATCACCGCGAATGCCAGCACCAGGCGCCAGAGCCAGCCGAAAACACCCTTGCGTTTTTTGATGCCCGTCTTTCCGAACACGCCGATTTCACCTCAAAAGTCAGCGCTCAGTGTATCGCCTAATGCGCAGCACGGGTTCTCGCAGACTTGAAAACAGCCGCTTCGCCCGCATCTTGGTAGCAAAGAAATTGGATGGAAACGATCTTGGAAAATTCTGATCTATTGACGCGGTTTATGTTGCCCAAGGCCGGGGTACGTGGCGTGGCGGTCCGGCTCAGCGACAGCATGCGAAGCATGCTCGACCGGCCTGAATACAATGATTCGATCCGGGCCCTGCTGGGCGAAACCGCAGCGGCCTCGGTCATGCTCACCGGCCATGTCAAAGTGGACGGCCGTCTGAGCGTCCACCTCAAGACCGACGGCGAGCTGCGTGCATTGTTCGCGGAATGCACTGCCGCCGGAACGATCCGCGGCATTGCGCAAATTGCGGAAGATCGCAGCGCGCCACCGGCGCGTGACCTGAGCATGATCGGCAACGAACGCCATCTCGCGATTACGATCGAAAATCGGGGCCTGGGCGGGCGCGACCCGCATCGCTATCAGGGCCTGGTCGAAGTCGTTGACAGCGCCATTTCTCAGTCGCTGGAACGTTATTTTGACCAGTCCGAGCAATTGCCAACGCGCATCCTGCTTGCCGCCAATGATGAATCCGCGGCAGGGCTGATGATCCAAAAGCTTCCCGGAGATCAATCCAGTGACGAAGATGGCTGGAACCGCGCCTCGGCGCTGTTTGACACATTGACTGAGCATGAACTGCTGAAATTGGACTCGACGAGCGTCCTGCACCGGCTTTTTCACGAAGAAGAAGCCGAAATCCTCGGCACCAAGGCGATTCAGTTTGCCTGTTCCTGCTCCCGTGCGCGCGCCACCGAAATGTTGCGCTCTTTAGGCCCGGACCCCTCTGTACCAGCATCTTCCGCGGCAACGACCGTCAAATGTGAGTTCTGCGGCCAGAATTATGACTTTTCGGAAGCGGAGATGGCGGATATTTATGCGGCGGACCAAACTGAACAGCCTGCCCCTAGCCACTTGCAATAGGCCGCGAAAAGTTGTTAAATAAACATAAATATGGGGCGAAATATTTCGGCTCATATGGGGAACTTTCTCTCCGGTTTTCTTTCTAAGAAGGACTCATGAAAGTCGTTTCGCGTTACATCGCCACCGCCATCATCCTGTTATCGACAGTCTTCGCGACTTCGTCGATCGCCTTGGCGCAGAACGCGGGCAACAAGAATGCGGCTTATTTTCCGATCTGGAACAGCAGCAACGGCAAAGTCGAAGCCTTGTTGATGATTGAGCCGACCGCGACCAACAAGAGCTCCCGTTGGCAATCCGGTATGACCGGCGATCTGCAGCGCGCACTGGGTTTGAACGGCAGCGACCGCCTTGGCATGTTGTGCAAGAACAGCAGCAATGCCTCGACGATCTCCAACATGGCTGACAATTGCGTCCTCGCCGCGATCGACGGCACGGGACGGCGCAGCAATAATTCCTTTACCGGCCTCAGTTTTTCGCGGGACAGCTCGCGCGTTGGCGTGATTGCCGGCAACAATACCGCCTCGCTCCCCAACTGGCTTGCGACCAACAACTGGTCACGCACGATGAAGCAAAACAGTCTGACGATTTTCGGTGACAAGAACATCGGCCGCCAGGGTTTGATTTCGATCGGCGGTACGATTGCCCACGCAACCCTGATTCCTGCCGGTGATGTCCCGCAATTGGCGGATCGCTGGAGCATGAAGGCGCTGACCGTCGGCGCAGGTTACGGCAACTTCAGCGCCAGCATCATTGGCCGTGTGATTGATACGCCCAACCAACCCAGCAATTTCAGCAATCTCGGCGTCGGTTTCAACTGGCGCGCGCCCTGGAAAGGGCAGTTCAGCATCGGTGCCGACAATGTCATCACCCGCGGCAAGAACCCGCTTGCCCCTATCGAAAGCAAGAAAAAGGACGATGGCGCCATTCCGTATGTGCGCTACCAGCAGGATCTCTGATTACAGCGCGTCGCTCCGCTTCAATCGCAATTGAATTCCCCACGCCAGCAAGCCTTCTGCCTGTCTGAGCTCTTCAATCCTTACCTCCAGCGACTTGACGCGCTGCTCCAGACCGGAAACCACTTCTTCGATGGCGGCTCTCGTCATCGCATGCGAGACCAATTCGCTGCTGCGTAACTGATTGGCCTGCAACTGCGTGCAAAGCGCATCCAATTTTGCCTCACCGTCTTGCGCACCCGTTTGCATCGTCTCCATCACGATCTGATGCACACCGCCGCGCATCTGAAGCAGGATATCCGGCACCGCTGCATTGCGTATCCGCAATTCGAGCTGGTTGATCGCAGCGTTATAGGATTCGCGCGCCGCACGGGCTTCGCCACTTTGCTGCACCTGTTGCGGGTTCACGCGCAAAATCCGAAACCATGGCAACAGTGGCTTGGCTGCGTGGAGCAAGCCGTCATCCGAAGTCAGAAACCGAAGATGTTCCGCTTCTTCCCTGGCCACTCGGGCAAGCACGCTCTCGCTGTGATGGCAGACCAGACTCCAGGTGCAGACAGCCGCACTGAGTGCGAGCGCATCGCGGATCGACTGCGGACGCTCGATATATTCCCAGCCGAATTGGCTGACGACGTGATCGAACCCCTCCTCCAGCCCCAACGCACTGCCTGCGGCATCCGCTAAAGAACAGTTACCGATCATCTGCACATTCGGAAATGCCGTGCTGCTCCACCAGCCCGGACGGAGGCCAGCCTGATCGATACCGACCACTTTGACTCCCTCCACCTGTGAAGCAATCAACTTGGGCAGCGGTCCATTGCCGGTGGCAATGTCAAGCACGCTTTGCCCGGCCTGCATTTCTGCAAGGCATGCGTGCCAGAAATCACCAATGGCGCCTTCGTAGCCATCACCGAGGCTGGTGGTGCAGGAATGCAACGCTCCGGTTTTCCAATAATCAGTCCAGGAATCTACGCGTGTCTTCACGTCCAGCTCCATGAGTCATTGTTCCCCCAAGGATACAGGCAGGTAGCGGCTGGATATCATCGCCACTTAACGAAAGCACAACTAGACTACCGGCATGAATTCGACCATTCCGCCATCCGGCATTCTCCAGCATCAGCAGCTTGAAAACCAGGCAAACCAGCTGTGCCATATTGCGTCACAGAATCTGCAGCACGGAAATCTCAACGATGCGCAATCGCAACTGGAACGGGCCTTGCAGCTATTTCCGGACCATGCACTGAGCAATGCGCTGCTGGGCAAGGTCCTGCACCTGCAAGGCAAACCGGACAATGCGCGCGCGGCATTTGACAGGGCTATCGCGGCGATGCCGGTCGCCTGGGGGCCGCGGTTTGAGAAAGCGCAGTTCCTGGAAGAAATTGGCGAAACCCGCGCAGCCGCGTTGGCCTGGCGCACCGGCCTGCAATATATGCCGGAGCCACAGCGAAATGACCCGCAGATTTCCCCGCTGGTTCAGCGCGCGATGGCGGCAGACAAACGCGACAGTGATGCACTTTACGAACACCTACGAACGGCAACCGATGCATTGAGTCACAGTGAGAGCAGTGCATCACTGCGCCGCTTTAACCATTGCCTCGATATCACCAGCGGCCGCCGTGCATTTATCACCGCCAGACCGATCATGGTCGCATTTCCGGAACTCCCGGCAATTTCCTTTTTTGACCGCGCTGACTTTGCCTGGGCAAAAGATGTCGAAGCGCATACCGACCGGATCCTGGGCGAATTGCAGGAAATCTCCCGGCACGATGCCGAGGGTTTTACCCCATACGTGAAAACGGCCGCAGGCAATGACGCGGGACAGTTTGGCACACTCGACCGCAATGACGACTGGAGCGCGTACTTTCTGTGGAATCAGGGTCTGCGCAATGCCGAACACTGCGAGCGCTGTCCGGAAACGGAAGCAGCAACGGCACTGGCGCCGCAAATCCATATCGCAAAGCGCGCTCCCGCCGTGTTCTTTTCCATGCTGAAACCGCATACCGAAATTCCGCCGCACAACGGCGCCACCAATGCCCGGCTCACCGTCCACCTCCCGCTGATCATCCCGGAACATTGCGCATTGCAGGTGGGAGACGAGATCCGGCAATGGAAACCCGGCGAATTGATGATCTTCGATGACACGATTCGTCACGCTGCCTGGAACCGGAGCGATCAACGTCGCGTGGTATTGATCTTCGACATCTGGAATCCTCTGCTCACACCACTCGAACAGCAACTGGTGGCACGCACGATAGAAAGCATGGTCGAGTACTATCAAGGCGCGAACGAGCTGGGCGAACTTTGACCCACCGCCAGGCCAATATACCTGCTCTGAAACGCACAAAAAAAGAGCTCCTTGCGGGGCTCTTTTTTTTGTTGCAGAACTTACGTAACTGCTACCTTCACTTCGATCAGAAGCGTTGCGTGTAGCGGAAGTACACGGTACGGCCATAAGCGTCGTACAGGTAGAAGTTCCACGGACGACCGTCATAGCTGGTCGCAATCGCGGCGCCGCCGGCAGTCTTTTGCACTGCGTACAGCTGCGGATAGCGATTACCGACGTTGTTCACGCCGACTTGGAAAGTACCGTTCCAAGGCGTGTTGTACGTAGCGAACAGGTCGTGCGTGGTGTAACCGCCAACATGGTACGGATCGCCGCCTGGGGTGGCGTCATTCTGACCCTTGATGTAGTTGGTCGAAGTACCAAACGTCCAGTCACCGATCGAGTACGTGTTCTGCAAAGCAGCACGTGCCTTCGGCGAACCCTTGCGGCCAGCGCTTTCGATACCGTCTTCTTCCCACTTATGGGTATAGGTCATCGAGAACTGGTTATACAACTTGCCGCCGCCGACGTTAAAGCCGGTACGCAGCTTCAGATCCGACAAACGGGTATGCAAGTCACCGGCGTTGCCGTAACCGGCAAAGATGCGGCGGATGGTACCGTCAGCGTTACGCTGAATGCTCATGCCGGCAGGAATCGCACCCAGGGTCGGATCCAATTCGCGCTGTACCAGATCGTCGCCGGAGAACTGGCGGATCAAGTCGTTGATGCGGATATCGCGGTAATCATAAGTCACGTTGAACCACTTGGTCGCATCCCACGAGAAGCCCAGCAGCCATTGCTTGGATTTTTCCGAGCCCAATGCAGGGTTAGCCTGGAAGTAGGTATCGACCTGGCACTGGTTACCGGCACCGCAAGTCACAGGATCGGTCACGGTTTCAGCCGAGAACGAAGTCTTCTGCGTCACGATGGCCAGATCCGGGGCACGGAAGCCGTGGCCGTAGGAACCACGCAAGGTCAACGTTGGCAGCACCTGCCAGCGAATCGAGGCCTTAGGCGAGAAATCGGAACCGTAGTCGCTGTAATGGTCAAAACGGCCAGCCAGGGACAGCTCGACATTCTTGGCAAATGGCATCAGCCATTCGAACGCAGCCGAACCGACCTTACGCGTACCGCCGGAGGAGTTACCGGCCGAACCGTCGATCAGACCGGCTTCGCTCAGCGAGTCATAGTTATCGGCAAAACGTTCTTTGCGGTATTCCAGGCCGAAGAAGCCCTTCGACATGCCACCGCGCATCTGGAACAGATCGAACGCGGCGTTCGCGTACATTTCGTCATTGTAGTAGTACGAATCACGGCCAATCGTCGCGGTGACGTCCGGCAATGGTTGATTGAACGGATTCGTCACGTCATAGGCGCCGGATTCAATCGCGGCCACCAGCAACGGGTTCACCGTATAACCGGTACCCTTTTCGGTATAGTCGAACTGCGAACGATGCAGACCGAAGTCAACGTCAACCTTGTCCCACACGCGGCCTTTCACGCCGACAACGGCGTCAGCCATGGTGGCATTGGTGCGTGTGTCACGGTTACCGAAGGCAGCCAGACGGTGATACAGAACCGTATCCAGGCCATCACCCTTGATCACGTCGTTTGGCGTACCGTCGGCGACTTGAATCGCAGCAGGTGTTGGCGCATAACGACCGAAGGATTTGATGTTCTGCACCATGGCTTGCGCATACACCGACCAATTGTCATTGATGTTGTAATCGCCGCGCATGTACATGCCCTTGGACTTGATCGACGCTTCGTTTGCAGCGACTGCATTGAAGTCGAACGAACAACGGCCGTTCGCTTGCATCCAGAAACCGTCGCTGTTACACGAGAAGCCCGGATAGGCCTTCAGGGAGGTTTCGTTGCCGTTGGCATCGATCGTGGTGTAGTTGTTGCCGTAAGACGAAATGCCTTGGGTATAACCGATTTGATCGCGCGTATAGACCATGCCGCGCTCAGAACCGGAAACGCCACCGACGACGCTGCCGCGTTCGCCCTTGGAACCGAATACGACCGACCATTCGCTGGTATCGCCGCCTTGAACGGCAGTCTGACCCATGCCGATACGCGCTTCGACGCCGTCGAAGTTCTTGCGCAAAACGATGTTGACCACGCCGCCGATTGCGTCCGAACCGTAAACAGCCGATGCGCCGTCGGTCAGGATTTCGACGCGTTCCACTGCAGAGGCAGGAATCGCATTCAAATCGTTGGAGTCGGCAGCATAAGGCGCCTTCGCCATGCGACGGCCATCCAGCAGCACCAGAGTACGCGACGCACCCAGACCGCCCAGATCGATAGTTGCCAATGCCTGAGCCGAGTTACCCGATTGCGGACGGTAGTTACCGAAGGTTGCGGTTGGCGTATCGCGCAACACGTCAGCGATCGACACCTTACCTGCGCGGTCAAGATCTTGACGGGTCAGGATCGTGACAGGCGTACCGCCTTCAGCGGCAGCGCGTTTGATGCGCGAACCCGTCACCGTCACTTTACCGACGGACTTGGATTCTTCTTTCTTGTCAGCGTCCTGCGCAAAAGCAACGCTGGTAACCGTCAGCGAAGCAATACCGGCAACTAAGCCGAATTGAATCGCGCTGGTCAACTTATTCTTAACTTTCATTTACTTCTCCGGAGAAATATTTTGTAAAAACCTCAAACACGAAGCTGAACGACTGCAGCATGTAAACTTGCGGTTGCCGTGAGCATAACGCAATTTTCACGCAAAGTAACAGTGCTGTAACACGGATATGTTTAGGTTTCGTTTATGAAGAGTTTTTGAAAATCAGCGACTTAGGGCGATTTTGTGACCTAGTTACGCAATTTGGCCAACACTTGGCTCTGTTCCTGACGCAAAGCTTCCGGTAAACGCTCCCCATATTCAGAGAGATAGTCCCCGATACTCTCAAATTCGGCCGTCCAGGCCTCACGGTCGAAGTCAAACAAGGCCTGAAAAGCCTCCTCGCTCAAAGCGAGACCATCCAGACTGAGGTCTTCGGCGCGGGGGATCGCCCCGATCGGCGTGTGGTTCGCGCTGGCCTTGCCGGACACGCGATCGAGGATCCATTCGAGCACCCGCATGTTGTCGCCAAAGCCCGGCCACAGGAACGCGCCGTCACTGCCCTTGCGGAACCAATTGACGTGGAAAATTTTTGGCAATTTCAGGTCGCGCTCTCCGAACGACAGCCAATGCGCAAAGTAATCGGCGAAGTTATAGCCGCAGAATGGTTTCATCGCCATCGGATCACGGCGCATCACACCAACGGCGCCGGTGGCCGCGGCCGTCGTTTCGGAACCCATGGCCGCACCAATCAGAACGCCATGCTTCCAGTCCCGCGCTTCGAACACCAAAGGCACCAATGACGGACGGCGGCCGCCGAAGATAATCGCACTGATGGGAACACCTTGCGGATTTTCGGCTTCGGGAGAATATGAGGGACATTGCTTCGCACTGACCGTAAAACGCGAATTGGGATGCGCCGCCGGACCGCTGGATGGATCATAAAAATTGCCTTTCCAGTCGACCGTTGGATGACTGCCGTTATCGATACCTTCCCACCATGGCTGATCATCCGCGGTCAACGCAACGTTGGTGAAAATCGTATTCGATTGAATGGTCTGCAATGCGCTCGGATTGGAATTGGCCGAAGTGCCGGGCGCCACGCCGAAAAATCCGGCCTCCGGATTGATCGCATACAAGCGGCCGTCACTGCCCGGACGCATCCAGCAAATGTCATCCCCGACAGTCCACACTTTCCAGCCTTTGGCGCGAAAAGATTCCGGCGGAATCAGCATGGCGAGATTGGTTTTTCCGCAGGCCGAAGGGAACGCCGCGGCGACATAATGCGTTTCGCCCTGCGGATTCTCAAGGCCCAGAATCAGCATGTGCTCGGCCAGCCAGCCTTCGCGACGGGCCTGATGCGAGGCGATACGCAATGCATGGCATTTTTTGCCGAGTAAGGCATTGCCGCCATAGCCGGAGCCAAATGACTTGATGCTCAGCTCTTCCGGGAAATGCATGATGAAACGGCGATCCGGATCCAGCTCGCCGACCGAATGCAAGCCTTTGACAAAACGCCCTTCGCGCTCGATCCGGTGCAGTGCATCTTCACCCATGCGGGTCATGATGCGCATATTGACCACCACATAAGGACTGTCCGTAATCTCAACGCCGCAACGCGCCAACGGAGAATCGATCGGACCCATGCAGTAAGGCACCACGTACATGATACGGCCTTGCATGCATTCATCGAATAACGCATCCATCTTGGCATGTGCCTCGTCCGGCGCCATCCAGTGATTATTCGGGCCGGCATCGTCACGCTCGGCGGTGCAGACAAATGTCAGATGTTCCACGCGCGCGACATCGCGGGGATCCGAGTGATGCAAATACGAATGGGGGTGCGTCTGCTCGTTGAGTTTCTGCAAAGTGCCGTCGGCAAGCATCTGCGCAATCAGCGCCTCGTTCTCGCGTTCACTCCCGTCACACCAGACGACCTGATCGGGCTGCGTCAGTTGCGCCACCTCGGATACCCAGTCCGCAAGTTCTGCATACGTAGTCATTTTTGAAAAATCGAAAGCACTGTCTTTCTGTAAGGCATTCATATGTGGAACCTATCTCATGATCGCGTGTGGCCGCGACACCGACTTCCCGTCAGGGTGCGAGGGTTTTTATCAGATGCTCGACGAAACTGTCGTATTTTTCATGATCCATCTTCATCTGCTTGAAATGCATGTTGAGCTGCAGGAAACCGACATACATTGAATAGGTCAAATAGGTGCGGTTGAGCGCGTCTTCCTTGTTCAAACCGGCAAGCTCAAACGAGCGCTGCAGAAATTCGACGCGTTTCGCACTGATGCGTTCGACCGACGGTGCGACCGCAGGCTGATCGAATGCCTTGACCAGCTCGGCAAAAATGATGTGCGAGTGATACTCCTTGGCGATGATGTGGATCATCTCGCGGACACGCGCCTTGGGATCCTCGATTTCTTCCAGCCGCTTCCAGATGCCGCGCAGCTCCTGAGCCTCCCATCGCTGCAAGGCCGCGGCAATCAAAGCGTCACGGGACGGGAAATGCCAATAAAAGCTTCCCTTGGTCACCCCCATATTGCGGGCCATCGACTCAACCGCGACCGAAGCAACGCCACCGACCGCAATCTGGTCCAAGGCCGCTTGGGCCCAGTCATCGGCACTGAGGCGAGGTTTACGGACATTGCGGCGCTCGGCCGGCGCGGGTTCTTCTTCAATCAATGCTGATGCGTATTTCATCTTAATAGTATATAGAACCTATCCCGCAGTGGCCGTGGCTCACAGGGCATTATCGGATGGCTCCGGCCGCAGCCATGCATGCCAACCGCCACTTGCACCGGACCCCGAAAAGGAATAACCTTGGGCTTATACCATACAGTAGAGTATGGAAGCCACTTTCCCTACAAAGTTCAGGAAGTCAGTTTATGAGCGTTCTGGTTCCCATTTTGGTTTTTGCGTTGGTGACACTCGTTGCCGCTTATTTCCGTGCACGTTTGCCTATATACATCGTTGCGACACTTGCTGCACTCGGTATTGCCTGGATCCTGGGCGCAAGTGCAACGGCGTCGATCGTGTTATTGGCGATCACTGCTCTGATTGGCGCCCTGCTGCTGATCGCACCGATTCGCAAAGCGCTGATCACCAAGCCCTTCCTGAGCTTCTACACGCGAATTCTTCCGCCGTTGAGCGAAACCGAACGCGTTGCACTGGAAGCCGGCACGGTTGCCTTTGAAGGCCAGCTGTTTTCCGGCAAGCCGGACTGGAATGTTTTGCTCAGTCAACCCAAGCCGATTTTGACTGCGGAGGAGCAGGCTTTCCTTGATGGCCCAGTCGAAGAAGTTTGCCGCATGACCAACGATTGGGAAGTCACGCACATCCGTGCCGACTTGCCACCGGAAGTCTGGGATTATCTGAAGCGAAATAAATTCTTCGGCATGATCGTGCCCAAGGAATATGGCGGACTGGGTTTTACCGCACTGGCAAACCATAAAGTAATCCAGAAATTGGCCTCGATTTCCACGGTATTGAGCTCCACCGTCGGCGTGCCGAATTCTCTGGGCCCTGCCGAGTTGCTGTTGCATTACGGCACGCAGGAACAAAAGGACTATTATCTGCCGCGCCTCGCAGTCGGCCATGAAGTTCCCTGCTTTGGCCTGACCGGCCCATGGGCCGGTTCCGATGCGACCTCTATTCCCGATTACGGCGTGGTCTGCAAAGGCGAATGGAAAGGCGAGCAAGTCCTTGGTGTCAAGCTGACGTTTGATAAGCGCTACATTACGCTGGCCCCGGTTTCGACCTTGATTGGCCTCGCCTTTCGCATGTATGACCCGGATGGCCTGATGGGCGACCGGGCCGACATCGGCATCACAATTGCGCTGTTGCCGCGTGACACCAAAGGCGTGGACATCGGACGCCGTCATTTCCCCCTGAATTCTCCGTTCCAGAATGGACCGATTCAAGGGCGTGAAGTGTTCATTCCGCTGTCGCAATTGCTGGGTGGCCAAAAGTATGCCGGCAAAGGCTGGACCATGCTGGTCGAATGCCTGTCAATCGGCCGTTCGATTACTTTGCCCTCCACCGCAGCGGGTGGTGCACGCCTCGCCGCGTTGGTGACGGGCGCGTATGCGCGTATCCGCAAACAGTTCGGTACGTCCATTGGTCATTTTGAAGGCGTGGAAGAAGCCCTGGCGAACATTGCCGGTCTTGCCTACACCACCAGCGCACTGGCCGAAGCCTCTGCCGCTGCGGTAACCCGCGGCGAATTGCCGGCGGTGCCCTCCACGATCTCCAAATATCACTGCACGGAAATGGGCCGCCGCGTTGCGCAGCATGCCATGGATATCCACGGCGGCAAAGGCATCATCCTGGGGCCACGCAACTACCTCGGTCGTGCATGGCAGGCCGCGCCGGTCGCGATCACCGTGGAAGGCGCCAACATCATGACGCGGACGCTGATGATTTTTGGCCAGGGCGCTATCCTTTGCCACCCGTGGGTATTGAAGGAAATGAAAGCCGTCGCAATCGAAGATCCGAAGCAACGTCTGGATGCATTCGACGAGAGTCTGTTCGGCCATATCGGCATGGCGATCAGCAATGGGGTGCGCAGCCTGTGGCTGGGTCTTACCAATGCCGCACTGGTGGGAGCGCCGGGTGATTCCTTTACCCGCCCTTATTTCAAAAAAATGAATCGTTACTCAGCCGCACTGTCACTGGTCGCGGATATTTCGATGTCGCTGATGGGCGGCAAACTGAAATTCAAGGAGCATCTGTCCGGCCGCCTCGGTGACGTACTGAGTCAGTTGTACATCTCCTCCGCCATGCTCAAGCGTTACCAGGACCAAGGCAGTCCGGTTGCCGATCAGCCTTTGCTGGCCTGGAGCTTGCAGAACAGTTTCTACGAGCTCGAAAAATCTTTCGACAAAGCCTTGCGCAATTATCCGGCCGCCTGGGCAGCGGGATTGCTGCGCCTGCTGGTATTGCCGCTCGGTCGCCGCGCACGTTTTCCGTCGGATACGCTGACCCATCAGATTTCGCAGATGATGATGGTGCCAAATGAAGCGCGTTCGCGTCTGGGTGAAGGTGTGTTCCTGACGCCGTGCGAAAATAATCCTGCCGGCCGCATCAACTCCTATCTGGAAGCCGCCGTCGCCGCCGAAGCGACCGAACGCAAGTTCCTGAAAGCCCTGAAAAAGCACGACATCGAAGCGCTGTCCTTCAATACGCAACTGGATGAGGGCGTACGCGAAGGCTGGATCAGCGCCGAGGAACGTGCACAGCTGGAGCATCTGCGCGAAATCACCATTGAGACGATATCGGTCGATGACTTCGATAGCGAAGAACTGCGCTCCGCAGGCTACGCCGAATTGATGGCAAAACTCGGCGAGCGCACCGCCCATGCCGCCTAGCGCACTGGATTGACTGGACTGGCGGGCGGAAAAAAATTCGACGGCCTCCGCAGCCGCGACCTGCGGCAATCATCAGGCACAAAAAGAGATCATGAGAAAACGCGGGTAAAAGTGTACTTTTACCCGCGTTGACGAATGAGATCATGGTTTGCGGACAGCGCAAACCGGCTGATGATTGGCGCAGTGTCCACGGCGAGGACAAGCCGAGAATTTTCTTTCACGCCACAGCCAGTCCAATCAGAAAATCAGCGCTCGACCAAGCGCAAACGCGAGATCTCGGGCGGCACGCCCAGACGTATCGGCATGATCGACGTGCCGATACCGCGCGTCACGAACATGACCTGACCATCGGGCTTACGGTAAAGCCCGTCGATGTAACGCGATTGCAGTTCGCTCTTGAACCAAAATGCCGGATAGCCAAGCAGCGGCAGTTTGATCTGTCCGCCATGGGTATGCCCGGCCAGAACCAACGCGGCGCGTGAAGGCACCTGTCCGAACAAAATCGGATTATGTGTCAGCGCGATCGCAAGACTCTGATCCTGCGGCACCTCCGCAAAGGCTTTATGGACATCATGCGGCGCTTCCGTGTAATCACTGATTCCGACCAAAGTGAAATTGCAGCTCCCTGCCCGCACCGGAACGGATTGATCTTCAAGGACCCGAACACCGGCGCGCTCGAACTGCGTGCGTATTTCGTCACCGTTTTTCCACCAGTCGTGGTTGCCGAGAACGGCGTACACCGGCTTGACCGCGGTCAGCGGTTTGAGATGCTGCGCAATGGTGCCGGCATCGACGTATTTTCCGCCCAGCACACTCAGAATGACGTAGTCACCGCCGAGAACCACGAATGACGATGGACTGTTGCGCAATTGGGTTACGACACGGTCGAGATTGTCCAAGCCATTGCCAAAACTGCCGGTGTGAATATCCGCCACGAAATCGAATTGCAGATTCCGGCATTCAGCCGGCAAATTCTGCACCCCGATCTGATGCGCCTCAATTTTCAGCTGCCGCGGTTCGACAAAAACGCCCCAGGCCAAAACCGCCAACAGCACAGCGTCAATCGCGAACAGCGAAAACCAGAACACCCTGCGCTTGCGTGATCGCGATCCAGCTTCAGTCATGTGCAGTCTGCTCCACGCGGCGACCCAGACGCCAGCCCAACCACCCGGCAGCGGCAGCCGACACGACTGCGATCTGGGCGAATCCGCCAGTCGCAACCCCCGCACTGCGCAACAGATTGATCGAGGTTGAAATCACCAGATCGCCAAAACGCCACACTGCGGTATCGACGGCATTTTTGCCCTGATATCGCAGATTGCGCGGAACCGCCGCAAACATGGCCTCGCGCGCCGGCCCCAGTAATCCATATCCGCAGGCCCGCGACATAATCAGCGCGAAAACCACCCAGGGCATTTGCAGGAAATAAACCCGCATCGAATCCCACCAGCTGTCGACGTCTGCATGCAGAGCCGAAAGCGTCTGTGCGCTGAGTCCGGAGACAGCGGCATTCGGATCTGCCACCATCACCACCGAACCCATGCTGAGAATGACCACGAGCGCCCACAGCAGCACGGGCGCCACAACACCCCAACGCACCAGCAGGAGACGCGTCATCAGCAACTGCACGACGATCTGCACCGTATTGGTAATCAGATCGTTCTTGGCGGCAAATGCCGTGCGTGCAACCTTGTCGGTGAACGTATGTCCGGAATAGTCCGCAACCAACGCGTAATTGATCGTACCGATCCCATCGCCCAGCAACAGCAGGAGCGCCATTCCCGCGACAAAGGGATTGGAAAAAATCTGTTTCAGGCCATCAAACATGCCGCCGCCAACGCCAGCCGCATGTTTGGCGCGCGTCGCGGCGCTGGATATCTTGTGTGACCAGTGAATCAACGCCAGGATGCAGCCCACCGCGACGCACAGCAGCAATGCCGAAACCGCAAGCAACATCGCAACGCCGATTTTTTCGACCAGCATCTGGGTCAATAGCGGCCCTACCAGCGTACCGATTGCACCGCCGGCGCCAATCACCGGAAACAGCCTTCTGGCTTGCTCCGGCGTCCAGAGGTCGGTCATGAAAATCCAGAATACGGAAACCACAAACAGATTGAAGACACTGACCCAGACGAAGAAGGCCGTGCCAAGCTCCTTGGGATTCAGAATTCCCTGTTGCGTGAACAACGGGATAAACCCGATCAGGCAGACAATGAAAAAACCGTAAACCAACGGCACCACAATACGCCGTGCATAGTGCGCCGACAGCCAGGCAAAAATCGGCGTCAGCACCAGGGTTGCAATAAAGGTCGCAAAATAGAACCACGGCAGATTGGTCGAGCCCACCGCCGCGGCAAACTGCTCACGTACCGGCCGCATCACGTAGTAGGCGCACAGCACACAGAAGAAGTACACAAAGGAAATCGCCGCGCCGTACCATTCATTACTTTGAATGCGGGACCGCGGGGCGGTTTGCTGAACATCACTCATTGGCGGTTAACTGGCGGCATTGTGCGCAGTTTAAAGCAAAACCAGCGGCATCACAGCCGCAACGGCCAATTTTCTTCGCGGGAAGTGCGGGTTATGATGTAGGCTGATTTTTTTGCCGCCAAAGGTGCTTCATTCCGTGACTACGCGCATTCGACTTTCGCCGCCGCAGCGGCTTTTTCAGGCCTGCATTCTGGCAACGTCCATTCTGACGCTGGGTCTGGCGAGCACACAGGGGCAAGCGCAAGCGCTACCGAGTAATTTCAACGTCACCGAATTCGAAAGCCTGGCCAATCAGATCGTCAAGGAAGGCAACATCCCCGGCATGGGCATGGCAATCGTGCACAACGGCAAAATCATCTCCGCACGCGGATATGGTCAGACCAAGCCCTGGGGCGGCAGCGCGGTAACAGCGCACACCGTTTATCGCCTCGCCAGTCTTTCCAAGAGTTTCGCCTCGACCACGACAGGAATCCTCGTCAACGACGGCAAACTGCGCTGGGAAGACAAAGTGCAGAAGTATGCGCCCTATTTCAGTTTGCAAAATCCAGCCGCCGCTGCCGAGCTGGATCTCAACGATTTGCTGAGCCATCGCACCGGCCTGCCCAAAAACTCACTGGACCGTGACATGGAGCGCGGCGTCGATTTTGACACCATGAAGCGCAAATTCGCGACCATCAAGCTGACTTGCGAGCCCGGCACCTGCTACAACTACCAAAACGTCGCCTACAGCGTCGTCGGCGACGTGCTGCAAGCGGTCAGTGGACAGAATTATCCGGCGCTGGTGCGTGCGCGTGTGATGCAGCCGCTCGGTATGTATGATTCGAGTCTGGGTCTGTGGGGTCTGCGCGCCAGTGCCTCCTGGGCACCGCCGACCGTTTTCCGCAACGGTGCGTGGACGGTGGTCGAGCCCAAACCTTCTTACTACGAAGCGATGCCGGCTGCCGGCGTCAATGCCAGCGTGTACGACATGGCCCAGTACATGATTGCGCATCTGGGGCATCGTCCGGACGTGTTGCCGGAGAGTGTCCTCGACAAAGTTCACGGAGAACTGGTGAGTACGCCATCCGAACGCGCCACCAATCCCTGGCGTCGCGCGCGTCTGTCTTCTGCAGGCTACGCACTGGGCTGGCGCATTCTCAATTACTCCGGCCACAAAGTGATTTTCCATGGTGGCGCGGTCCAGGGCTATCGCACAGTCATCGCCATGATGCCCGACCGTGACATCGGCATCGTCATTCTGTGGAACAGCGAGAAAGGCACGCCATCCGGTCTGGTGCCCATGGTTCTCGACCGTGCCCTCGGTCTGGTGCCGCAGCGCTGGGTCAATATCAATGGTATCGATCTTGGCAACTACGACGATGGCGAGGCGCCCGCACACCAGGCCCCGGCAGACAAGGCCCCGGCGGCACCCGCGAAGGGCAAGCAGCCGGCCACCGACCCGCTCGGTGAGTTCATCAAGCAGGAAAAGATCGACCAGAAGCATTGAAACGCCGGCGGCAGGCCTGCGGCAACGCCGCGGACCGGCCATAAAAAAACTCCCCTCTGCCTAGGCGAACAGAAGGGAGTCGGATTTGCACAGAACGTGCGGTATCGGGGTGTTTCTAAATCTTATATAGGCAAAAAGCCGTTAAGAATTACTTCTTAGCGGCTTTTTTCTTCGCGGCCTTCTTGGCTACTTTCTTGACAGCCTTCTTGGCTACTTTCTTGACAGCTTTCTTGGCTGCTGGTTTTTTCTTGGCAACTTTCTTAACTACCTTCTTTGCTGCCTTCTTCACGGCTTTCTTGGCCGCTTTCTTCACAACTTTCTTGGCAGGTGCTTTCTTAGCAACTTTCTTGGCTGCCTTCTTCACGGTTTTCTTAGCAGCAGCTTTCTTTGCAACTTTCTTCACTGCCTTTTTGGCAGCGGCTTTCTTTGCAACTTTCTTTGTAGCCATTTGAGATATACCTCGTCAGTAACGGATCAGTTAATTGCCTAGTTTCCAAAAAAATAAAACGCATTTTTTTTGTCATAGCAGTTACCTGCTAGTTCGAAAGCTAAACAGGTGGTTTTGCACTGTCAACACCTTTGATGAATTTTTTCATAACTTTTCCCATCGGAGGAAAAGGCATGCAAGCGCCCTCCTGCGCTGCGCGATGGCGCAAACATCGCGAACGGAAATGCAGGAATTATTTTCCGAATACGAAAACATCTATATTTATAGACATAAAAACGGTTTATTTTTTCCGCGGCAAACGCATTGACTGACCGCTGCGCGATCGTCATCCGCTGTGCACGGCCCGTCACTGGGCATAAAACACCCCGTAAAATATTTTTTCGGCAGGGCGCCGAAAAGCGCCAAATCACGCCATCGAAGGCCATTTTGCGCAAAAAAAATGGCCGCACAAGGCGGCCATCGCAACTCGGTTTTTTGCCGGTTTCGGATCAGTGATCGTCGTCTTCGAGCAGTTCTTCGTAGTCATCCGCACTCAGCAAATCGTTCAACTGATCGGCATCGCCGACAGCCAGAGTAAACAACCAGCCATCGCCATAGGCATCTTCGTTGATGGTTTCCGGCTTGTCCGAAAGCGCTTCGTTGACCGCCGTGACGGTGCCCGATACCGGTGCATAGACGTCGGACGCCGCTTTCACCGATTCCACCACGGCACAGGCATTGCCGGCGGTGATTTCGTCGCCGACGTTGGGCAATTCGACGTAAACCAGATCACCGAGAAGTCCCTGCGCATGATCGGAAATGCCCACCGTGGCCTTGCCGTCATCGTCGACGCGGACCCATTCGTGGGATTTCAGAAATTTGAGTTCGCCGGGAACTTCAGTACTCATGATGGACTCCAAATAAAAAAAATACGGACGGGGAATGGGATTAGTTTAATACGCCAGGCTGCGCCTGACCATCACGCACGAACGGAAATTTGACGACCCGCACCGGAATCTTTTTGCCCCGGATATCGACCTCGACCTGACCCAGATCGCCACTCGGCACCCGCGCAAACGCAATCGCCTTGCGCAGCGTCGGCGAAAAGGTACCGGAAAGGATTTCGCCATCGCCGGCGGCCGTATGAACCGTCTGACCGTGACGCAATACGCCCTTCTCGTCCATCACAATCCCGATCATCTGCCGCGATACGCCCGAACCCAGTTGAGCTTCAAGGGCCTTGCGGCCGACAAAATCCCGGCCCTCATCCAGTGAAATCGTCCAGGCGAGCGCCGCTTCATAAGGTGAAGTTTGCTCATCCATGTCCGAGCCGTACAAATTCATGCCCGCCTCCAGGCGCAGCGTGTCACGCGCACCCAGGCCCGCAGGCTTCACGCCCTGATGCACCAATGCATTCCAGAACGTCGGCGTCTGAGCGGCTTCAACCAGAATCTCAAATCCGTCCTCGCCGGTATAACCGGTACGCGCAACGAACACGGACAGCCCATCGACCGTCTGCGCTTCGGTTGCCACAAATTTGCCGATCTTGCGCACGCGCTCGCGATCTTCTTCGCGGATCAGATTCAGAACCTTGCTGCGGGCATTCGGGCCCTGCACGGCGATCATGCCGAACTGCGGTTGCTCCGCCACGTCCACCGCGAAGGCGGCAGCTTGCTTACGGATCCACTCCAGATCCTTTTCGCGGGTGGCTGCATTGACGACCAGACGGAAAAATTGTTCATTCAGGTAATACACGATCAAATCATCGATCACGCCGCCTTGCTCATTCAACATGCAGGTGTACAGCGCCTTGCCGCTCACTTTAAGCTTGTCGACATTGTTGGCCACCAGACGGCGCAGGAACGGGCGCACTTGCTCGCCACGCAAATCCACCACGGTCATATGCGAGACATCGAACATCCCCGCGTCGATACGCACCTGCTCATGCTCATCCACTTGCGAACCATAATGAATGGGCATGTCCCATCCGCCAAAGTCCACCATCTTGGCGCCGGCGGCGCGGTGCGTTTCGTTGAGAACGGTTTTCTGACTCATTTAGCTTCCTGAAATTGTGTAAAAAATTTACGCGGCTTCAACTCTGAGGCTCATGCCACCGTCAATGCCAACCACCTTTACGCGGGTACCGGCCGGCCAGTCGTGATCGCAAACCAAAGTCCACAACGCGTCGCCGATCTGGGCCTGACCACGGCCATTGACAATGTCCTTTTGCAGATTCAGGGTCTGACCGATGAATTGTTCGGCACGCTGATTGAGCAGCGGCTGATCGGTATGGATCGTGCGGCCACGGAAGTATCTGCGGTAAATCTGCACCGAGACATAACTGAAAATGATCATCAGCAAGGCCTGCCACAGCAGGCCGATTCCCGAGAACAGCAAGGTCACGGCAAATACTGCCGCTGCGGCCAATCCCAGCCACAGCAGGAAGGCGCCGGGGATCACCATTTCCGCGCAGATCAGCACGATTGCAGCGATCGCCCACATCACGGACACCCAATGCAATTGCATGACGCTCTCCTTAAGGATTCAAGTTACGGACGCGGCGCGTTGCCACTCTGCGTGGCCTGCTTGGCCAAATCCGCGATACCGGCAATCGAACCGATAATGCCGGCGGACTCCATCGGCATCATGACGAACTTCTGATTCGGCGCCTCCGCCAGTGCCTTGAAAGCCTCGATGTATTTCTGCGCCACGAAATAATTGATCGCCTGCACATTGCCATCCTTGATCGCATCCGACACCATCGCCGTGGCCTTGGCCTCGGCTTCGGCCAGACGCTCGCGCGCCTCTGCCTGACGGAATGCTGCTTCCTTCTGGCCTTCGGCGGTCAGAATCGCGGACTGCTTTTCGCCCTCGGCGGTCAGAATGGCCGATGCGCGATGCCCTTCGGCTTCCAGAATGTTGGCGCGCTTTTCGCGCTCGGCCTTCATCTGGCGCGCCATCGACTCGACCAGATCACGTGGCGGCTGGATATCCTTCAGCTCGATGCGGTTGACCTTGATTCCCCAGGGGTGGGTTGCTGTATCCACGGCATGCAGGACTTTGGTATTGATCTCGTCGCGCTTGGACAGGGATTCGTCGAGATCCATCGAACCGATCGCGGTCCGGATGTTGGTCATCACCAGATTGAGAATGGCGATCTGCAACTGCGCCACTTCGTAAGCAGCCTTGGGCGCATCCAGTACCTGAAAAAACACCACGCCATCGACCTTGACCACGGCGTTGTCGCGCGTGATGACGTCCTGGCTCGGCACTTCCAGCACCTGCTCCATCATGTTGATCTTGCGGCCGACATCTTGATAGAACGGAATCAGGAAATGTATCCCGGGACTCAGAGTCGCGGTGTATTTGCCGAAGCTCTCCACCGTCCAGGCGTAGCCCTGGGGTACCATGCGCACAGCTTTGAAAACACAGATGGCCAAAAAGGCCAGTAAAACCAAACCCAGAATCGCGCCCAAACCCATGACTTCCACCTTATTGATGTCTGATCTCAATTATACGCGGGGCCGGGATCGGCGGGGCGGTGCTTGCCGCTGTCCGCCTCTTCGGCTAACCTGCATCCTTAGAACCTATCTCATAATTCCTTGTGGTCGCGACGCTGGTATTACGCGCGGAATGTACGAAAGAGGCCGAAGCCTGTACTCACTGTACTGGCGAGGCTGATGACAAGACAGTCCGCGCGTAATACCGCGTCCCGTCCGGGTTTGCGCCAAAACCGGCTCACAGGGAATTATGAGATAGGTTCTAATAATATTTTGACTTTTCTAAGGATTGGCCTGTGAACGCACTCGGCAGTATCGCATTCGGATTTTTTGGTCTCGCCGTACTCATAGGCATTGCCTGGCTGTTCTCCAACGGCAAGCGCGTTGTCAATTGGCGCCTGGTGCTGACCGGTGTCAGTTTGCAGATCGCATTCGCCGCGCTGGTGCTGCTGGTACCCGGTGGCCGGGAAGTATTCGACTGGCTCGGTCAGGGCTTCGTCAAAATCCTCAGCTTCGTCAACAGCGGCTCGTCGTTTATTTTCGGCAACCTGATGGATACGCAAAAATTCGGTTTCATCTTTGCCTTCCAGGTACTGCCGACCATCATCTTCTTCGCCGCGCTGATGGGTGTGCTCTACCATCTCGGCGTCATGCAGTTCATCGTGCGCATCATGGCCTGGGCCATCACCAAGGTGATGCAGGTGTCCGGCGCCGAAACGACGTCCGTCTGTGCATCGGTATTCATCGGCCAGACCGAAGCCCCACTGACGGTACGCCCCTACATTTCCAAAATGACGGAATCCGAACTGATCACCATGATGATCGGCGGCATGGCGCATATCGCCGGCGGTGTACTCGCCGCCTACGTCGGCATGCTCGGCAATGGGGATCCGGTGCAGCAGGCATTTTATGCCAAGCATCTGCTGGCGGCATCGATCATGGCGGCGCCGGCGACCATGGTAATCGCAAAAATTCTGGTCCCCGAAACGCAAGTACCGCTGACCCGTGGCACCGTGAAAATGGAAGTCGAAAAAAATACCTCGAATATCATTGATGCGGCCGCTGCCGGTGCCGGTGACGGGCTGCGCCTGGCGCTGAATATCGGCGCCATGCTGCTGGCCTTTATCGCACTGATTGCGCTGCTGAACTGGCCGTTGACCTGGATCGGGGATGTGACTGGCCTTGCGAAAATGATCGGCAAGCCGACCGACATGGCGACGATTCTCGGATATATCCTGGCGCCGGTCGCTTGGATCATCGGTACGCCGTGGCAGGATGCCACCACCGTCGGCGGACTGATTGGACAGAAGATTATTTTGAATGAGTTCGTTGCCTATCTGCAGTTGGCCGACATCGTCAATCACAAAACCCCGGGCGTGGTGCTTACCGAGCATGGCAAGCTAATCGCCACCTATGCCCTGTGCGGCTTCGCCAATCTGTCTTCGATTGCTATCCAAATCGGCGGTATCGGCGGACTGGCTCCCGAACGCCGTGCCGATCTTGCAAGGTTTGGTTTGCGCGCGGTATTGGGCGGTTCGATCGCGACGCTGATGACGGCAACAATTGCCGGTGTGCTGTCGCAGTTTAATTAACGGCGCCTCCCAGAATGTCGCACGTCGTCGTCATCGGTTCGTTTAATGTCGATCACGTCTGGCGTTCGGCCACCCTGCCGGCCAGTGGTCAAACCCTGCACGGGCAATACAGTACCGGACCCGGCGGCAAAGGATTCAACCAGGCCGTCGCTTGCGCGCGTCATGCCGTCCACACCACATTCGTCTGTGCACTGGGCGCGGATTATGGTGCCGACCTGTGCACCACATTGGCGTCGGACTGCAATCTCAACCTGCAGGCGCATCGATCCGCATTGCCGACCGGAACCGCCGGCATTTGGCTGGATGCGCACGGCAACAACTCGATCGTCATCGGTGCCGGCGCCAACGGCGATCTGACAGCTGCGGTGGTTTCGGCACAGGCCTCTTTTTTTGAAAACGCACACGTCGTGCTGGCACAGCTGGAAACGCCCATCGATGCCGTTAGCGAAGCTCTGCGCATTGCCGGTGCCTCCGGCGCGATCCGGATACTCAATCCGGCGCCGGCGAATGCGGTCTGCCCCGCCGAACTGCTGCAACTGTGCGACATCCTCACGCCAAACGAGAGCGAGACCGCGGCACTGCTGAATGACGGCACCCGCGCTGACGCCTTGGCAGCAATGTCGGATAAGGATTTGCACGCACTATGCCGGCGGCTATTGCCGCATGGCACGGTGGTGATCACGATGGGTGCGCAGGGCTGCTTCGTGTCGCATGCCGATGCCAATCTGCGCGACGACGATGCGCCGTATTACCGCATCAGCGCACCGCAGGTCGATGTCGTTGATACCACTGGCGCCGGTGATGCATTGAATGGCGCCCTCGCCGCGGCGTTGTCGCATCAGCACTGGAATTTCGCGCAGCAAATCCAGTGGGCCGTCAATTATGCGTCCGCCGCAACCGAACATCAGGGCGCGGCGCTGGCGATGCCTGCAGCCAGCGGTTTCCGCCTGGACGACGCTGACTAAGCCGCTGCGTCATCGGCCTGAACCCCGCCGCCGTCGCCCTTGACGCAAACGAAGTACGAGTGGCTAACGAACATGAAGCGCGGACACGTCACGGCGTGATCGGTTTGCGGCGCTTTGTGACAGCACGCTCAAGACTGCACGGGCTTGGGCGATCAAGCAACTCGCGACGGAGATCTGGACCTATCAACGCCGGAGGTGGGCCCTCCGGGCCTGGAAATGTTGGCTAGGGTGGGCGTTGCGAAGTCGGCTAGACCCTGTCCGCGCGGCCGTCAGGACAATCAGGAATCATCTCTGGGGCAGCATCAACGCTATTGCCCTAAACGCACACAATGTCCACGCCGAGAGCATGAACAACCGCATCCAGCGAATCAAGCATCGCGCTTGCGGCTTCCGTAACCGTGAACGCTTCCGAACCGTCATCTACTTTCATTTAGGTGGGCTCGATCTATCGCCCAGAGGAATCAGCGTTTGAAGGCAACCCACTCGAAACAGCGAAGCGCAATTATCTAAAGTTCAATTTGAGAAAATTATCATCGACGTTATACAAATAATAAATACGAAAGGGCATGTGAAGAAAAAGAATCGTGCCTGACTGATTTTTCTTTTGACGTCTTTAGGGAAATCAGCTCTTGGGAATGACGGGTCCAGCATTAATTTTACTGAAGTGACAGACTCCGTCCATCCAAATAATTCTATAACTTTTCCTGGCTTTTCGTAGTCCTTTAAAACTGATTTAACGGCTCTAACAGCTCGACGCACGAGATAGATGTAAATAAATACATATACAAGTCCCGGCCAAAAAAAGACATGAGGCTCCATTATTTATCCTTGCCAAGTTTATTGAAAGGATCCCACTTAATCAATTTTATTTCCACCGGCTTTGTCACTTGTCCAATCCCAACACCAAGCTTCGGTGTGACTTCCATTTTACCCGTAGGACTGATTTGAAAGTCAACTGCACCGGCCAAGCCATCCCCTAATTTAAGACTAGCGCCACTAGCCGCATTTATTGGACTATTAGCATCAGACCTCACACCTCTAACGAGACTTTTAAGCTGCGCCTCGACCCATTTTATTGCTTGATCGACCTTTATGAGAGGTGCTTTCGGATCACATGATGCGCCACAAAGCTGGCGTCCATTTGATTGCCGCCCATCCGGATCGGTGAACTTATACGGATTATTGTTGGCATAGGCATATCGGACTGGCGGACGTGGAGAAAATTCACGGCCTCCGCAGCCGCAAGCTGCGGCAATCATCAGACGCTTCAACGAGATCATGAGAAAACGCAGGTAAAAGTGCACTTTTACCTGCGTTGACGAATGAGATCGTGGTTTGCGTGCAACGCAAACCGTCTGATAGATTGACACAGGGCAGCGGCGAGGACAGACGGGAATTTTCTGCCACGCCACAGCCAGTCCGATCGAAAGTCACCCATAAAAAATCCCTGGGAAATCATGCTTCCCAGGGATTCTTGTCACGCGACGAATGGTGCGGCGATCAGTTCGGGAAATCGCGCACGTCGCTGCCGGTGTAGATCTGGCGCGGACGGCCGATCTTGTTTTCCGGATCCACCTGCTGTTCCAGCCAATGCGAAACCCAGCCCACGGTCCGGCCAATGGCGAACATCACCGTAAACATTTCGACCGGAATGCCCAAGGCCTTGTAGATCAGTCCGGAATAGAAATCGACATTCGGATACAGTTTGCGCTGCACGAAATACTCGTCGCTCAGCGCCGCTTCTTCCAGCTTCATGGCGATGTCCAGCATCGGATCATTGACCTTGAGTGCACTCAGCACTTCATAGGTCATCTTGCGCACGATGGCCGCGCGCGGATCGTAATTGCGATAGACGCGGTGACCGAAACCCATCAGACGGAAACCGGACTCCTTGTCCTTGGCTTTGGCAACAGCCGCACCGACCTGGTCGACACTGCCGATTTCCTTCAGCATTTTGAGCACGGCTTCGTTAGCGCCGCCATGGGCGGGCCCCCACAATGCCGCGACTCCCGAGGCCACCGAGGCATAAGGATCCGCACCGGTGGAGCCGACCAGACGAACCGTCGAAGTCGAAGCATTCTGCTCATGGTCGGCGTGCAGAATCAGCAGCAGATCCAATGCCTTGGCCGCAACCGGATCGACCTTGCCGTCATTCATCTGCGCCAGGAAGCGCTCGGCAAAACCCAGCGCCTTGTCCGGCGTGTTGGACGGCAATCCCTTGGAGTGGCGATAAGCCATCGCCGCCAATGTCGGCACCTTGGCAATCAGACGGATCGCAGCCAACTGACGCTGACGCTCGTCCTTCAGATCCAGATCCTTGTGGTAGACACCGGCCAATGCACTCAGTCCACCCATCAGCATCGACATGGGATGGGCTTCCGGGGCAAACGCTGTGATGACGTTGATCGCCGACTCATCGACGTCGCAGTGGTCGGAAATTTCCTTTTCAAACTCTGCCAGTTGGGCCGCATCGGGAAGCTCGCCATGCAACAGCGCATACATCACTTCGGTGTAATGGGACTTTTCGGCCAATTGCTCGATCGGATAGCCGCGGTACAAGAGCACGCCCTTGTCACCGTCGATATAAGTAATCGCGGATTTGCACGACGCGGTCGCGGTAAAGCCGGGATCGTAGGTAAAAGTACCGGTTTCTTTGGGTAAGGCCGCGATCTCAACGCAGGGTGCGCCAATGGTGGGGTATTCGACGGGAAGGCTGACGTTTTTGTCCCCTGCCGTGAGGGTAACCTGCTCAAAGCGCGCTGGATTTGACTCTGCCACTTTTACTCCGATTCTCTATATATTGCGAATGCACAATTATCGCACATCCGCTCCCGTATGACGTGCGAAAAGTGCTTGTTTAAAAGCAAAAAACCCTTAGAACCCAGCCCGGCAATACCTAGGTATCGCGAACAGATTTCTAAGGGTTTTCAGTACTCTGCCCGGAGGCAGAGCATAAAACGAATCCCGATTACTTGCCGTAACGCTTACGGAACTTATCAACGCGGCCAGTCGTATCCACGATCGAGTGCTTGCCCGTGTAGAACGGGTGCGACGCCGATGAAATATCGATCTTGACCAATGGATATTCGTTGCCGTCTTCCCATTTCACTTTTTCCTTGGCGGTGGTTGCCAAGTTCGAGCGAGTCAGGAACGCGAAATCGGTGGTCACGTCTTGGAACACCACTTCGCTGTATTCGGGATGGATGCCTTCTTTAGCCATGGCAAACACCATTCAATATGAGGAGGAAAGTCGACCATTTTAGCCGGATTTTTCGGGCCGTGCAAGCCTATGGACTCAATTCGAGGCCAAAAGCGCCTGTTGGACCAGATCCTGATAGGTTTCGCGGCAAAATTCCAGCATCAGCCGGGCGTTGTCCGGCTTGCCATGCTGACGATTCCAATCGACAAAGGTCGCCCCACGGGCGAATTGTCCCTGCGTTTCGACCATCAGGGGCCGCTCCTCGACACGGGATGCTTTTTCCGGATGCAGTACATAGGCCATCGCCAGCGAGTCGGCACTGTGCCAATCCCCTGCCCCACGCAGTCCTCTGGCCCAGTCGCGCGTTTTGCGTGAAATCCGATCGTAAAATTTGGCGCGCTCACTCGGCGCACTGCACCACGCATCCGTCAACGCGTGCGGCAATCCGTGCGCAATCGTCGCTTCCCAGTCCACGACTTCGGTCATCGCAAAGGATTCGAACACCACATGCGCCGCTTCGGGGTCAAACGCGATATTGAACTCCGCCGCCATCGTGATGTTGCCGTGCGCGGTGAACGCGCCGCCCATCACCACAAAGCGTTTGATGCGCGAAGGCAAACTCGGATCCAGACGCAGCGCCATTGCGATATTGGTCAACGGGCCCAGCGCAAGCAAGGTCAACTCACCGGCATAGCGATGCGAAAAATCAATGATGGCCTGCGCTGCATGTGTGTCTTCGACTTTTTGCGTCGCGGGCTCGTAAGCAAGATCACCAAAACCATTGCTGCCATGAACTTCCGCCGCGTCGGCTGCGGCAAATACCAGCGGTGACGCACAGCCGGCATAGACCGGAATATCGGCACCGCAGACTTCAAGCAGCTTCAGGGCGTTGGCTACGGTATGCTGCAGACCGACATTGCCGGCGGCAATGGTCAGACCGACAACATCGACCTGATCATTGGCAAGTGCCATCAGAATGGCCAGGGCGTCGTCCACTCCCGGGTCCGTGTCAATTAACAGGGGTTGCTTCATCATTGGCTTCCGTTGCAAAAACATAGCTTAAAGTAAGATCCGGCTCCGCGGCACAGGCTACATGCATTTCTTAGTCGACCCGCTGGGACTGATTGCGGAGGCCACGAATTTTCTCCGCTCTCGCCAGCCCCGTTTGAGTTCATCCAATCCGGTCAACGGGCATCCAGCGCCTGAATGATGGGGCAAGCGCGCGTGCTGCCTTCGCCCGGGCACTGCGCAACCAAGGCACTCAGGGCTTCGCGTAGTTGCTGCAATTGAGCCAGTTTTTTCTCCACCGCCTGCAGGCGGATTTGCGCCAGATCCTTGACCTGCGCCATGTCGTGATCGTGCGCATCGGACAGACTCATCAACTCGATGATGTCCTCCAGAGTAAAGCCCAATGTTTTGGCCTTGAGCACAAACTGCATGCGTGCGACATCGTCCTGCGAATAACTGCGATAGCGCGACACCGACCGTTCCGGCCGTGGCAGCACCCCGAGTTTTTCGTAGTAACGGATCGTATCCGTCGTTACGCCGACATTTTTGGCCAGTTGTCCGATTTGCATTTTCGACCAATGCGTTCAGAAATTCATTGCATTATCTCAAATCGCCTTAGCCCTTGCTTTGCCGCACATTGGAGCCGCCTCCAGAGTGAGGGCTTATATAATTCGGAATATGGATGCATCACGACGATTGTTTGTGCAGGGCCTGACGCTGAGTGCGGCAGCGACCGGCCTGGGCTTGCTGCCGCGCATGAGCTGGGGCACGCCGCGCGCCAGCGCCGCGCCGCTGTCGGGCAGTGATTTTTCATTGACGATCGGGCAAACGCCAGTGAACATCACAGGTCAGGAGCGCATGGCAATCACCGTGAATGGCGGATTGCCCGGCCCGCTTCTGCGCTGGCGCGAAGGCGACACCGTGAACTTGCAAGTCAGCAATCGTCTGCGCCAAGTTTCATCCATCCATTGGCATGGCATTTTACTGCCGGCCAATATGGACGGCGTGCCGGGCATGAGCTTTGACGGCATCGCCCCCGGCGAAGCCTATCACTATCGGTTTCGACTCCGGCAGGCAGGAACTTACTGGTATCACTCGCATTCGATGTTTCAGGAACAAGCCGGGCTGTACGGTGCGATCATCGTGGACCCGTTGCAAGCGCATCCGTTTGACTATGACCGCGAACATGTCCTGCTGCTTTCGGATTGGACCGATCTCAAGCCGGAGCACCTGTTTTCACGACTCAAAAAAACCGCCGACTATGACAACCGCTACAAGCGCACACTGGTGGACTATGCGCGCGATGCCAAAGCCAAGGGATTGAAAGCGGCCACCGATGAGCGCCTGATGTGGGGCAAGATGCGGATGACGCCGACCGATCTTTCCGATGTCAACGGCAACACCTACACCTATCTGTGCAACGGCAACACACCCAACATGAACTGGACCGGCCTGTTTAAACCAGGCGAAAAATTGCTCTTGCGCTTTATCAACGCCTCCGCGATGACGCATTTTGACGTGCGCATTCCCGGAATCAAAATGACGGTCGTTGCCGCCGACGGTCAGGCGGTGCACGTAGTCAGTATTGACGAGTTCCGCATCGCACCGGCAGAAACCTTTGACGTGATCGTCGAGACGCGCGGCCAGGATGCCTACACCGTATTCGCGCAGGACATCGGCCGCAGCGGCTACGCGCGCGCGACACTGGCTACGCAATTGGGTCTTGCTGCTGCGATTCCCGCACTGGATTCGCGCCCATTGCTGAGTATGTCCGACATGGGCCACGCCCACGGCGGCATGAGCGACATGGATATGGATATGGATCACGGCAGCATGAACATGCCGACGATCGAGCATCCCGCATCCGAAAAAAACAATCCGCTGGTCGATATGCAAACCGACGCCGCGATGCCCAAATTGGACGATCCCGGTATTGGGTTACGCGACAACGGACGCAAAGTATTGACTTACGCGATGCTGCGGAGTGCCTTCAACGATCCGGATGGCCGTGATCCGGGCCGCGAGCTGCAATTGCATCTCACCGGACATATGGAAAAATTCTCCTGGTCATTCAATGGTGAGCCCTTCATGTCGGCGCAACCGCTACGGCTGAATTACGGCGAACGCGTACGCATTACGCTGGTGAACGACACCATGATGTCGCACCCGATCCACCTGCATGGCATGTGGAGTGATCTCGAAGACGAACAGCAGCAATTCATGCTGCGCAAACATACCATCGATATGCCACCCGGCACCATGCGCTCTTACCGCGTCAGCGCCGACGCACTGGGGCGCTGGGCCTATCATTGCCATCTGCTCTATCACATGGAAGCCGGCATGATGCGCGAAGTGCAGGTCATGCCATGAGAGCGATCATTTTGCTGGCCGTAGTTTGCAGTGTTACCGGCAATGCCTACGCGCAACATCAGCACCACGGCGCCCCTCCACCTGCGCAACCCAAGCCGCAGCTGCCCGCAACGCAAAGCTACCTGCCTGCCCCCACACCCGAAGCACTTACCGCTGCGTTTCCCGTACTCAAAAACCCGATGCAGCACGCGCCCGCCATTCATTCCAAGCTGATGATCGATCACCTCGAGCAATGGCAAAACAAAGACATCCATGGACAGGCGCTGGAGTTCAAATCCTGGATCGGCGGCGACGTCCATCGGCTCTGGCTGCGCGGCAACTTGGATCGCAACTCCAGCAAACTGGAGTCCGCTTCTGTCGACGTGCTGTATGGCCACAGTATCAGTCCGTGGTGGGACGTCGTAGCCGGCGCCTCACGCGAATGGGGAGATTTGTCCGCAAGGACAGATGCCGTCATTGGCGTGCAGGGACTTGCGCCCTACAAATACGAAGTCCAGGCAACCGCTTATCTGAGCAAATCCGGCCGCCATCGCATCAAACTGCAAGCATCCTATGACCTGTTGCTGACCAACCGTCTGATTCTCGAGCCGGAAATCGAAGCCAATATCCATGTCCGCAAAGACATCCTGCAAAAATACGGTTCCGGGCTGACCGATGCGCAACTCGGCTTACGCCTGCGTTACGAGATCAGCAAACAATTTGCACCCTATATCGGATACCAGCATCAATACCGCTTCGGCGAAACCCGGCGCCTGCAGAATGGCAACGAAGGGCAGTGGCTTGCCGGCATCCGTTTCTGGTTCTGAATTCCGGACGGAGTTCCACTGGATTTTTTGGGTTGACGAATGAGATCGGGGTTGCGCGTAGCGCAACCGCCTGATGCCTATTGAGATGACGCAGCGAGGACAGACGAGAATTTTCTCCCGCTCTACAGCCAATCCCTAGCCTATGTCCTAAGCATCGACGTAACGCAGCGCATCGCCGATCCAGCGCTGCAACAGCGCATCGACGACCGGCACATCGTCCTGCAGCAACTGCGAGGCCGTGTGCTGTACCTTGGGCAGCAAATGCGCATCCCGCAGCAAATCGGCAAAACGGAAACTGGTGATTCCCGTCTGCCGCGTACCGAGAATTTCGCCCGGCCCGCGCAACTGCAGATCCTTTTCGGCGATGACGAAACCGTCATTGGTTTCGCGCATCGTCTGCAACCGCGCCTTGGCCATCTGCGACAGCGGCATCTGGTACATCAGTACGCAATCACTGATCGCACTCCCACGGCCGACACGGCCGCGCAACTGATGCAACTGCGCCAGGCCCAGCCGCTCCGCATTTTCGACCACCATCAATGAAGCATTCGGCACATCGACCCCAACCTCGATCACCGTCGTCGCCACCAGCACATCCAGCTTGTGTGCGTGGAAATCCTGCATCAGCTGCTGCTTCTCCGCCGCCTTCATGCGCCCGTGCACCAGCCCAATTCGGCGCCTGGGCAAGGCCTTTTGCAGCGATTCGTAAGTCGTCTGTGCGGCTTGCGCCGCGATTTCCTCATTGTCATCGATCAGTGTGCAAACCCAATACACTTGCCGCCCATCCGCGCAGGCCTGATCCATCCGTGCGATCAACTCGCTGCGCTTGTCGTTGGCCATGACGATCGTGCGCACCGGCGTGCGGCCCGGCGGCAATTCATCGATCGCGCTGACGTCCAGATCGGCATAAGCCGACATCGCCAGCGTGCGCGGAATCGGCGTCGCCGTCATGACCAGCTGATGGGCAACCAGATCATTGTTGCCGCGCGCTTTGTCGCGCAATGCCAAACGCTGATGCACACCGAAACGGTGCTGCTCATCGACCACGACCAACGCCAGGTCTTTGTAAATCACGGCCTCCTGCATCAGTGCGTGGGTACCGACAATCAATTGCGCTTCGCCACTGGCGATGTCCGCCAGCACTTTGCTGCGCGCTTTGCCGGTGACTTTACCGGCCAGCCACGCGACGCGAATTCCCAACTCCTGCAGCCAACTTTGCAAAGTCCGCAAATGCTGTTCGGCCAACAGTTCCGTCGGCGCCATGATGGCCGCTTGCTTGCCCTGCCCAATCGCCAACAGACAGGCCAATGCCGCGACCACTGTTTTGCCGGAACCGACATCGCCCTGCACCAGACGCAACATCGGATGCGGTTGCGCCAGGTCATTGGCGATCTCATCGAATACCCGTGCCTGTGCCGCAGTCAATGCAAACGGCAGCCGCGTCAGCAACTGCTGAACCAGCGTCCGCCCACGCAAAGGAGTCGCTGCATGGCTTTGATGGGTCTGGCGTTGCCGGCGCAAGCTCAACTGATGCGCCAGTAACTCTTCAAATGCCAAACGTTGCTGCGCCGGATGGACACCTTGCTGCAAAGCACGTAAGTCGACATCCTGACTGGGCTGATGCACCGTCAGCAAGGCATCGCGCAGCGGTGGCAGCGACAAGGCTTGCAAAATGTGATCCGGCAGCAGCTCCAGCGTCGCATTGGCCGCGATACGGTGCAACGACTGCAGCACCCATTTGCGGAAGCTGACCGCACCGATGCCCTCGATCACCGGATACACCGGGTCGAGACGGTCACTCAGCACGACCGTTTCGTCCTTCAGCAATATCCGGTAACTCGGATGCGACATTTCAAATCCGGCTGCAGACTGCCGCGCCACCCCATACGCCAGCACACGCGTACCGGCACGGAAAGCATTGACCTGCACCTGACGGAAATGGAAAAACCGCAAGGTCAGCGCATTGCCGTGTTCGTCCTCGATCAGTATGCGCAGACTGGCCTGATAGCGGAAAGATTTTTCGGCGGCGCGCACGCTGCCGACCACCTGCGCGCTCATGCCATGCCGCAACGCCGATATCGGCGTCAGCGCGGTTCTGTCTTCATAGCTGCGCGGCAGAAAAAACCAAAGATCCTCAACCTGACGAATGCCCAATGCTTCAAGCCGGGCAAGCACTTTGGGCCCCACGCCACGCAGGGACTGAATCGATGCGCTGGCGCTCATTCTGCGAAGCTTAGTCGAACACCATGATGCCGTCGACTTCAAACATGCAATCGCGCGGCAGGCGCGATACCTGTACCGTCGAACGCGCCGGATACGGCTGCTCAAAAAATTCCGTCATCACGGTATTGACCGCCGCAAAATCATTCAGATCGGTCAGAAACAAACTCAATTTGACGATATTGTCGAGTGAGCCGCCGGCCGCTTCGCACACCGCAGACAGATTGCTGAACGCCTGACGCGCCTGCACGCTGATGTCGCCTTCGACCAGCAAGCCGGATTCCGGACTCAATGGCGTCTGACCCGACAGGTAGACGGTATTGCCGACCCGTACGGCCTGCGAATAGGGACCGATTGCTGCCGGCGCTTCGTCGGAATGGATGATTTTTCTGGACATGCGAACTCTCTGAAATGAAATCTAAAAACGGTTGACGCCGAGCACAATCTTGATCCGGCGCAGGCGGCGGATGACGTCCGCAAGATGCTGCCGCGAATTCACCTCGATCAGGAATCTCATGATACCGACACGCGAGTCCTTTTCGATGTACTCGACACGGTCGATGTTCGAGCCGGCCTCGGCAATGCCGGCGGCGACCTGCGCCAGCGCGCCCTGACGGTTATCCATCTCAACCCGCAGCGCCGTCGTGTAATCGCCGGTGACCTTGCGGTCCCAGCCGACCGGAACCCAGCGATCCGGATGCTTACGGTACTCCGGTACGTTGACGCACTCCATGCGGTGCACCACGATGCCTTTGCCGGTGGTGTGATAACCCATGATGTCATCGCCGGGAAGTGCGTAACAGCAACTCGAAAAACTGATGACGCCACGCTCGCTGCCGCTGATCAACAGGACATCGCCGGGCTTGTTGCTGAATATCGCCGCCTTCGGTGCATCCTTGCTCTCATTCACCAGCGTCGCGGCCACCAGCCCCGGCAAACGATTGCCCAGGGCAATTTCGGCCAGCAGGTTTTCGAGCCGCTGCAGTTTGTTTTCCTGCAGATAAGCGTCCATGCGCGCGGCAGGCAGCAATTCGATCGAGGAGCCGAACTGCTCCAGCGCGCGATCAAGCATGCGGTGTCCGATCTCGACCGCATCTTCATGCTCGAGCTGCTTCAGCTGTTGCCGGATGGAAGTGCGCGCTTTGGACGTGACGACGAATTCCAGCCATTGCGGCTTTGGTGTCGAGGATGGCGTGGTCACGATTTCGACGCGGTCGCCATTCTTCAGCTGCGTGCGCAGCGGCGAAAGCTTGCCGTCGATGCGTGCGGTCACGGCATGGTTGCCGACGTCCGTATGCACCGCATAGGCAAAATCCAATGCCGTCGCATTGCGCGGCAAAGTCAGGATGTCGCCCTTGGGCGAAAAAATGTAAACCTCGTCCTGGAACAGGTCGATCTTGACGTTTTCATAGAACTCCACCGACGAATGCGTTTCATTCTGCTCATTCATCAGATTCGAAATCCAGTTCCGGGCACGGATTTCTGCCGAACTCTGCGAAGCACCGGCGCCCTTGTAGGTCCAATGTGCGGCAATGCCCTTTTCGGCGACCAGGTCCATGTCCTCGGTGCGGATCTGGACTTCAATCGGCGCACCGTAAGGTCCGAACAATACCGTATGCAGCGACTGATAGCCGTTGCCTTTGGGAATCGCAATGAAATCGCGAAAACGCGTGTCGACCGGCTTGTACACGGAATGCACGACACCTAAAGCGTGATAGCAATCGGCGACGCTGCGCAGCACAATGCGGAAACCGAATACGTCCATCACCTGCACAAAGCTCTTGTTCTCGTCGCGCATCTTGCTGTAAATGCTCCACGGCGATTTCACGCGGGAGATCAAGCGGTTCGGCAGACGCTCGCGCGCCAGGCGCTGCGCCAATTCTGCTTCAATCTGCACCATCGATTCGCGCCGCATCACCGGCTGCGAACGGATGCGTTTGCTGATTACTGCGTGCCGCCACGGATGCATGGCCTTGAAGCCAAGATCCTGCAATTCGGATTTGACTAGGTTCATCCCCAGACGCTGCGCAATCGGCGCATAGATCTCCAGCGTTTCGCGGGCGATCCGTTGCCGCGCTTCCGAACTTTGCGCACCCAATGTGCGCATGTTGTGCAGACGGTCGGCCAGCTTGATCAGGATCACGCGCAGATCCTGTGCGATGGCCAGCATCATCTTGCGGAAACTCTCTGCCGCCGCCTCCTGCCGGTCCTTGAACTGCAGTTTATCCAGCTTGGTGACACCTTCGACGATGTCGGCCACCTGCTCGCCGAATTCCTTGTGCAGATCCTGATGCGTAATCGGTGTGTCTTCGATCGTGTCATGCAGAATCGCCGCAATCAGACTTTCGCTGTCCAGCCCCTGCTCTGCCAGAATTCTGGCCACCGCGATGGGATGCGTAATGTAAGGTTCGCCGGATTTGCGCATCTGTCCGACGTGCGCGGCGGCGCCGATCTCATAAGCGCGGCGAATCCGCTTGAGATCATCGGCCTGCAGATAATCGGCCGCCTGTTCCAGCTCCAGCACATAGTCCGGCACCTCGGTGCCTGTTCGGGGCAGAGGTTCGGTTACGCGGACAATGGGCTCAATCGAGGTCATGGATTAAACATAGCAAAAAAGGCGCGTTCGCGCCTTTTACTGGAATACCGAAACGTGCGTGGCAGTGTCGTTCAGAGCACTCTGCTACCTTGGCTCTTCCACTTCACCGCCCGCACTACATTTTGATTTCAGTCGTCGCCTTTGACGAGGTCTTCGTCGCTGACCAGTTCAGCGGCCTTCCACTCAACGGCTTCGCGCTCACGGCGTTCACGCTCAACTTTTTCGACCTGATCGATATAGTCCTGCGTCACCAGGCGGTCGGCAATTTCGCGCAAGGCCAACACGGTCGGCTTGTCATTGCTGTCGCTGTTGTCGATCGTTGATTCAACGCCGTTAGCCAATTGACGGGCACGCTTGGAGGCCATCATGACCAGCTCAAAGCGGTTGTCGACGACTTCCAGACAATCTTCTACGGTAATCCGGGCCATGGGAGGTGTTCCAAAAGAAAAGAGAGGAATTATGCCCTGTTTTCCGCCATACGTCAAGCCACAGGTCAGTTAATTTCTTAGAATTCAACAACTTACGGCAAGCCCTTGCCCCGCGGCAAGCGCCTGGCCGGCCGATACGGAGAAAGTGCCGCTCAGTCCGCCAGCAAAGCCGATATCAGCGGCTGATGCCGCGCAACCTGTTGTTCGCGGCGCAGCCGGCAGGCCGAAAAAATCGAGCACATGTCATTCACCGCCGTACCGAATTCCTCGTTGACGATGACGTAGTCAAATTCTCCGTAATGCGACATCTCATCGCGTGCCGCTGCAAGACGTTGCGCGATCACTTCTTCACTGTCCTGCCCACGGTTATGCATCCGCTGATTCAGCGCATCACGCGAAGGCGGAAGGATGAAAATACTCACGGCACCGGGAAGTTTGGCACGTACCTGACGCGCGCCCTGCCAGTCGATTTCAAGCAATACGTCACGGCCGGCAGCCAATTGCGGCTCGACCGATTGCTTGGCGGTGCCCTTGAGATCCCCATGCACCAAGGCGTGTTCAAAAAAATCGCCGTCGGCAATCATTTTTTCGAACTCACCCTTGTCGATGAAATGATAGTGTTCGGCATGCCGTTCACCGGGGCGGGGCTGACGCGAAGTGAACGAAATCGACAGCACGATGTTCGGATCACGCGCGATGGCGGCGTTAACGACACTGGATTTGCCGGCGCCGGAGGGTGCCGCAACAATAAAAAGGGTTCCGCGCATGAACTGGAATACTCAGGAATTGAGGCTCAATATAGCAACTTTCGGCTGCAATACGGTAAATCCCGGCTATTCGATGTTCTGAATCTGCTCACGGATCTGATCAATCAGGACCTTGAGCTCCACCGATGCGTTCGACATACGTGCATCGACCGACTTGGAACCCAGGGTATTCGCTTCGCGGTTGAACTCCTGCAGCAGAAAGTCCAGACGCCGGCCGACGGCGTCATCCAAATCCAACAACCGGCGCGCTTCGATGAGATGCGAGTCCAGGCGATCCAGCTCCTCTTCGACATCGAGCTTGGTCAGCGCAATCACCACTTCCTGTTCCAGGCGCGCCGGATCAATGGCCGTCTGAATGTCCTGCAGACGTTTCTCCAGGCGCGTCCGCTGTGCTTCACGCACCAATGGAATCCACTCGCGCACTTGTCCGACAGTGGCATCAATCGCGTCAAGGCGGGCAACGATGACTTGTTTCAGGTTTTGGCCTTCGCGTTCACGCGCAGCGATGAAATCATGCACGAGCAATGCGATCACTTCACGCGTCGCCTGATGCAGACCTTCACTGTCAATGCCCGGTGCGTTGATCACGCCGGGAAGACTGAGCAGGCGCGCGAAGTCGGTGACCAGCTTCGGAAATTGACCGTCGATGCGGTTGGCGACGTCCGCGTACCGGCTCAAGGCATCCATGTCGATCTGTACCTGATCCTGCGTCGTCTGCGAACGAAGACGGAGATTGAGTTCGACCTTTCCGCGCACGACTTTGGCCTGGATCATACGTCGCAGCTCCGGTTCCAGCGCACGCAACTCTTCGGGGGCGCGGACACTCAACTCCAGAAAGCGCGAATTGACCGAGCGCATCTCGACACTCAACTGCCCCCACGGCGTATCCAATTCGCGGTTGACGTAGCTGGTCATGCTCTTGATCATGGAAGTCTCTGTTTGCATTCGCGGTGTAATCGGACATCAATGTTAAACTTGTAACCCCTCTTTTACCTAATGCGTGACGATGAACAACGTCAGTTTTTCCCGTCCCAGCGGCCGCGAACCCGGGCAACTCCGCGAGATCATGATTCAACGCGGCTATACCAAGCATGCTGCGGGCTCGGTGCTGATTTCATTCGGCGATACACGCGTACTGTGCACCGCCAGTGTCGAGAACCGAGTTCCCGGATTTTTGCGCGGGCAAGGGCAAGGCTGGATCACCGCCGAGTACGGGATGCTGCCCGGCGCCACGCATTCCCGTTTCGAACGCGAAGCCAGCAAGGGCAAACAAAGTGGCCGCACGCTCGAAATTCAACGTCTGATCGGACGCTCGCTGCGCGCGTGCGTCAATCGCGAATGGCTTGGCGAGCGCACGATTACTTTGGATTGCGATGTCCTGCAGGCAGATGGCGGCACCCGCACTGCCGCGATCACGGGCGCGTACGTTGCGCTGGTGGATGCCGTCAATACCCTGCTCGCACGGCGTGAACTCAGCCGCAATCCTGTCATCGGGACTGTGGCTGCGGTTTCGGTCGGTATTTATCAAGGGATTCCAGTTCTGGATCTTGACTATCCCGAAGACAGCGATTGCGATACCGACATGAATGTCGTGATGAACGATGGCGGCGGATTCATTGAAGTGCAAGGCACCGCCGAAGGCCATGCCTACCGTCGCGACGAACTGAATCAATTGCTGGATCTGGCGCAGTCGGGCATCACGCAACTGATTGCCAAACAGCACGAAGCCTTGCAGCACGCATGAAGCTGGTCATCGCCAGCTCCAATGCCGGCAAGCTCGCCGAGTTCGAGCACTTGCTGTCGGATGCGGACTGGCACTGCATTGCGCAATCCACGCTGGGTGTGCAAGATGCCGAAGAGACGGGTCTGACCTTTGTCGAAAACGCTTTGCTGAAGGCGCGCAATGCCTGTGCGGCGACCGGCTTACCGGCAATCGCCGACGATTCGGGCCTGTGTGTGGACGCGCTGAACGGCGCACCTGGACTGTATAGCGCGCGCTACGCCGGTGAACATGGGAACGCGGCCGCCAATATCGAATTACTGCACAGTAAGCTCAAGGGCCAGGCAGACCGGCGCGCTTTTTTTGTCTGCGTCATTGTATTTCTGCGTCACGCCCACGACGCTTCACCGGTCATCGCCGAAGGCCGGTGGCATGGCGAGATCATTGACGCGGGCAGAGGCGAGCTCGGATTCGGTTACGACCCGGTGTTTTTCGATCCTGTGCATCAGTTGACGGCAGCCCAGATGCAGCCCGAGCTGAAGAACCGTATCAGTCACCGCGGTCAGGCAATGCGAGCATTGCGAGCGGCCTTGGATCGATAGATTCCGTGGAACTGATGACGCCGCCGCTGTCTTTGTACGTGCATATTCCGTGGTGCGTGCGCAAATGTCCTTACTGTGATTTCAACTCGCATCAGCAGGACGGGACTCCGCCATTCGCGGCTTATGTCGATGCGTTGATTGCCGATCTGGAGCAGGACTTGCCGCTGGTCTGGGGACGTGTCGTGCACAGTGTTTTCTTTGGCGGCGGAACGCCCTCGCTGATGCCTCCTGCCCTTATCGATGATTTTCTGCAAAAAGCCGCGGCGCGCCTGAAGTTCGCGCCCGGCCTGGAAATCACCCTGGAAACCAATCCTGGCACCGCCGAGCATGGGCGTTTTGAAGAATATTTGCGCGCCGGCATCAATCGCGTCAGTTTCGGCATCCAGAGTTTCGATGACGCTGCCTTGCATAAACTGGGACGCATCCACGATGCCAACGAAGCCCGTGATGCCGTGCGCATGGCGCAGGATGCCGGCATGCCGCAAATCAATCTCGATCTGATGTACGCATTGCCGGACCAGGATCTGCGCGGCGCGCTGTCGGATGTCGAACAGGCAATCGCATTGAGCCCGTCGCATATTTCGCATTACCAGCTGACACTGGAGCCGAACACTGTCTTCGCCGCCAGACCGCCGAAAAACATTCCCGATGACGATCACAGTTGGGAGATGCAACTGGCCTGCCAGTCCCTACTCGCCGCGCATGGCTACGCACAATATGAAGTCAGCGCCTATGCCAAAGAAGGCATGCAATGCCAGCACAATCTCAATTACTGGCGTTATGGCGATTATCTGGGCATCGGCGCCGGTGCGCACGGCAAGATCACTTCGGGTGCCGAGCAGAACATCCGCCGGCGCTGGAAACAGAAACATCCGCGAATCTACCTGGAAACGGCGGGCAGCGAAGCTTGCATTGGCGCTGACGAATGGATCGCACCCGAAAATCGCCGTTTTGAGTTCATGATGAATGCTTTGCGCCTGAATCATGGGTTTGCGGTGGATCTGTTTGAACAGCGTACCGGCCTGAGCCGCGACGCGCTGCAGCCGGCATTGGACGAGGCGATCCGGCTTGGATTGCTGGAACCTCATGGCGAATGGATCCAACCCTCCGAGCTGGGGCGTCGTTTCACGAATGACCTGATGACACTTTTCCTCTGAACTTCTGCGAAAATAACCGCATTGTCTTTTGGGTGATGCGGAATGCAAATTTTGTTCGATGATTCAGTAATGGCGCCTTTGTATGCCGAACACGTGGCGACGCTTCAGAGCCGGGCAGCGACTGCTCTGGAACGCGGTGGCTTTGATCATCTGATCATTCCATCCGGCGTTCTGCGTTATCAGGTCTTCGACGACCGCAATTATTATTTTGCCGTCAATCCGAATTTCAAATACTGGCTTCCCATTGTCACGGCACCCGAGAGCTGGATTGTCATCACGCCGGGGCAAAAGCCGAAACTGATTTTCATGCAGCCGCATGATTACTGGCATAGCGTGCCGCAAGATCCCGGCGGCTATTGGGTCGATCAATGGGAAATCCACATCATCCGCAATGCCGAGGAGGCGCAGCGCCATTTGCCCCATGACATTGCGCGCTGCGCGATTCTCGGCGAGGACAACAGTGCGCTGGGAGATTACAAGCCGAATAACCCGACAGCCGTATTGGACTATCTGGATTTCCATCGCGCCGGCAAGACCGCTTATGAGTTGAATCTGATGCGCGAAGCGCAGTGTGTCGGCGTTGCCGGACATCGCGCCGCAGAGCAAGCATTCCGCGATGGACGCAGCGAGTTCGAAATTCACATGAGCTATTGCATGGCGGCGCAACTCGATGCCAACCAATTGCCGTATCAGAACATCATTGCGCTGAACGAACATGGCGCGGTGCTTCACTATGGTGATCTGGACCGCCGCGCACCGAACGAATCGCGTTCGTTCCTGATCGACGCCGGCGGATCATACTCCGGATACGCTTCCGACATCACCCGGACCTATTCACGCAAGGACGATGATTTTGCGGCGCTGGTCGCGGCGGTCAATGATGCACAGCTTGCACTTTGCGACCAAGTCAGGGTCGGTGCCGACTACAAGCAAATCCATCTGAATACGCATCTCGCCATGAGCGAAATTCTGCGTGCGTTCGGTCTGATCAAGTGCTCGCCCGAAGCGGCACTGGCGCAGCGCATCAGCAATGCATTTTTTCCGCATGGTGTCGGACACCCCATCGGTCTGCAGGTGCATGACGTTGCCGGCTTCAGTGCCGGCGATCGCGGCGGGCGCATCGAACGCCCGCAAGGCCAGCCCTATCTGCGCCTGACGCGTGAACTGGTGGAGAACATGGTCGTCACGATTGAACCGGGCATTTATTTTGTGCCGATGCTGCTGGATGAAGTGCGGGCAGGCAGACATGCCGACAGCGTCAACTGGGAGCGCGTCGCGGCATTCCTGCCGTTTGGCGGCATCCGTATCGAAGACAATGTCGTGGCCGGCAGAGATGGCCCTGTCAATCTGACCCGTGAAGCGTTCGCGTCGTGATGCGTCCCCTTGCCATATTACTGATGTTGGCGGCGGCCCCGGCTACCGCAGGTGAATGGCAGATCTGCGATTTATCGCTCAGCATCGATGCAAGAAACCGCACCGATCATACGCTGTCGGCTACTGTTTTAAAGGCCCAGGGGAAACCCGGGGTCGAGTGTCCGCCAGTCGGATCCAGTATTCGTTTTCGGCCGGAAAGCCGCGACTATCAGTCCGAGCTGCCATCCAGACAATGGCCCAGAACCGGACAGAATTTTCGCGTTCGCTATCGGTATCTGGATGGCATCTGCAAGGATCGCGGCGCTTGCCGCATCGAACACTATCCGGTGCGCTGAGCGCACTCACCGTCCAGCCCAAACGAAAAAGGCGTTGCAGTGCAACGCCTTTTTCGCATCGGATCATTGGCGCAGGTGAAGACAAAATCCTCGCCTGCCCTTTAGATCAATTCGTCGCCGGTGGCGGTGGTGGCGCTGGCGGAGTTGGTGCCGGCGCTGGCGTCGGTTCGGCCGGCGGTGGTGGCGGTGGCTCCGTTGTTGGAGGTGGCGTACCCGAATCCGATGTCGTTGTCGCGGACGGCGCCATTTCATCTTTCTTGGCGTCGGTCGCGCATGCGGATAACAGTGAGATCAGCGCGGCTGACAGAATGAGTTGATATTTCATGGAACACTTCCTCGTATAAAACGGACTCGCCGTCGTTAAATGTTGCCCCGTGTTCCATCATAGAAAAGGCCGGCGTCGCACTGCATTAAATTTCCGTAGGATTAAATTATCGGCACAGCTTGAGTTCACCTAGGTGAACTTGCAACTTGAATCGCACCACAAAAATATCCGGCGCGCACGTAAAGTATTCGCTAATCGCTGCGCTTCATTCATGCGACTAATTGCCGCGTTTGCTCACTTGGGCTTCGGCAAGTGTTCCAGTGCGATTCATTTCAGCCAGACTGCGTTTGGCCTCGCGCGTCACGTAATGATCGGCACCGAACGTCTTAGTGTCGGCAGCGACCGATTGCTGCAGATAGATCCTGGCCTGCGCCTTGTGCCCGGTCATGATTGACGAAAACGCCAGATACAGCAATGAATTGTGCGTCAAGGTATTGGCGACCTGGGTCTGCGATGCATCCTTTGCGCTGCCGATCAGATCCGTGAACATTCGCTCCGCTTCCGGATAGTTCCGCGTCCGATAGGCAAGCTTGGCCTGAATGAATTTCATGTGATAGGTAATCGTGTCATGCGGACTGAAATAAGAAGCCGTTTCCGCCGCATACGGCGTTGTTCACGGTGATCAGGGCGGCGGTTCGGTCGGCGAGTTTCCATTGCGCCAATGCCTGCTCATTGAGCAGCCGCAGACGCAGTCCTGCCGGTCACGGTGGATTTGCCAGACAAAAGCCGAAGCACCGGCAAGGGCAAGCGCACTCATGAGCGTTACCGATATCCAGTTTCTGCGCATGAACTTGCGCAGGCGATAACCGTATTTACCGTTACGGACTGCAATGGGCCGATGTGCGAGGTAGCGTCTCAGCTCTGCGCTGAGTTCGCCGGCAGTGGCATAACGCTGCGTTGCGTCGATTGCGACGCATTTCATGGCGATCGCGGTCAGATCACCGCGCAATGCGCCGGCGAGATCCCGGGCATTCCGTCGCCCGCGCAACAGCACTTCCGAATGCGGCGTGCATGCGGCGAGTTGCCGCAGGGAAACCGGCGCAGTCGGCACTTGAAGAATATGCGCGGCGCCTGCCGGATGCGGCCAGGCACCACACAGCAGTTGATACATCACAACACCAATGGAATAAATATCCGTCGCGACGTTCGGCGTTGCGCCGGAATGCGCTTCCGGAGCGGAATATCCATACGACACCGCAATGCGGCGCTGCTGCACGTCTTCGTCCCATATCGAAGACAGTCCGAAGTCCAGAACCTGCAGTTGCCCGTCTGCGTTGATCAGGAGGTTCGATGGTTTGATGTCCTGATGCAATACGCCCCTGCTGTGAGCGTAGCCTATCGCATCGCATAACTGCGCCAGTAACTCAACGCGTCCACGGATACCGACCTCATGCTCGTTGCACCACTGATCAATCGGCTTCCCTTCCACATAACGCATCGCGAACCACGGGTGGCCGCTCTCCTCCACGCCACTGTCCAGCAGCATCGCGATATGCGGATGATCGATCTGCGCAAGATTGCTGCGTTCAGCGAGAAAAGCGTCGATGACACCCGGAGAGGAAAGCTCGGTACGTATGCACTTCAGCGCGACCTGTCGCTGATAATGGCCATCGGCGCGACTCGCGCGGTATACCGTCCCCATACCGCCATTGCCGAGAACACTTTCAATCCGCCAGGGGCCGAGAAACGTTCCGATCCGCGCGTCGATAGCCATACCGTTCGGCCGCGCAACGGCTTGATTTTTCGGCAGGATGTCCGACAACGACCGATCCAGCAACATCGGTCGACTGTCTGCGGCCAGCAGCGCCGTCAAGGAGGCATGCAGTTCCGGATCGGTTCCCTCGAGCTTCCTGAGTACGCGCAGGCATTCATTTGCAGGCATATCCATGTAACGCCCGAACCAGTCCAATGCACGGGCAGACAGTTCACGCGTCATTTGCTTGGTCGACCGATCCATAATCGCCCAGGCGAAGCGCCAGAAATGCGCGTGCTTTGCGCCAGTCACGGCGCACCGTCCTTCTGGTGACCTGCAGCAACTGCGCAATGTCCTCTTCCAGCATGCCGCCGAAGAAACGCAATTCAACGACCCGCACCAGACGTTCGTCCACCTCGGCCAAGTCGTTCAGTGCCTGATCGAGCATCAGCAACCGCTCCGGGTTCATTTCCTGGCTTTCGATTTCCACTTCATCAATATTGACAATGAGAACGCCTTTGCCATGCTTTTCGCCCAGGGATTGCCGTACTTCGTCGATGAGCGTGAAACGCATTGCCCTGACGACCAGAGAGATCAAATGTGCCCGGCTTTCCAGGGTCAGTTTCGCGCCGGCCAAACGCAGCCAGGATTCACTGATCAAAGATGTCGGAGACCTTGAAGTCCGCCGTTGCTGCCGAATCAGCGAACCGGCTATCCGGTGCAGATCGTGATACAGCAGCGTATAGATGCGATCCCAGACTCCTGCATCACCATTTCCGTTCTGAACTTGCGAAAGGAGCTGGGTGATGGATTCCATCGCGGTTCGGAAAATTCCAGTTCTGTGGATTTGAGTGCTGATTTATCGCATCTGTTAGCAGAAGCAATCCCTGAATAGCGCTCATATGTCCTGATTATAGGCTCAATTTCGATTACGGCTTCACATTTTATATGGACGAAAAAAATGTAATTTTTCATGTCCTCTATTGATGATTTTTTACGAATATATATTTGGTACTTTAGATATTATTTAATATCGATATGTCCCCATTGGTTTCGATATGGTCGATAGCACGCCTTATTCTGATCTTCACGGCCGATGATGGATCGTTGTGCACACTCGCCTCCTCTCCCCGTCAGCGTAAAACCAAATCCTGCGGGAAAGCCGCGCAAATTGAAATTTTTTGCAGCATTCGTCCATTGACTTCCTGTCACTGAGTTATTGATCCGCAAGATGCCTCGATAGACTTCACTCACCTTTCAGTGAGTGCCAATTTGTGGCGGATTTCAAACTTCTTACGGTTTCAATTTCCGGAATTGAATGGCGCGCAATAAGGTATCTGAGTGCACTGATGCTGGCATGGATGTTCGCATTGCCGGCGCACGCGCAGTCCACTTGCACGGCGATTCCGCAACGCGTGACCTCGAACTCGTCAATGGCGCCGGGACCAGTGCCCGGTTGGACCGTATCGCCGTTCGGCAGCTGGACCGCAAATCTCCTTGGCGACAGCAGTGCCCAGCACTGGGACAATCAAGGCGGTATAACGCCCGCACTTCCCACATCATTCGACTCGATGACGCAGCCGCTCACCGACGTCTCCGGTGGTGGAGTCTTGCAGTTTGACGTGGCCTGGAACAACGCCATGAATGACACTTTTCTGATTACGGGTAATCAGGGGTGGGATGGCAACGGGGTGCGCCTGGTCATCAGCTACGGTGGCACGCAATATGTCGAGGTGCTGACTTCTCCGTTCCAGAATCTCAATCCCGCAGGTGCCGGCAAGCCCGGTCCAACGACAGGTTCATCCGTCAGTGCGCTCAACGGCGCTACGCTGCTATCCGGAACCATTCCCACACCCAGCACGATCCTGTCAGGCTCGACGGCGACTTTCAACTGGTCAACGCTACGGGTGCAGTTGCCGGACAACATTCCGCAGGATGCATCCCTGGTCATTGGCGTGCAGCGGGTCAACAACGGAATGCCGGACGGAGAAACCGATGATATCTACGTCCGCAACGTGACAGTCAGTGACAGGACGCTATGCGTCATCAAAAACACGCCCAACGGTCCGGGTGGCAATTTTGTCTTTTCCGCTCCCAACCTCGATGCCAATCTCGTCACTGCCGGTACTCAGAGCACTTTCAATATCACGACAGCCGGTGCAACGTCCGTCGCCTGGGATGCCGACACGGGCACTGCAGGCAGTCAACCTGCCATCGTCAATGCGAATCCCGTAATCATTACGGAAACGTCGTTGGCTTCTTTATATCAGCTGACCGGTGCGGTCTGCGATAACGGCGTTTCCGTGAGTGTCAGTGGCAGTGCCGCGACAATTGGGACTATCCCTGCCGGAACGCAAGTGAGCTGCACACTGACCAATCGTCGCCTGTTCGCTGATCTGTCGATTGCCAAGACCAATACGCCGTCCTTGGGTGCGCTTGATCAGTCCGGCGACACGCTGACAAAGGGAACAACGACGAGCTACAGCATCGTAGTAACCAACAATGGTCCGGATGCGGCGACCGGCGCCATTCTGAAAGATCCGGCTTCCAGCCGGACCGGACTGACTTGCACCACACCGCCGACTTGCAGTGGCAGCGCCTGTCCTGCCGGACCTTTGACCGTGGCAAGCCTGGACTCCGGTCTGGTGCTGGGAACCTTGGCTAACGGCGCGTCGGTGACATTGACGCTGATATGTACGGTGCAATAAAAAGCATTCGCGGCATGCCCATTACAAATAGCCCAGGACCGGGGATTTCAAGACGGCTTGCTGCATCGCCCGGATATTGCCGGGAGTCAACTCAATGCCGTGATCGTCACTGAAATCCAGCTTGGATCCAGGTAGGGTGTCTCCGTCTTTCAGAAGCCCCATTGCGCGATAGAAAACCGCCCGTGCATGCAAATCCCACAGCATCGATCCACCTTGCTGCACATTTAAAGGTTGGCCGCCATTCCTGCGAATGGCGCCATCGGCAAGAATGTTCCAGGCAAAAATAAATGCACGCGCATCCTGCGCCGAGCGGTATTCCACCCATGCATCACGACTATCGAATTCCTTGGGCGAGCGCAGCGGATTTTCGAGATAGTAGGTCATGTGCGCAAGCATGAAAAGCACCTGATCCGTCCGAATATCGCCCGGCGAAAACACATCGCTCATTCCGGAGGCGGCAATATGCTGCAAAAAATCCTCCAGGATCAGCATCCTGCCGTCTTTAACCGTTGCTTTCAGGCCAGGATAGTCCGGCAGTGCGGCGCCTTTCGGATAAATTTCGACGCCTTTGAAATGCACGGCAGCAAGGTGGGACAGCAGCTCAGGGGAATCGCGCAGACTTTTCAGCACCAAATCGTTGCTGGATGAACTGGCGCCTTCCTGCGCGGCAACTGGCGGCAGCGCCGGCACAACATCTGCCGCAATGGCTGCGTTCGTAAACAAAGCCAATGCCAACGCAAATATCCATCGCATCATTTATCACCCCTATTTTTTCCGGTATGAATCATGAGAATAATACTTGATGAGTCAGGCGTGTGTCCGCGTGGCACGCCAAAAGTGTCCGCGGACACTATCGCGGCTTGCATAGTACTTGCATTTCAACGAGTTAGCGCATTCGCATCGCGTTGAATCCGTAGCAAAAATCGCTGCTAACGTGTTCGCATGGCCATTCAAGACACACGTTCACAGGACATTTCACTGCAAGCGGAAGGGCGCAGCAAACGCCGCTTGTGGGTGATCGCCGCGCTGACCGTCATGATTGGCGTTATCGCCTGGCTGGTCTCGTCATGGGTTGCCGGCGAAAGAAGCGCGGATGTAACGCGTCTACGCATCGCCACGGTGACACGCGGTGATCTGGTGCGAGACATTGCGGCGGAAGGTCGAGTGACCGCAGCGAACAGTCCGAGCCTGTACGCGATCGGCGCCGGTACCGTGACCTTGCACGTTGTCGCCGGCGACAAAGTCACGGCAGGCCAAGTGCTTGCCGAAATCGACAGCCCGGAGTTGCGCAGCCGTCTGGCGCAGGAGCAAGCGACACTGGCCGGACTGGATGCGGACGTGTCACGTGCAGCCCTGGATGCTGAACTTAGCCGTTCGGCCGCGCGTAAGACACTGGATCAGGCGCGCGTGGATCAGATCGCGGCACAACGGCAACTGCAGCGTTTCACACGAGGCTTTGAGGGCGGTGCCGTGGCACGTGTGGATGTCGACAAAGCATCCGATGATGTAGCCAAGACGCGCATCGGCGTTAACCACGCCAGCAGCGATGCGCGTCTGCAGAATGCGAGCGTCATCCTCGATACGCGCAACAAGAAAGCACTCGCCGACCGGCAACGCGCCGTCGTCGGCGAAATGCAACGCCAGGTGGATGCATTGCGAGTGGTGGCGCCTTTTGACGGACAAGTCGGGCAAGTGTTTGTCAGCCAGCATCAGAATGTCCAGAACAACGCCGCCATTCTGAGCATTGTGGACTTGACTCAGTTTGAAGTGGAAATCAAGGTACCGGAAAGCCAGGCACGCGAACTTTCGACTGGACTGCCCGCGCAATTGTCGGGCAACAACCGGACCACGACGGGAACGATCTCCGCGATTTCTCCCGAGGTGGTCAACAGCGAAGTCGGCGTGCGCGTGCGCTTCGATGCGGGCAAGCAACCGGATGACTTACGTCAGAATCAGCGGCTTTCGGCACGCATCGTGCTGGGCAGCCGCAGCAACATCCTCAAGGTAGAACGCGGGCCTTTACTGGACTCGCAAAGTACGGCGGTCTGGGTCATTCGCGACGGCATCGCAACGCGCGTCCCGGTACAGATGGGCGTAAGCAGCGTCGACGCGGTAGAGGTCAAAAGCGGCCTGACTGCCGGCGACCGCGTGATCGTCTCCGGCGCCGACGACTTTAAACCCGATGAACGCATCCGCGTGCATTGACCCCCCCATTCATCACCAAAGGAATCTTTCCATGCTGAAAATGAAGCAAATTACCAAGGTCTATCGCACCGAACTGGTGGAAACCCATGCCCTGCGCGCACTCGACCTGCATGTAGCCGAAGGCGAGTTCGTCGCCGTGACCGGGCCTTCCGGTTCGGGAAAAACCACGTTTCTCAACATCGCCGGATTGCTCGAAGACTTCTCGAATGGCAGTTATCAACTGGATGGCGAAGACGTCAGCGACCTGGACGATGCGGCACGGTCAAAACTGCGCAATCAGAAAATCGGTTTCATTTTTCAGAGCTTCAACCTGATTCCGGACCTGAATCTTTATGACAACGTCGATGTGCCGTTACGCTACCGTGGCATGCCGTCCTCCGAACGCCGTCAGCGCATCGAACAGGCATTGAGTGAAGTCGGCCTCGGGTCGCGCATGAAGCACTTTCCGGCTGAGCTTTCGGGTGGTCAACAGCAACGCGCCGCCATTGCACGCGCCCTGGCCGGATCGCCGAAACTGTTACTGGCCGATGAGCCAACCGGCAACCTCGATTCGCAAATGGCGCGCAGCATCATGGAATTGCTCGAGCAGATCAACGCGGCAGGCACTGCGATCGTGATGGTAACCCATGACCCGGAACTTGCCGCACGGGCACAGCGCAACGTGCACATCGTGGATGGCATCGCGACCGACATGCAACGCCAGTCGCTGCTGCGGATTTCCGGCGGTGCAACCCATATGCCGCGGGAAACGGTGCGCTGAGATGTTCGGATATTATTTCAAGCTGGCGCTCGCCAGCCTCAGACGCAATCGCGGGTTGACGCTGGTCATGATCCTCGCCATTGCGCTGGGCATCGGCGCCACGATGACGACGCTCACCGTCTACCACGTTCTGTCCGGCGACCCGCTGCCATCGAAGAGCAGGACACTGTTTTATCCACGCCTGGAACCGCGCCCTACGCGAAGCGTGGAGCCAGGCGCGGAACCACCGGAGCAAATGACGCGCTTTGACGCCGAAACCTTGCTGCGGGAAAAACGCGCGAAGCGGCAGGCGGTCATGGTCGCCGGGAATATCGTGGTCAGAAACACGGACGGCAACGTGCGGCCTGCCAGGTTCTCGGCACGCTACACCTCGGCGGATTTCTTTCCGATGTTCGAGGTGCCGATGCGCTACGGCAAGGCCTGGACGGCGACGGAAGACGAAGATCGTGCGCGCATCGCGGTGATTTCCTCCAAGCTCAACGATAAGCTATTCGGCGGCAGGAACAGCGTGGGCGCGACGCTGACGTTTGACGGCACACCTTTCCGCATTGTCGGTGTATTTGGGGATTTCGCGCCGAAACCGCGCTTTTACGATATGAGCGGTGATCGCTTTACCGACGCGGAAGACGTGTTACTGCCATTCTCCACGTCACGCGACCTCAAACTCGATACGCAAGGTTCCAATGCCTGCTGGGGACGCCCCGACGGAGAAGATGGACCCCGTGGACCGAATGCCCCATGCGTCTGGCTGCAGTATTGGGTGGAGCTGGATTCGCCGCGTGCGGTCGCGCAATATCAAGATTATCTCGTGAACTATTCCATGGAGCAAAAGCGCGCCGGCCGCTTCCAGTCCGCGCCTAACGTCCGCCTGCATTCGTTGATGGAATGGCTGCAGATCCGGAAAGTGGTGCCCCAGGATGTCCGACTGCAGATGTGGCTCGCGTTCGGTTTCCTTTTGGTCTGCCTGTTGAATACCGTCGGCCTGTTGCTCGCAAAATTCATGCGCCGGTCCGGTGAATATGGCGTCCGCCGTGCCTTGGGTGCATCGCGGCGGGAAATTTTTGCCCAGTGCCTGACCGAAGCGGGCCTGGTCGGATTCGTAGGCGGCATTCTCGGCCTAGTGCTGGCCTTGCTCGGACTCTGGCTGGTGCGCCAGCAACCCGATGACTATGCGAGAGTCGCGCAGTTGGATCTGCCCATGCTGCTGGTGACGTTTGCGGTCGCAGTCGTTGCGAGCCTGGCCGCCGGTCTTCTGCCGGCATGGCGCGCCTGCCATGTCCCCCCCGCCATCCAGCTGAAAACTCAATGAGAACCACCATGGAAATCCTGCCCATTCTCTCCACACTGCGCCGGCACAAGACGGCGACTTTGCTGATCGTGCTCGAAATCGCTCTCGCCTGCGCGATATTGTGCAATGCCATCTTCGTCGTTTCCCAGCGCGTCGCACGCATGAACGACGTCAGCGGCATCGATGAGGCCAACCTGGTCCTGATCTCCAGCCTGGGCCTTGATCCCGCCAAAAAAGCCGACGTCGGCGTCAAGGGCGACCTTGCGGCGCTGCGCGCCGTCCCCGGCGTCGAATCGGTGGCGAACATCGCCACGTTCCCTTTCACCAGCAACTCCTGGCTTACCGGAATCTCACTGAGCGCCACCCAGGAAAAACCGACCGCGCAGGCCAGCACGTTTCCGGCAAGCGAAACCTATCTGAAAACGGCCGGCATTAAAGTGCTTCAGGGCCGTAATTTCGCGGCCGATGAGTTCGTCGACGAAGAATATGCCAACAGCGAATCCGCAAGTTTTCCCAGTGTATTGGTTACCCAGGCACTCGCGCAGAAACTATTCCCAGGGCAGAACGCGGTCGGCAAATCGGTATATGGCACCGGCAGGAATCCCAGCCGGATCGTCGGTGTGACGCAGAACATCCTCGCCTCCGGCGGCGCGCCGGGACCGGACGAGTCCAAGTATTGGGGTATGTTTTTTCCTGTCCGTCCGACCATGAGCTGGTACATATTGAGAACCTCGCCGGAGCGACACGCCGAGGTCCTGAAAGCAGGTGTGGAAGCATTGAACCGGATCGATAGCGGCCGGGTGATCAATACCAGCAAGACGCTGCAGGAAATGCGTTCCAAATACTTCAGCCGCGACCGAGCCGTGGTCTGGCTGCTCATCATCGTCAGCATCGCGCTGCTTGCAGTGACCGCATTCGGGATCGGCGGCCTCGCGAGTTTCTGGGTGCAGCAACGCACCAAGCAGATCGGCGTGCGCCGCGCACTCGGCGCCACGCGGACACAGATATTGCGCTATTTTCAGACGGAAAATTTCCTGATCGTCAGCGGTGGCGTGGTGTTGGGCATGACGCTGGCGTTCGCCGTGAATCAATTGCTGATGTCGAAATACGAATTGGCACGCTTACCCTGGCAATACCTTCCGGTCGGTGCGTTGGCGTTGTGGCTATTGGGACAAGTGGCGGTACTATGGCCTGCCATGCGTGCCGCTTCGATTCCGCCGGCAACCGCAACGCGCAGTGTATAAAATATAGCGATGCCAACCATCCTGGTCATCGACGACAATCCGAGCGTCGCGACAGCGCTTACCGTGCTGTTCGCGTTGCAGGGCATTGACGTGGAATACGCCGCGACACCTGCCGCCGGCAAGCTGCGGGTCGAGCGCGGCGACATCGACCTGGTGATCCAGGACATGAACTTCGGCGACGACACCACCTCCGGCCAGGAGGGCGTCGCGCTGTTCCATGAGTTACGCTCACTGTCACCGGATCTTCCGGTCATTCTACTGACGGCATGGACCCACCTTGAGCATGCAGTTGCTCTGGTCAAGGCCGGTGCCGCCGACTACGTCGCCAAGCCGTGGAACGATGACAAACTGGTCGCCAGTGCATTGACGCTGATCGAATTGCATGACCTGCAACGCAGCGCGGTACGGACGCGACAGGCCCGGCGCGAACGCCGTGCACGCCTGCAGCGTCACTACGATCTGCGCGGCTTTGTATACGAAGATGATCATTCGGAACAGGCACTGGCATTGGCTTGCCAGGTTGCACGTTCTCCGCTGCCGGTCCTGATCCAGGGAGCGAACGGCAGCGGCAAGGACCGGCTTGCCGAAGTGATCCATGCCAACTCCGCCGTCAGCCATGGCCCCTTGGTGACGCTCAACTGCGGCGCTCTACCCGCCGACTTGATCGAATCCGAATTGTTCGGTGCCGAAGCCGGCGCGTTCGCCGGCGTGACCCGTTCGCGCAGCGGTAAGCTCGAAGCGGCCGATGGCGGTACTTTGCTTCTTGACGAAGTTGCTGCATTGAGTCCCGGCAGCCAGACCAAATTATTGCGCGCGATCGAAAACGGCCGCTTCACGCGACTCGGCAGTACCCGCGAACGTCAGGTGAATTTGCGCATTCTCACTGCAACCAATGCGGATCTGGTGGCAATGGTCACGGCGGGGAGTTTTCGTCAGGATCTGCTTTATCGCATCAATGCGGTGACCATTCAACTGCTGCCGCTGCGCGAACGCGTTGAAGATGTTTTGGCACTGGCACGGCATTTTTTGACGGAAGGCAAGCAACTGAATTCCGATGCGGAGCGCACCTTGTTGCATCATGACTGGCCGGGCAATGTCCGCGAACTGAAAAGCACCATCCAACGCGCCTGCGTGCTTTCCGACTCCGGCGACATTCGCCCCGAACACCTGATGCTGCCCTTGTCCAACTGGATGGCCGATCCGCATGAACCGGACGCCGCCGCCATCCGTGCCACACTCGCCAAACACCGTGGCGTGGTCGCACAAGCGGCAACCGAGCTCGGCCTGTCACGGCAGGCATTGTACCGGCGCATGGCGGCGCATGGCATTGCCCGGACATAGCAGCATGCGGCGCGCCATCGTCCCGGCATTGCTGGTTCTGTGCGCGATCGTCAGCATCACAGCAACGATTGCAATTGCGTTGCATCGGAGCTTGGCGCCACTTTTGCTGATCGCAGCGATTCTGCCCTGGCTGTGTGCCGGTACGATGATCCTGCGCGTACGCAGTCGCGAGGCCAAAACACGACGCGCCCTGACCTCCATGATCGCCAGTTACCGCGATGGCGAATTCAATGTCAGCCTGGCCGAAGTGAATGACGACCTGGCGCCTTTGGTCGCTGCGCATAATCACCTCAGCGATACCTTGCGCGCCGAGCGTCTGGCGCTGACACAGCGGGAATTGATGCTCGATACCGTGGTGCAGAACACACCAGTCGCCATTCTTCTGGTGGATTCAGGCAACCATATCGTACTCGCCAATATCGCGGCACGGCAGATGCTGCATGCCGGGCAGCGCATGGAAGGCATTACGCTGCAGGAAATTCTGCAGGATTCCCATCCGACATTGCGGGAAGCATTGGATGCCGGCGGCGATGCCGTGTTCAGCGTCGGAGATGCCGATGAAGAAGAAGTGGTGCAACTGTCGCGCCGGCGCTTTCGCCTGAATGGCCGTCCGCACGAATTGCTGCTGCTGAAACAGTTGACGACGGAATTCCGCCGCCAGGAAGTGCGCACCTGGAAAAACCTGATCCGTATCATCAGTCACGAGTTGAACAATTCCCTCGCCCCGATTGCTTCACTCGCCCATTCGTCGCGCATCCTGCTGGAGCGCGAACAGCTCGAACGCATGCCGCAGGCGCTGGAAACGATCGAGGAACGCGCACGCCATCTGGAAGAATTCATTCGCGGATATTCGCGTTTCGCCAAACTGCCGGCGCCGCGCCGTCAATACATCACCTGGCGCAGCCTGCTGAGCCGACTGCAATCGCAAATCCCGTTTCAATGGAATGGCGCGCATGGAGAGGCCGACGTCTGCGCCGATATCGGCCAGATCGAACAGGCCTTACTCAATTTACTCAAAAACGCGCACGAGGCCGGCGGCGATCCCGCGCAGGTCACAGTGGAGTTACGCCGACTGCCCGCCGCCTGGCGCGTGGACGTGACGGATCGCGGCGAAGGCATGAGTGAGTCCGTCATGTCTCAGGCACTGCTGCCCTTCTACTCCACCAAACGCAGCGGCACTGGCCTGGGCCTCGCGCTGACACGTGAGATCGCCGAAGCCCACAACGGCCGCGTCAGTGTCGCCAATCGCGATGGCGGCGGACTGGTCGTTTCGATGTTGTTGCCGGACGAAACGGCAGGCTTACTTCATTTTTGAGGTATCGCCGGCAACGGATGCGGACAGTTTCCGTGGCGCCTTGCAAATGATGTAGTCCAGTGCCGGCACGCTCACCGCATAACTGCCGATGGCCGAAACGCCAGGCTGACATGATCCCTGCAAGGACGTCCATTGCCGTGAACCCGGCTCCACCAGGATGTGACCAGAGATTGTCTGCATGCTGGTATTGAAAACCACCAGCACTTCGTCACCGGAGACCGACAGCCGGGAGAGCGCCAACAGGCCAGGATCATCACCGGAGGCGCGCGAAACCTGGCGCCCGCGTAGCAGTGCCTCCTCGCCGGAACGAATCTTCAGCATCTCCGAAATGGCGCGATACAACGGATGGTTCGGATCGAAATGACCGGCAGTATCGTCTCCGGCCGCACCCATGCGAACCGCCGCACGGTAACTGGCCACTGCGGTGGGAAACATGTCTTCACGGGAGTCCTGATCGATGTCACCCATTCCGATGAAGCCTTGCTCATCGCCGTAGTAGATCGCCGGAACGCCGCGCGAAAAAAAGATCAACGCATAGGCCAAACGCACGCGTCGCATGACCTCTTCCAACGGGGCTTTGGGCTTGGCCATGCGCACTTCACGCGCGAAACGCATGACATCGTGATTACCAGTCAGCGTAACCAGTTTTGCGGCAGTCGCCTCGCCATCGGCGTAGAGTACATCGCCGCGGAATATATCGGTGATCCGCGAAGTCGGCCCATCCTTGGCAATCACGTCGACCAATGCGGACTGGAGCGCGAAATCGTTCACTGCCGGCAATCCGTCCACCCGCGTAAAACGCGCCAATTGTCCCGGCGTGAATTCCATGACCTCACCGAAGATGTGAAAGTTGGGAATGCCTTTCGCGCGCGCGCGTTCCTGCATGGCGGGCACAAAGGCCTGCCAGAATTCGGGATTCACATGCCGCGCGGTATCGATGCGGAAACCGTCGATGCCATAGTCGTCGATCCATTGGCCATAGATATCAATGAAACCCTGGAGGACACGCGGATTCTCGGTGAAGACATCGTCGAGACCGCCGAAATCGCCGAAGAAAGAACTTTCACCGCGAAACAAAGAAGCACCGCGATTGTGATAATAGATCGGATCATTCAGCCATTCGGGTTTTTTGGCGTGGCGCTCGGCCTCCGGAACGAAAGTCGTGTAAGCATAATCGGGATTGGTCAACTTCGCGAAATTTCCGGCCTCCAGATAAGGCGGCTGCTCGCCGAGGAAACCGTCGTTGATGGGTTTCCCGTGCTCGCGCGTGTAGGGAAAATCGGCGCGCGAGCGATAGCTGCATTTTGATCCCTGGCACTCGCGGTATTTGATGACGTCGGCGGTATGATTCACGACCAGATCGAAATAGACTTTGATGCCGCGCGCATGGGCAGCGTCCACGAATGCTTTGTAGTCGGCCTTGGTGCCAAGGTGCGGGTCTACATCGGTAAAATCCAAACCCCAATAGCCGTGATAGGCCGCCGATGACTTGGCGGCAGTACCCTGCACGGCCTTGTTGCGGAACACCGGCGTCAGCCAGATCGCTGTGACTCCCAAACCCTGGATATAGTCCAGTTTGGACGTGACGCCTTTGATGTCACCGCCGTGATAGAACGCCTTGTCGCTGGGGTCGAAACCCGTCGTCAAACGGTCTCCGACCAGATCGCCTCTGTCATTGCTGGAGTCTGCGTTGGCGAATCGATCCGGCATGATCAGATAGATGACTTCGCCTTCCGCAGGCCGCGCACGCAGCGCTTTGAGCACTTGTTGATTGTCAGAGTTCAAAACAGGTGGCGCAGCCATCGCCTCAGTACAGAACAATGCCACGGCGAATAACGACAGAGATGCGATCTTCACGAACCCATGACAATTCATTAAGCCTCCTCGGCTTCCGTAAAAATTTGTCTACAGCTTAGTGTATGGCAAATCCGGATCGTTCCAAATGCGTTGTCGCTTATACTGAGGATCGGTGATCACCGGAGGGGTAAATGCGTGCATTGATAAAGCCATGGGTCTTACTTACCATCGCGCTGCTGTCGATCGCCTTTCCGGTTTATGCCGATCCGACACTGGAAATGCAGAGCGGAGTCGGCGGGCCAGGCGGAAACGGTCCGACCACCGCTGCGCAGACGGTCGTCCTGCAGAACAATACCAACAACTGGACCGGCAATACGTTTGCCGCCTACGCACCACCTGCACCATTACAGCCTCTGGATGTCACCGTCAGCCTCGGCAATTTCAATCCGCTGCTGATCGCGCCAACCGTCAATGGCAATATGGGCGCATTGTTTTTCGGTGGAACGCAGAACAACGCTGCCGCCCAAGCGCTGGGAGCGCCGATCTATGATTCGCTCGGTGCATTGGGAACGCCATCCAATGTGAACTACACCTCCACCGGCGGCTCTCCTGCGGGCCAAGGCATTGGTACGGTATTAAACGGAGGCTTGGAATTTCTCGCGTCGGCCAAGGCGATCTGCAATGTGCCTGCGGCTACCCGGCCGGCAACCAATGCGCGCGTATTCCTCGCCGAGATGACCCTCACATTCAACCGTCCGGTCAATAATCCGATCCTTCACTTCGCGGGGCTTGGCGGCAGCAGTCCCGGCGGGAATGGGTTCTCCACGGAATTCGATGCACTGGATGGATTGAGCCTTACACGGCTATCGGGAAACACGGCACTCAGCGTGAGCGGCGCTTCAATCAATTCCAGCGCCGCCGCGATGTCGGCATCCTGTACGACCAATGCGGCCGCCTGTGGTTCGGTGCAGGTCAACACGACACAAACGGCAAGCTACCGTTTCAACGTCTATCTGCGCGGCGATGGTACCGGCTCGTGGTGTTCCAGCGCCGGCGGCGGCAACGCCCATACCGGCGACAGCTGGCTGCTCGGCGTCTCGGTGGATCCGACGCCCATCGTGCAGGTACGCAAAACGACACTTCTGGGCACCGGCACATTCGATTTCACCGGCAGCAATAACTTCGGATCGGATCAGGCAACCACGGCTGCAATCAACGCCCCCGTCGCGGCAAATGGCGGGCCGCATGTCCTGGCCGCAGCGTATCAGGCGACCACCATCACCGAGACCGCACAGCCGGGATGGAAGCTGACCGACATCAGCTGCACCGGCATTCCGGCAGGAACTTTTACGACTGATCTCACTGCAGGCACGGTGACTCTGGACTCCGGCGTGTCGGGACGTGTTCCTGCCACCGGCACGACGACGAACAGTTATGCGACCGCCCCGCTCAACAGCAATATTGTCTGCACTTTCACCAACAGCCGATTCGCTACCGACCTCGTGATCTCCAAAACCAATACACCACTGGCGGGCGTGGTCGATCAGGCAACTGATACGCTCACTCGTGGAAGCGCCACCACTTATACGCTGGCGGTCACCAACAACGGGCCCGATCCGGCAACAGGTGCGTTGATCAAAGACGTGCCCATTGCCAGCCTCAACTGCCCGGCCGGCAACAGCGTGACCATCACCGGTCCTGGCGCACCTTCTGGAAGCTTCACGATCAGCAACCTGACCGGTGCCGGCATTACGCTCGGCACCCTCAATGCCGGGCAAACCGTTACGCTATCCTTTACCTGTAACGTGCTTTGACAAGAGAAAGGAATCCATGCTTTTATTTGATTTGCCACCGCAACCACCGTCAGGCGGGCCACCACCCACTACCGTCCCAGCGCCGCCACCACGCCTTTCGGCTCCGGTAGCATCGAGGCCACCGGGGCCGCCTCCGCAACCTCCGGCGCCATCACCACCGCGTGGGCCAATGAAAATAACGCAGAAATCCGGGCAGTGCTGGCAGAGTCTGTTCTCACACGCAGACGAGCAGCCTGTGCAAATCATTTACCGGGGCAACGCCGAAAAATACAAAGAAACGTCCACTGCGTATATAAAAATGAAACTGGACCGCATCGGACACCCCATTCAAGTCGAGGTCACTCGTTCATCGGGCGATCCGGATGCGGACAGGAAGCTCGTCCAGATGGTCGAGAAAAGAGAATATTTCTGTCCACCGAATCTCCCCGACGAAAAGAGACTGGTTGAAGGATCAGAACTCGTCAAATATCTGCGTGACGGGAATGCGGAAGATGTGAAGAAACCGGATGCTGATGCAGGAAAGGCCAAGTTGACGGAACTGCTCGCAACGGCAGCGGCAATGGATGAGAAGTCCCGATCGAAAGCTTTGCATCAGTATTTTGCGGCGACCAGGCAATTGCCGAAAGACAGCGCTGCCGCAAAGCAATTTTTGAGACTGATCCTTTCCAGCTCCGGCAAAAAAGACATAGCCGGGCCATTTGAACATTCACAGCAAGGCTGCCTTGACGACTCCTGGTTCAGTCAACGGGCCAGCCTTTTGCAGATGATGTTGAACAAACTGTTCCCGGACAACCAATCAGCGATGGCATGGCTGCACAATGTCGACAAATCTTCCGTCTCCCGGAACCTGTGGGATACACACTTCGGATACCTTGCCATCATTTTTCTCCCGAATTATGCAAGCGGAAGCGGCGGACTACAGATAGACGTATCAGGACTACCGGCAAAGGAACAACGCGTCACACAGGATCAGCTGAAGCAGATTCAAATGATCAGATCCGCAGTTTATTTCCCGCCGCAAATGGCGCTCAGCATGATGGTTTCTGGTGCACTCGTCTGTGGCTCCGTACCTGCGGAGGATGCGGCAAAGGGCTATGAACATGCCAGGCAATTGCTGCTGCAACGAATGAAGTCGGAAAAATAGAGTCCGGGGGCCTTCAGCGATTTATTGATGTGGCTTTAGGTACTCTTGCCCCACACTAGCGACAAGCCAGACATTGTTGTCTGACAAATAGAAAATCTTTCCAGTTTGTGCTAGGACTCGTCAAAATATCACTGGCCCCATGAATAATCTTATCTCCACTCCAACTAACAGGAAAAATCATCTTGGTGGGACGCCCCAGCCATACATGTCCACCACTCTCAGGGCCATCTCAGTATGGTACGAGCAAATGCTCTCTGAATTTCTCTCCAAATTATGTCGCTATTAGGGTCATCTTCGTCACCCAAAGACCAAATTCTTCATGTACCGCAAAAGCAAATCACGACCTTCAACCTCAACTAATCCCAGCAAACGGGTCGCCTCAAGATACTCTGCCTCTGAAATTGGCACGTCAAACTCGCATATCTGGGCACAGATTACATCAAGCGCTAAGCTCAGCTCACCTTCGCCGACATACAGCAAGGCATCGTCAATATACTCATCAATTTGCCGCCCTTTGAGCTGATTACCAAATACTGTTATTTGCTTAGCTAACTCTGGCCAATTGATTGTCGCTTTACGTCCAAATATCATTTGCTATTTCCTAACAGGAATCAGGCTGGGGATCGTCTTTGTTTGTAGGAAAGCGGTTATTACTCTACCGATGACGGACTCATACGCCACGCCAATACGTAAGTCCATCTCGAGCTTCACAAGAAACCCATTTCGCCGGACTACCCGATTTCACATACTCACCTCACCCCCCCGTTTGAGCACATTACTTAGCATTAGGGCTAGTCAAGATATAGCCGGCTTAACGCATTCATTTATTTCTCGCTTTGGGATACTCCTCCCCACCAGAACTATTTGTAATAGGTACATTATTTAACAATTAGCTTGTTCATATATTCCAAATCCAAATCGCGATACTCAACATCTAAGATATCCAATAACCGTTTTGCTTCGAAATATTCTAACTCTGTAATTTGCACACCAAAATCGCATATCTGCCCACAAATCACATCTAGCGCCAAGCCCAATTCACCTTCCTTGACGTACACCAGGGCGTCATCCAGAAGATCATCGTCATAGCGCCCTCTGAATTTCTCTCCAAATGCAGCTACCTGTTTGGTCAATTCAGGCCAATTAATTGCGGACTCAGGTATAAAAATCATTTATTACATTCCAACTGGTGTCAAACTCGGGGGAATTGGTTGTGTTTGCGGAAAAGCTGTCCTTACTTTACCTGTGGCAGGCTGATATATCACTCGAATACGCACCCCATCACGAATCTCATAAGAAACCCAAGTGGCTGGTTTCCCAGAACTTGTATACACCCCGCCGTTACCAGTTTGCGCAAACCATTTCGTGTTAGGGTCTGTCAAAATATCACTATAGGCCGCATCGCTGCTGTTCTTGCTGCTGCCGGTACTGACCTGTCCATACACATACACCCCGGTCTGCGCACCGACGCTGACGCCGACACCGACCTCGGCACCGACGTTGGACGACTTGCCGTCGCTGCTCTGCGTGCTCTTGCCCGCTTCCAGCACGATGTTTTTGGCCGAGTCCAGGGTCAGCGTGTCGCCGGCCTTGAGGTTCGCCTGCACGCCGTGGATATCGCCTTCCGTGCTGGTTAGGGTGACGTTATGGCCGCCACTGATGTTCGAGCCCACCGCCGTGCTGCTATTGCCGTCGTACTGGCTCTTGTCCTGTGCAAAGCCGATACCGGCTTCAGCGCTCAGGATCGAACCACTGCCCGGGCCCTTGGCCATACTGCTGATCGCACTGGCTGCCTGGTAGGCACTGGCGCCCGCCGCCATGCCCTGCATGGTGGCCAGGCGTCCATCCGACTTGCGCGCCGCATCGATGTTGTTGACCAGGTCTATGATTGGCGAGTTGACGCGCGCAAACACGCCGATCTTGGTGTCCTTGCTGTCCTGATGCTCGCGGTTGATGTCATTGGCCGTCAGCAGTTCGATCTGCTTGGCGGTGATGTTGACGTCGTTCTGCGCCGCAGCATCAACCCGCCTACACTTTCCTATCATCCAAGCTAGGCCAAAATACTACTTTATACCTACCCTCCAATTCAATACTCAGTCTTTTTGCAAGCTCGCGGCCATCCGATATAAATTTTTCTTCCTCTTCAACCGTCATTCGCTCCGAACTTGCAGGATCGTCCATATCGAGAAAGCCGTCGAAGTATTCGCCCCAACTAATTACGCAAACCGCAAGGTCCTTTGATATAGGAAGCTCATTGGGATTGATATTATCAAGACCATCCGTATAAGGAACCCAAGTCGGCCAACAAAAATAATCTGGGTACAATCGTAATTCTTTCATCTTATATCTCCAGATCAATGCGCAGGATTTGCGCCCACCACATAGCCATTTTTGCTCACAGTAATAGCAACACGTCTTACTTGACCATTCACAACTACTTCATATATAGGGCGTCCTGTTCCTGCCCCCTGATAGCCAACAATTTTTCCAGTTCGAATGGTACTCATAATAAATTCATGAAGTTTTTCTTCAGGTACGCCTATCGATGCAAACTATTTGCTATGTCTCTCTAATATATGCGCGTACCTAGATCCACCCGAACCAGTCTTACCAGCTTCAAGGAATATAATCTCCCATCCGGCATCTTCATAATAGCTATGATGTTGCCTGCAGTAAACTTAATCCCCCGCGCAGCTAATTCATTAATAAGCAACTGGCTACCTAATTACTAGCGGCCTTAGTGTATAGGCAGATAAAATCCTACGAGGGTCTTTCTCCAAATACATAACGTCAAGGCCATCTTGATCAGCCGAAAACCGCAGCGCATAACCAACGCCAACGAGAACCGTTTCCGAATCATCAATTCGAACGACTTTTAGATCATATTCCCTAATTAAGACGGAAAGTTTATCGACCATCAACGAAGCCAAATCATCTTCGATAATTATATTCATGGCGAGCGCGCCATTTTTTAATATTTGATCTAAGCAACTTGAAAACCACTCCTAAATTTCCTGCGGATCTCGAATTAAAAATTCACATGAGAACTCATAAGGTCGAAAATACTTTCCATAACGCATCACGCAACTCATCAAGTTTTTGATTCGCTCTGATTCTTTCGTGATCATCAGGAGACCAAATAAAATATTCGGAAAATCCTCTATCATCCGAGGTCATACTGCGATAGATGGAAGCTGCATTCTCACCCCCCCCCCATAAATTCAAATTCCCTTGGGAGTCTGTCAATTCAAGAAAAGCCGTGGATATTCCCCTTTGCCAATCTCGCTCTCCTTGCTCCATAAACAGATCAAGTAGATTTTTCAGAAGATTGCGCGCATGTTGTGCTCTGCCCTTTGACTGCCAGGAAAAGCTTGAACTCATTTGATTGGCTTCGACCATTTACGATGTGCGCCTACTTTCAACAAATATTCTACACATGCCGGGCAATAGGAAACACGATTGCAACTTTCTTATTATCATCAGTGAATCCTTCCTGAGCCAGGTTGTGCGGAGTCTCTTTCGTTATCCAATGCCTAAGGCTTAGACCAAAAATTTCGTCCTTCACGGACCCTATTAAAGGATCCCTCATAAAAACCACTTGCCGTACTTTTATCCATCCTTCGGATATTTCGGACACTTCATTCCCATTAATAACAGCAATAGATACTGCATCAGATATCACTTCAGACAATATTGGAAGCACAATTACGGCCCTAATAGCGTTTTTTCACAACTTTCAACCACTTTTTATACCCCCTAATGAAATACTGGCTTCCATTACCAATTCCATTGCGAATCCGGCCATAGATTTTTCACGATCAAGATTAGCGAATAGATTTAATAAGTTTGCTTAACCAGAGCATCAGGCTCCCCTGCATTCCAGCTATCTCTCTTCAACCAAGACTTATCGCCTCTCAAAACATCACTACATCTATTAGCAAGACCTGATGCATATACGTTTAATGACGCTATGAGCTTCTCCTTAATCGTTACAGGATTGCCGTAGTAAGCACGATCTTCCTGCGTAAATCGCTGCATAACAAGCGACCTCAGTGTATAAATAGACAAAAGCCCACGACGGTCTTTCTCCAAATACATAACGTCAAGGCTATCTTGATCAGCCGAAAACTGCAACGCATAATCAACGCCGACAAGAAGCGCTTCCGATTCGTCAATTCGAACGACTTTTAGATCATATTCCCTAATTAGGACGGAAAATTTACCGGCCATCAACGAAGCCAAATCATCTTTGAAAATTATATTCATGGCGAGCGCACCATTTTCTTAATAACTGGGTCATACCTAAATCCATTCTGACGTAAGTAAAGGTATTCTCTAAATCGGAATTTCCTACAGATAGGAAATTGCGAATTCACACGAGATGTCATGAGGTTGAAAACACTTTCCATAATGCATGACGCAACTCATCAAGTTTTTGATTCGCTTTGATTCTCTCGTCATCATCAGGAGACCAAATGAAGTATTCGGCAAACCCCCTACCGCCCGAGGTCATACTGCGATAGATAGAAGCTGCATTCTCAAATCCTTCTAAATTCAAATTCCCTTTAGAATCCGTCAATTCAAGAAAAGCCGCCGATATTCCTTTTTTCCAGTTCCGCTCTCCCTGCTCTACAAGTAGATCAAGTAGATTTTTCAAAAGGTTGCGCGCACGTTGCGCGCTGTCCTTTGACTGCTGAGGAAAGTTTGAGCTCATTTTATTGGCTTCGACCATAATTTTTGAATGCCTGGAATTTTCCATGGCTCTTGGACAAATACCTGATTAGTTTTAGGTCCACCTAAGTAAATACCACCCTGATAACCTACAGGCCCTTCATAGATCATTGTTCCTTTTGGAATCTTAATTGCATATACGTTATCTATTGGAGAACTACCAGTAAGGATACCCGTTTTAGGATCAATCCACTGGCTCTTAACTGCGGAGTCAATACGAATTTGAGCGACAGATTCTGGAGGTTTCCGAACAAACCACTGGCCAAGTGGTTCATTTTCTTTGCCGCCGCGATAAAGGACCAAATCTTCAGTTAACAAACTTGAATTATATCGACCACCAAAGAAATTGGCAGCCGGAATATTAGGGAGATCTGCTAGCGGACCGGGATTTTCGATTGCATTGTAGGTAAATGCTCGTAACTCATTATTTGCTGCATTGTACTTCCATAATGCCGATTGCGTCACATCAATCGCGCTCGGAGCTGCCTTACTGGCGACGACACTTTCCTTGACCCAGACAATGCCCTTGCCAATGATTTTGGGAACGACAATTTCAGCAACGGCGATACCGGTATTGATACCAGCGTTCTTCCAGTCCTTATTGGCAATATTTCCAGCAATATTATTTATTGTTCCAATGGGCCCGCCAAAACCGTAGCTTCCCAAAATATGTAATGTTTGAGACGTATCCCATTTTCTAAATGCAACCCAATCGGCATCCGTCCATTGCGAAGTGGGAATATCCAACAGCCGTTGTGGTGGCGGGCTACCCCCCGCTGCCATGTGCCATGGATCCCCATTTTTAGCTTGATCTGCCACCTCTTTGAGCTTGGGCGACAGATGTTCTCCGGCAGCCAATGCCTCACGAATAGGCCCGATCTCGCGATCCATTTTCTCGATGAACTCTGGACTAAATATACGCCCCGCCGTCTTTTCATCGACTTGGCTAGCATCTCCCCAATAAGACGAAAGTGCTTTGCTATATGCCTCGTCCGTCAACTCAATACCTGCAGCAGCAAACTGTTCCCGAATTCGTTTATCCAACACCGCAAGCTGAACATCACGCTCAAGACTCAATTGAGCCAACTGTTTTGCGTTTATACACGCTTGCTCGTTGCCGGCCTTACAATAATCACGCAGTTCTTTCAATTGCGCAGACTCTTGATCCGTCAGCCAGTTATTTTCCACCGCATTCTTCGCTATATTGCCGGTGACCGATGCATCGTATATGGCGCCATTTTCGCCGCTGGCAATGCCACCGGCCAACGCGCCCAGCATCGACGATAGGCCTAACACCATCTGCTTCTGCTCTTCTGTTAGGCTCTTCGGATTGCTACTCCCAAACAGTTTCTCGGTCAGGTACTGCGCTGCCAACTCACCTCCACCGCCAGCCAATGCACCGCCGACCGCACTGCCACCATTGACCTCAGCCAGCAGCGCGCCGAGGATCGCATGGCTCAGAACTTGTGCCGTCTTGTTGGGGTCACTGCCATGGTTGGGATCGAACGTATTGCCAATCAGCTGCGCCGCATACGGCGCCAGTGCATTGGACAGGACTTGCGTTGTGCCCTGCCCAGCCACACCGCCAACCAAGGCGGTCGTGATTGCACCCAGCGCTCGGCTGTAATCGCCACCCGTGCCCCAGTTCTTTGCCGTGCTGTTCGCTTGCGCAAAATCGGAGCTTTGGCTAACCAGGAATGCTTCTCGCTGACTCGGAGACATCTGATCGTAAGTCTGCTTGCCTTCCGGCGACAAGCTGTTATAAATCGCCTTGCCAATGGCATCTGCCTGGGCTTTGGCATTCGCAGCAATGTCCCCAGCCACCTGCTGACTAGTACTGATGACATTCCCCGCCGCCGCCGACATCGCCTTCTGATCTTCCAGCACCTTCTGCAGATCCGGCAGATCCTTGATTGCCGTATGTGCCGTGGCTGCATCGGTATGCAGGCCCAAATCAGCAGCACTGGTTTGCTTGCCGCCAATCGTGATGTTGCCTTCGGTCAAGGTGGCGTAGGTGGTCGAGCTGTCCTTGCCGCTTTCGCTCATCGGCAGACCACCGCCGAAATTGGCGTTGTTCGCCTTGCCATAGCTGCCGTTGCTGATGGTGTTGCCAATATCACCCAACTGCTTGCCGGCCGAAGGCAATGGCACTGGGTTGCCCTTCTGATCCAGCTCCGGCTTCTTGCCCGAGCTGCCGTACGATCCACTGATACTCGCCGAACTGGCCTTGTAGTTCATCTGGTTCTGCAGATCTTCGAACGTCAGACTGTTCGCGGTCAGATCACTATTGGCTGCATTGGTGCTGGTGATCGCCCCGCCCTTCAGATCGACGCTGTCGGCCTTGACGTGATAACCACCATCACCCGCAAACAGTCCCGATTGCTGATTGACCGCGGTGTAGCTACCGCTGGCCTTGGAGGCATTGGCATTGCCCGATACACTCCACGCCGTGCCGAACGAGACCTGGGCCCGGGCGCTGAACCCGCTATCCTTGCTCATTTCCTTGACCGTGTCCTGCACCGACTCGATCGCGAGCTTGCCACCGACATCGGCATTGATGGTATTGCCCTGCGCATCCGCGCCCTTAAGCGTGGTATCGCCTTGGGACTTGAGGTTGATGGTATTGCCAGCCAGATGGGTGTTCTCGTAATAGGCCGCATCGCTGCTGTTCTTGCTGCTGCCGGCACTGACCTGTCCATACACATACACCCCGGTCTGCGCGCCGACGCTGACACCGACACCGACCTCAGCACCTACGTTGGACGACTTGCCGTCGCTGCTCTGCGTACTCTTGCCCGCTTCCAGCACGATGTTTTTGGCCGAGTCCAGGGTCAGCGTGTCGCCGGCCTTGAGGTTCGCCTGCACGCCGTGGATATCGCCTTCCGTGCTGGTTAGGGTGACGTTATGGCCGCCACTGATGTTCGAGCCCACCGCCGTGCTGCTATTGCCGTCGTACTGGCTCTTGTCCTGTGCAAAGCCGATACCGGCTTCAGCGCTCAGGATCGAACCACTGCCCGGGCCCTTGGCCATACTGCTGATCGCACTGGCTGCCTGGTAGGCACTGGCGCCCGCCGCCATGCCCTGCATGGTGGCCAGGCGTCCATCCGACTTGCGCGCCGCATCGATGTTGTTGACCAGGTCTATGATTGGCGAGTTGACGCGCGCAAACACGCCGATCTTGGTGTCCTTGCTGTCCTGATGCTC
>JADMIO011403836.1_pt1 | contig 74846 bp, 64 predicted proteins | sample 8958161 | NCBI WGS metagenome assembly JADMIO01 (sample SAMN16585339, study PRJNA669376) | soil metagenome | isolation source: Crop rotation soil | place: USA: Cullars Rotation, Alabama | collected 2011 | reverse complement strand
CGCGACAACTTGTCCACGTGGAATTCTAAGCTTAGGATCCCAATGTGCTGGAAAGTCTTCTGTTATTGCTAACACCCGGACCGCACCCTTCCTTCTCTAGAAGAACTATTCCGGCGACGACTAAGCGTCATGTCACGTGGTGTGTTGTCGCGACATTGGCGCTAGCTGATTGTCGCCGGCGGACCGAGGGCGATGTGCCGCGCAACGATAGCGGACGCTCGAAGAGCGACGTCCATTCCGAGATAGTTAGGTATGGCGACTCTCTGGAGTTTCGACTCGTGGCGCCCGAGAGCGTCAAGAAGCCGCACCCTGCGCGTCTTAGGGTTACTACGCGCAACGTCGCCAAACGAGATATCCAACTCACGTTTGGTGGCGACCCGCCGATTCTGGAAATTGAGGTCCGTGATTCTCTTGTTTCGGGCATCATTTGGCGCGCGCCGACCGGTCCCGTCTCGCTAGGAATGTCTGTACATCATCTTCGCGCCGGCGACTCGTTAGTTCTCGAGCAGAATTGGCCGCTCGAATCGCAACACGGTGAGGCAGTTCCAACTGGCACATACTTGCTCACGGCAAACCTTCCGATTCTGACACGCAACGGTACTCGACATATCCAGGTTGGGCGTCTGCGCATGCGCGTCAGAGAATGAAGCAGTCGATCTACCGTGCTCGACACCGTGCTCCGTTGGAGCACTCGGGAGCCCCTGTGAAACGCGGCAGTTCCTCTACGTGGACTTTGCTTCTTCAATCCATCTATCCACTCCCCTCCGCGAAACCTAGATCCGCTCGTCACACCAGACCTGTGGTCAAGCAGTCGACACAGGGAATGGGTCGGACCCATGAATAACGCCGCGAGTGCTTTGTACTCGCGGCGTTATCAATCCTCCTCTGTGCCCTCAGCCGTCATCGGTCGGCCACCCTATCTCCTTTCTTGGCCCACCGCTGGAACCAGCTCTCGAGGTAGAGTTGCGTCCGCAAATAATTCGACGGCTTCGACGATGTCCCATGCCATTCATCGTTGAACCGAATCATCGCCGTCGGCACCTTGCGAAGCTTGAGGGCACTGTAGAACTGCTCCGTCTGTGAGATCGGCGTGCGGAGATCGTTCACGCCCGTCATGAGAAGCGTCGGCGTCGTCACGTTGCCCGCGTACATGAGGGGTGAGCGCTTCAAGTGCTCGCTCGGATCCTCCCACGGGAGCTTCGCGAAGTTGTAGTACCACGACGCGCCATCGGTGATACCGACGAAGCTCAACCAGTCGATCACCGGACATAACGACGCCGCTGCGGCGAAGCGGTTCGTGTGGCCCACCGTCCACGCCGTGAGCACGCCGCCCCCCGAGCAGCCCCACACGTTCAAGTTGTTCGCGTCGACGTACCCGCGCCCGATCACCGTGTCGACACCTGCCATGAGATCATCGAAGTCCTTCCCCGGATACGCATTCTTGATCGCGTTTCCGAACGCGCTGCCGTACCCTGTGCTTCCACGCGGATTCGTGTACAGCACCACGTAGCCATCTGCCGCCTGCTGCTGGCGACCGAAGTTGAACGCGACGTTGTACATCGAGTGCGGGCCGCCGTGAATCTCGAGGATCAACGGATACTTCTTCTTCGCGTCGAAGTTGGGTGGCTTGACGACCCATCCCTGGATCTTGAAGCCGTCCACCGAGGTGTACCAGATCTCCTCCTGGCTGCCGAGCGCCTTACCGAAGAGCACATCGTCGTTCACCGACGTCAGCCACCGCGGTGTCGGCTGCTTGAGATCGAACGTCACGACGTCGTTAGGATGATTCGCCGTGGCCATCGTGCCAACCGCGGTGCCATTCGCCTCGATGTCGGAGACCGTGAGCACCTGCGCGCCCTTCGTGATCTGCCTGACGTCGCCCCCCCGTGCCGGCACGAAGTACAGATTGCGCGACCCCTCGTTCTCGGCATTGAAGTAAATGCCACCGCCGTCGCTCGCCCATTTCATCCCTGACGGCGAACGATCGAAGCTCCCCGAGATGATGTGCGAGCCCGAGCCGTCGGCGTTCATCACGTACAGCTTCGAGTCTACCCACGTGTCGCTCGTCGAGTCGAAGCCCGTATAGGCGATGAACTTTCCATCGGGCGATGGCGTCGGTTGACCATCCGGCCCTTTGCGCATCGTGAGCTGCTTGATCTCTCCCGACGCGACGTCTACCGAGTAAATCTCGGATTCGCGCCACCGGTATTCCGCGTCAGCCTCTCGCAATCCACTGAACACGATGCGCTTGCCGTCAGGCATCCAGCGCGGCGCGCCGTGATTGAACGCGCCCGTCGTTATCTGACGCGGCGTTCCACCGCCATCCGCGGCGAGCACGAAGATGTGCGTGTTGCCATCCTCGACGAAGCCCTCGCGATCGCGGCGGTAATTGAGCTTCTGCACGATGCGCGGGGCGTCCGTCCACTTTGCTCCCTTGGGCGGCGTGGGCATGGGGATGTTCCAGCTCTCTTTCGCCGGAACGAACATCGAGAACGCGATCCACTTCCCGTCGGGAGACCACTCGAGATTGCTCGGCGAATCCGTTAGGCGCGTGAGCTGGGACACAGCTCCTTCCGCGTCCATCCAGCGCACGAACACCTGAGTTCCCGATGGCTCGCCGCGCGACGTGTAGGCAATGCGAGTTCCGTCAGGGGACCATCTCGGGCTCGAGCCCTTCACGAGGAAACGGTTCTTCGAGCCGTCGACGTTCATGATCCACAACGCCGTCTCCCAGCTGTCGTTCATCTTGTCGACGAAGCGGCGGGCGTAGATCACCTGCTTGCCGTCAGGCGACAGTTGCGGATCCTGCACGTCCTCCCAATCGAGATACTGATCGAGCCGCAGCAGATTCGCGGCGCGCGTTGCGGCCCCTTGTTGCTGCTGCGCGAGGACAGGTGTGACGCACAACGACACGCACGCAACGACACCGAACGTCATGCGGCGCAAAACGAGAGCGGGCATGGTAGCGCCTCCCAGGTGGTTCGAGCACGGAAGAGATACCACCAAATTCATGACGCCGCGAGCGCACAGCGCTCGCGGCGTCATCAATCCTTCCCTGGGCCCTGGGCCCTCGACCTCTTCCCTAGTAGATGAAGACCTTCGTCCCCACCGGCACGTTCTCGAACAACCACTCGATGTCATCGCCCTTGAGGCGAATGCACCCGTGTGTCGCCGCCGTGCCGATCGTTTCCTCGTGCGGAGTGCCGTGCAACAAGTAACCGTTGCCGAGGTCGAGACGATAACGCCCGAGCTCGCCCTCGATGCGACGGTTCCTCGTTCCGACCGGCGGAACGAACAACGTGCTATCGAACACGATCTCTTCGTCGATTGGGAGCGGCGCGAATACGCCGTCCGAGAAGAGGACGCCTACGCTCGAGTCACGCACCGCCAGGCGATTCCCATCGCTGAGTCTCACCGTCCCCTTCTGCGGCATGTGCGCCAGCTTGAGGTTGTGCTCTTGCGCTACCTCCGCGTAGTGCCACTCCGGAGGGACCCACACCGGAAGCGAGTCCTTCTTGAGCACCGAGCGCATGCCCCGCGGAGTCTCGAAGCTCCAGCTCTTGTCGCCCAGCTTGAGCTCCGTCCCCTTTGCGACCGCAACCGTGGCCTCTCGCAGCGTGTCGTCGCCGCTCAGCACCCAGAGCGTGCGATCGAAGAGCGAGACGACGATGCGAAAACCATCCGCGGTCTCCGCCTTCTTGCGCGCAGTCACCCAGGAGAGACTGTCACGCTTGGATTTGAACGTCAGCTCCACCGGTTCCCGCACAGCGCCGGCAAGGACGGTGGCGGAATCGATTGCGGGCGCGAGCTGAGGCCCCTCGTTGTTGTTCACCGCGGGGCCCACGCCGATGCTCTGTGCAGTTGCACATCCCGGCAGTACCACCACCGTCGCCCAGAGCACCAAGTCAAGTACGCGTCGCATCTGCTTCTTCAGAATCCTGCTCCTTCTTGTGGAAGGCGCGCCGCCCGGCGTCCTCGCAGAGCGGCGCGCTCTCATGCTTAACCTAATCGATCAGAACCAGGTCAACCCGATGATGATCGGGAGATGCCCGCCGTCGAAGCTCCCATCCTTGAAGGACATGAAGCGCGACTCGACGAACACGTTGCTCCGGCCCCAACCAAACGACACACCACCACCCGCGTTCCAACCGAACTTGTCCGACCAGCTCGGGCTTGCCGCAACACCATTCGTGCTGTTCAGCGTCGCAGCCGTCACACCCGAGTTCGCCAAGGCCAAGTCCTTGTACCGGAAGTAGTTTCCACCGCCAACGAGGTACAGGTTCGCACGACGCTGGAAGCGAGAAACCGTGGGCAGACGAAGCTTGACGTCTGCACTTCCGCTGAACAACTGAGCGCTACCCGGGCCGCCGTTGGACCAGAAGTCGTCCTTGGCACCAAGGTTCGTGTAGCCGACATCGAATCGCAGACCAAACGGACTACCGATCGGGTCGAATCCGAACGGTACGGTGATGTTATACCCCGTGCCCTGCGCAACGTCCAACTTCTGCATCGGAACTACCGCACCACCACCAACGCCGAAGTAGAAGCCACCGATCTGACGGAGGCGGAGCGCTTCGGCCTGTGCGCGCGCAATGGAATCGGCGCGAGCGATCGAGTCACGACGCATCTGCTCGGCGCGAGCGATCGAGTCCTGACGCGCCCGCTCAGCCGCCGCAATCGAATCCTGCCGCATGCGCTCGGCGTTCGCGATCGAATCCTGACGTGCCCGCTCCATCGCCGCCGCACGCGCGATCGAGTCAGCGCGAGCCGCCGAGTCGGCGTTGAACGCCGGCTGTGCAGGGGCCGGGGCAGGTGCCGGCTCCTTCGACACCTTGATGCGCGACGACGAGCGTGCAGTACGTCGCGTCGCCTGGGCGGATGCGTCTGATGTCACTGTCGTGACCGCAATCACAGCTCCCAGCACTGCTGCTGCCATGGAAAGACGGATCTTCATTTTGACGTTTCCTCCTGTTGTCGCCCTCGCATCGGATCCCCGGGGCGACTCACGGGGCGGGACGTCGGCGGCCGCCCGAAGCTGCGACAGGACCGTCCGATCCTACTTCTGCTTGTCCCGTGCGACGCTCATCGTCGCAACATCGCGCGGGTATGTGAGGCACGGTGCATGCCGCCACGTAGCTGGACAGCGGAGCAGTTCGCGACAAACCAAACCATAACTAAGCCGAAACTATGACGACGTGACGTTCCTCACGTTTCCCACCAATCCGCTATTGGCCCTAAGTCCAAATCGATTCATCGACTTAGCCGGCCGGAATTCGTAGCGTTGCGACACATCCTCGACCATTCCGCCGGTTCTCCAGCGTCAGCGAACCGCCATGTGCCTCCGCCACCTGACGGCTCAACACCAAGCCGATCCCCGACCCCTGCGGCTTGGTCGTGAAGAAGGGCACGAAGAGGTTCGCACTGCTCGACAGCCCGGGTCCATCATCCTCTACAAACAGCGCCAGCGAACCGTTGTGCCTGCGCCACCGGATGCGTACTCCGCCATCGCGTGTCGCCTCGAGCGACGCATCGACTGCGTTCCGCACGAGATTAATCAACAACTGATCCAGCTGATCGCCATCAGCGAAAACCGTCATCGCTGGTCCGTCTTCCACTGACACGGGAAGACGCGTCTCGAGTGCAGCAACCCTTCGTACCCAGGTCCGCACATCTAGTGCCTGCTTATTGGGCGCCGGCAAACGCGCCAACCTCGCATACGCCGACATGAACCGAATCAGGGCTTCGGCACGACCGCCGATGACGGTCAGACCTCTCCGCACGTCGTCATCCGCATCGGTGGGACGGGGGTCGCGCTGCAGCAAAGACATGAGGCTCGCCGCGATCGACTTGATGGGCGCGAGTGAGTTGTTGATCTCGTGGCTCAAGACGCGGACGAGCCGGCGCCACGCCTGCAGCTCCTCCTCGCGCAGCGTCTTCGTCACGTCGGCGAGCACGAGCAGCGTGTGGGGACGACCATCCTGACGGAACTCGCCGCGGCGTACCTCCCAACGGCCGCCACCGCCAGGAAACGTCACGTCGAGCGATCGAGGCGCGTCGGTCGTCAGGCATTCCGCGAGTCCAACCTGCTCAGCCGTCCGGCCGGCGAGCCGCTCCGCGGGCTGGCCGAGCAATCGCTCGGCGGCTCGATTGGCCAGCCTCAGGCGTTGTTCGTCGTCGAACGCGAAGACGGCGACGTCGATCTCGGCCATGACCGTTCGAAGCAGCGCGGTCGCCTCCATCGCGCCCAGCCGCTGAGACCGAAGTGTTTCGCCGAGCAGGTTGGATTCGAGAAAGGCGAGACCCAATGCATCATCGCGTTCGGCGCCGCGAGCTCGAATCGAGTAGTCCCCTTCGCGTAAGGCGGCGAGCAGGTTCGAGAGGGTTTGTAACGGGCGCACGACGCGTTCACGGAGCACCGCGGCCACGATGACCCACGTGGCGATGACGATGAGTCCGAGCGTCCACTGCACCTTTGCGGTGTAGTGGCCAACGACGAGGAGTGCGAGCGACACCACCACACCGGGGAGCCCGGCGAGGAGCGCCAGTTGGAAGATGCGTCGCTCGTGCGGTGCGGGAGCGCGTTGCTCGCGGGCCATCGTGTCGGGCCCTGGGCCTCAGATGCCGTAGCTGGAGATCCGCCGATACAGCGCGCTACGGGAGAGGCCGAGCGCCTTCGCCGCTTGCGAGACATTGCCCTCGTACCGCCCGAGCGCCTTCTGGATCAGGAGCTTTTCCACTTCTTCGAGCGTGAGATCCTCCAGGCGCTGCGACGCGCCGGCGCTCGCTCGCAGGCCGAGGTCCACGCCCCGAACCTGCTCCCCTTGTGCGAGGAGCACCGCGCGCTCGATGGCGTGATCGAGCTCGCGAATGTTCCCCGGCCATGGGTGGTCGAGGAGCACCTGCATCGCGCTCGAATCAAAGCCGCCGAGCTGCTTGCGATAGCGCGCCGCATGGCGTCGGAGAAAGTGCATGGCCAATGGCGCGATGTCCTCTCGCCGTTCGCGCAGAGGGGGAAGATGCAGTTCGATCGTGTTGAGACGAAAGAGCAGATCCTCGCGAAACCTGCCTGACGAGACCTCGACCTGCAGATTGGCGTTCGTCGCGGAGAGCACGCGCACGTCCACGTGTCGCGCCTTGGAGGAGCCGACGCGCTCCACGTCCCCCGTTTGCAGCACGCGCAGCAGCTTCGCCTGCATCGCGAGCGAGACGTTTCCGATCTCGTCGAGGAAGATCGTTCCCTGATCGGCGAGCTCGAAGCGGCCGATGCGATCGGTCTTGGCATCGGTGAACGCGCCCTTCACGTGTCCGAAGAGCTCACTCTCGAAGAGTCCTTCCGACAATCCACCCATGTTCACCGCGACGAACGAGCGTTGCGCGCGTTGCGACGAGGCATGCAACCACTGGGCGACGAGCTCTTTCCCTGTCCCGTGCTCGCCAGTGATCAACACGTTCGCATCCGAAGGCCCGATCCGTTCCATGAGCTGCAGGATCGGTTTCATCTTCGGCGATTCGGCAATGATCTTCGGCAGGTGGTCGCGACGCAACAGACGATTTTCGCTCTCGAGTCGTTGGGCACGACGCAGCGCGCGCCCCAGCTCGATCTGCGTACCGAGGATCGCCATCAAGCGGGCGTTGTCCCACGGCTTCTCGATGTAGTCGCGGGCCCCACGACGCATGGCTTCCACCGCGCCGTCGATGCTTCCCCACGCCGTCATGACGATCACCGGCATGTGCGGCTCGAGGGACTGCAGCTTGTACAGCATGTCCAGCCCCTCTTTGCCCGACGTCGTGTCGCGCGTGTAGTTCATGTCGAGCAGGAGCGCGTCGTAGTCGCGCTTGTCGAGCGCCGCGATCACCGCGGAGGGTGACGTGACGGTTTCCGTCTCGTAGCCGTGTCCCTTGAGGAGGAGACGCAGCGCTTCGAGCACGTCGGGTTGATCGTCGGCGACGAGGACGCGTGGGGTATCGGTAGTCGTCATGTGACAGTGAAGCTAAGCGGAGCGAGTCGCTCGCGGGCGTTGCCCGCTCGCTTTCAGTAGGCGTGCGTTTCGCGCGCGGCCACTGAAAGTTCTATCCGAAGCGCGTGTGGCCCACGCGGCACTCTCCTCGCGACCGACTGACAACTGTCATTCGTGCCGCAAAGCCTCCATCGCGTCGACGCGAGCAGCGCGCCGCGCAGGGAGCCAACTCGCGGCCAGGATCACCACGCTGAGAAGCATCAGAACCGCGATGAAAGGCACGACGTCGTTGGCCGGGGTCACGATGAGGAGCGACGCGACCAGGCGCGCTACGCCGATGGAGAGCACGATGCCGACGCCCAAGCCAATCGACGCGAGCCGCATCCCTTTGCGCACGAATAGCGCGACGACCTGATGACGCATGGCGCCGAGCGCGACGCGCACGCCGATCTCGCGCGTCCGCTGCGTAACGGCGAAGGCCATCACCGCGTAGACGCCGAGCGACGCCAGAAGCAGCGCGAGCGCGCCGAACATACCGATGAGACGCGACCCAACACGGTACTTCTCCAAGCTGTTCCAGCGGTACTGCGCCATCGTCTGCACCGAGTACACCGGAAGGTCACGATCGAGGCGACGCACCTCGTCGCGCAACGAGCTCGCGAGCGCACCGGCGTCTCCGTGCGCGCGCACGAGCAGCGACAGCTCCGCGAATCCCGGGTGCTGCAAGTGCGCGAGGTACACCGCGCCGCGCGGACGTTCTCCGACGTCCGTCATCAACGCTCGCTTGGCGACACCAATGACGGTATGAAACGGCCCGTCACGACCATTCACGCTCAGGCGCTGGCCGAGCGGGTTCTCATTCGGCCATGCACTGCGCGCGAAGTCCTCGCTGACGATCGCGACAAGGGGTGCGCCCTTCGTATCGGCGGGAGTGAAGTCGCGACCCAGGGTGAGGGGAAGGCCCAGGGCGCGGAAGTACCCCGGCCGCACTCTGCTGAGGAACATCTCGACGCCGTGCGAGCCGCGCTGCGGATCGCGCTTCTTGGCGTCGCGCTCCGTGGTCACTTCTCCTCCGATGTGCCGTTCGGACAGAGGGATCTGGTCCGTGATCGAGACCGCCTCGACGCCGGGCAGCGACGATGCGCGCTCGCTCACCGCAGAGAGAAAGTTGAGCGCGCGAGTTTCGTCGTAGCCCTGACGCGTGAGATCGAACGTGAGCGCGAGAACTTGCTGACGAGCGTCGAAGCCGACGTCTACCCTTGCCGCCGCCTGTAGACTGCGCAGGAACACGCCGGCGACGATGAGCAGCACGAACGACAACGACAGCTGCGCGACGACGAAACTGCTTTGCAGTCGCGAGCGCCGCACGTCGCCACCCGGCATCGCGTCCTTGAGGGACTCGGTAACGGCCGGCCGCGTGGCGTCGAGTGCGGGCACCAGACCAAAGACCAGCGCCGTCAGCACAGCGGCCGCGATGCTGAAGCCGAGAATCGTCCAATCGATCGAGAGATCGAGTGACAAGGGGAGCACCGACGTCGACACGAGGAAATCAGCTCCCCACATGGCGGCGATGAGCGCCGCGCCGCTCGCGATCGCCGAGATCAGGAGACTTTCCGACAACAGCTGCCTGACGATCCGCCGCCGACTCGCGCCCAATGAAAGTCGGATCGCAACCTCGCGGCGGCGAGACACTGCTCTGGCAAGGAGCAGATTGCTCACGTTCGCACAGGCGATGAGCAGGACGAGGCCCGTCGTCATCGTCGCGAGAGCCGCCAGCGGGGCGATTTCAGCCATCGATCCGGGAGGCATTCCGGAGTGCGCTGAGAACGTGCGCGCATCGAAGTCGCGATGTTCCACCGAGTCCGCCTTGGCGATGCGGCGAGCGACGTTTCGCAGTACCGCATCGACCTGCGCGCGCTCGACACCCGGCGCGAGCCGAGCGATCGAGGTCATCCACCAGGAATTCGACTCGTGAAGCAGATTGGGCATCGCCGGCATTGCTATCGGCGCGGCAGCTATCGGTAGCCACACGTCGCGTCGCAGATCGAGGTCGGCGCCATTGAAGCCAGCGGCCGTCACCCCCAGGATCGTGAACGCGCGCCCGTTGACGATGAGCGTCCGTCCGACCACAGCGGAGTCTCTGTCGAAGCGCCTGCTCCAGAGTGAATAGCTGATCACCGCGACAGGTCGAGCCAGCGCCGCGCTATCCTCCGCGGCGGAGAATCCGCGACCTGCGGCCATCGGCACGCCGAGGAGCGAGAAGTATCCCCCCGACACGAGTTGGCCGCGCACATTCTCCGGTTCGCCATTTCGTGAGATCGAGAGATGCGCGTCGGCGACGGCAGACGAGCCGGCGAGAAGCTTTCCCGCGCCGCCCACGAGCTCGAGGTAGTCGGGGTACGACATTGGGTTCGCTCGGCCGCCAGGTCCGCGTATGGCGCTCACCCATACCAGCCTGTCCGCGTTCGAGATGCCGGGGAGTGGGCGGAACAGCATCGCGCTCGTCAGCGTGAACAGCGCAGTGTTCGCGCCGATCCCGAGCGCGAGCGTTGCAATGATCACCGCGGCGAAGCCGGGCGCGCGCGTCAGCTGGCGCGCGGCATACTTCAGGTCGTGCATCAGATTGTCCATTCATTCACTCGCTGCGAAGAGCATTGACCGGATCCACACGGGCGGCGCGCCGAGCAGGAATCCAGCTCGCCAAGGTCGCGACACCACCGAGAAGCAGTGTCACAGCGGCAAAGGGGATCGCGTCGGTTGTCGACACACCAAGGAACACGCTGGAGAGCACCTTCGCCATGATGCCGGCCAACACGAGTCCAATCGCCGTTCCCACAACGGTCACGCGAAGCCCGCGCCTGACGAACAGCGAAACGACCTCGCGTTCGACAGCACCGAGCGCGATCCGAACGCCGATCTCGCGCCGGCGATGTCCGACGGTGAACGCCATCACGGCGTAAATCCCCACGGCCGCGAGCGACAGCGCCAGCCCGCCAAAGATGCCGAGCAGCATTGTTCCGATGCGCGACTCGAGCATGCGATCGCTGCGATTCTGTGCGAGCGTCTGTACGCCGAACACGGGCACGTTTCGATCGAGCGCACGAATCTCCGCGCGAATGCTCGACGCCAATTGCGCAGCGTCGCCTCGCGCGCGCACGAGCAGCGTGAGGTCCATCGTGCTCGGCTGCTGACGCTGCGCGAGGTACACCATGGGCCGGGCACGCTCTCGCAGGCCGTTCGTGAGTGCCTCGCGCGCCACTCCAACCACCGAGCGAAGCGCGCCCTCGACGCGCACGCGTTTTCCGATCGGGTCCTCTCCCGGCCAGGCACGCTCCGCGAACCGTTGACTCACGATCACGACTGGCGTGCTGCCCACGTAGTCGCTCGCTGTGAAATCACGCCCGCGTAGCACTGGTATGCGCAGCGTCGCGAAGTATCCCGGGCGGATCGTGCTCTGATAGATCTCCATTCCGCCAGCTTCGCTGAATCGTGTGGAGTCGAGACCCTTCGCCGTCTCGATGGCGACGTCGCCGCCGATGAGACGCTCACCCATCGGGACGATGTTGGTGAACGACGCTGCCTCCACACCAGGAAGCGAGGCGGCGCGAGCACCCAATCGGTCGATGAACGACGTCGCTTGCTCGGGGGTATAGCCCTGGAGTCCCAAGTCGAATCCGACCGCGAGCACGTTCGGCGATGCGTCGAAGCCGACGTTCACGCGATTCGCCTTGTACGCGCTCGACAGAAAGAGGCCCGCGGTCACGAGCAGCACGAGGCTGAGCGAAATCTGAGCGATGACGAATGCCGACTGCAGACGCGTGCGCCGTGGATCGGCTCCCGGAGACGCATCCTTGAGCGCCTTCGTGAAATCACCGCGCGTGGTACTCAGTGCGGGGACGAGCCCGAAGAGGAGCGTCGTCATCGCGGCGCCGGCGATGGTGAAGACGAGAATGCGCCGACTGGGTGAGACATCGAGCGGCGCGGGGATGATGGACGTGAGGATGTCCGTCGCCCACGTGGCGAGGAGAAAGCCGAGCAGCGTCGCCAGGACGGCGAGCAGCGCGCTCTCCGTGAGCAACTGCCTGACGATTCTCCCGCGACTGGCGCCGATCGAGAGTCGAACGCCAATCTCGCGTCGACGTGCCACGCCGCGTGCCAGAAGCAGGTTGCTGACGTTCGCGCAGGCGATGAGCAGCACGACGCCGGTCACGACTGCCGCCAAGGTGGCAATTGGCATGACATCGACCCCATCGCCAGGCGTTAGGCCTCCGGTGAAGGGGAATGTTCTGGCCGTCACCCATCCATGGCCGACGCTATCCTCTCGGGCGATACGAGTTGCGACGGTGGCGATCGCCGCCTCCGCCTGACGAGCTGATATGCCCGGCCGCAGACGACCGACGGCTTTGAGCCACCAGCTGTTCCGTTCCTCGAGAATCTTCGGCGCCATGGCCAGGATGCGCGGGCGTACGGACATGGGCACCCACAGCGCACGCAGCTCACCATGATCGACGCCGTTGAACTGCTCGGCCGCAACGCCGACGATCGTAAAGGGCTGACCGTTGATCGTTACGCGTCGACCGATGACACCAGGGTCGCTCTCGAACCGCTCCTGCCAGGTTCTGTAGCTGAGCACCACGACGCGGTGATCGCCGGACGGTTGATCTTCTTCGGCGGTGAAGCCGCGGCCCAACGCGAAGGGAGTGCGCAGCGTGTTGAAGAAATTTCCCGTCACGAACTGGCCACGAACGCGCTCGGCGTCTCCGCTGGTCGCGAGCGAGAATTGCGCATCGCTCATCGTCGCGAGCTCGGAGAAGACCCCGCTGTCGTCGCGATAGTCGCGATAGTCGGGGAAGGACATGTTCACCGGTCGGCCGGCCCGGCTGCTCACCGCCGAGAGCCAAACGAGGCCGGATGCGTCGTGAATCCCCGGCAGCGGGCGATTCTGAACTGCCTCGAGCAGCGAGAAGAGCGCGGTGTTCGCGCCGATGCCCAACGCGAGTGTCGCCACCGCGATCGCCGCGAATGCCGGTGACCGGATGAGCTGCCGAGCGGCGTAGCTGCAGTCCTGAAGGAAGCGATCCATGCGCTCCTCATGAGGGCGGGAGGGGAAGGGCACAGCCACTCATGCACTAAGGGAAGACGGGTGCCAGACGTTGCTTTTCATAAGTTGCCGTCAGGCAGCGAGTTGGCCTCTTCAGCGGACGTGGTTTCGCGAAGATGATGGCCGAACGTGGGACCGTCAGTCCCGAAAGCGGACGCCTGAATGGAGTACCACCAAATGCATGACGCCGCGAGCGCAAAGCGCTCGCGGCGTCATCAGTCATTCCCTGGGCCCTGGGCCCTAGGCCCTGGGCCCTGGGCCCTAGGCCCTGGGCCCTCTGCCCTCAAGCCCCAAAGCCCTCACGCCCCAAAGCCCTACGCCCTCGCCCCTTCCTGTCCCGTGATCCACCCGTCACGCAGCTCGATGATCCGATTGCCGTACTGCGCATTCGTCTCCGAGTGTGTGACTTGGATGATCGTCGTCCCCTCGGTGTTCAGGCGCTTGAAGAGCTCCATGATCTCGCGTCCCTGACTCGAGTGCAGGTTGCCCGTCGGTTCGTCGGCGAGAATGAGCCGCGGCTTCGCAATCACTGCGCGCGCCACGCCCACCAGCTGCTGCTGTCCACCGGAAAGCTGACGCGGATACAGATCCTTCTTCCCCACGATCCCGAACCGATCGAGCGTGTCGGCCACGATCGCCTCACGCTCCGACTTCTTCACGTTCCGATACGAAAGCGGGATATCGAGGTTCTCGGCAACCGTGAGATCGTCGATGAGGTGATACTGCTGGAAGACGAAGCCGATGTATTCCTTGTTCAATGCGACGCGTTGCTTGTGCGGCATCGCGTGCACCGGGTGGCCCATGAAGTGGAACTCGCCGCTCCAGGCGCTGTCGAGCATGCCGATGATCGAGAGAAGCGTCGACTTCCCGGCGCCCGACGGCCCCATGATCGAGATGAACTCTCCGGGCTGTACGTCGACGTTGATGCGACGCAGCACGTACATCCGTCCCGCGGGAAGCTCGAACACTTTCTCGAGACCACGCATCGAGATGATCGGACCGACGATCGGCGCCTGCTCTGTGGGGATCGACTTCGCGTGCGTGGAAAAGAGGCCCATGACTACTCCTATTGGGAATTGGGGTCAGAGTGGTTGAAAGACGATGGCGAGCGCGAAGAAACGGTGATGCGTCATCGTTCCGACGCAGGCGATACCCGCTTTCAACCAATCTGACCCTTTGATTCTATTCACTGCGCAATGCCTGCAAAGGGTCGATGCTGGCGGCGCGACGCGCGGGGACATAGCTCGCGAGCACGGCCGTGGCTCCGAGCGCCACGGATACGACGAAGAGCACGAAAGGATCGATCGGGTTCGCACCGAAGAGCAGCGAACGGAGCACCTGCAGCACGCCCAACGCCGCACCGACGCCCACGATCATGCCGAGTAGCGCCAATCGCGCGCCCTGCCCGGTGACGAGGAGAAGCACGTGGCGTCGCTCGGCACCAAGCGCGATGCGCACGCCGATCTCCCGCGTCCGCTGGCTGACCGAGTAGGCCACGACACCGTACACACCGATCGCGGCCAGCAAGACAGCGAGCGCGGCGAAGATCGACATGGATGTCGCGTACATCCAGTATGGTGAGTAGTTCCGATCCCTGCGCTCGTCCATCGTTCCCGCATCGAGCAGCGGTTCGTCCGGATCCACTGCGCGAACGGCGTCGCGGATTGGCGGCAACAGCTGCGAGGCGTCGCCACTCCGGGCGCGGGCGAGAATCGTGACCTGTCGGCCAGGCTGCTGTGCGATCGGCACGTACGCCCAGTTGCGCGCGCGCCGGTCTCCCCGAGAGCTGAGATCTCCCACCAGACCCACGACGGTTCGCCAGGGCACCGAATCCCCCTGGCCGAGACGAATGCGGCGGCCGAGGGGATTATCGTTAGGCCAGAGGTCCCGCGCCAACTGCTCGTTGATCACGACGACGGGGTCCGAGCCTGCGCGGTCCGCAGCGGTGAACGTGCGCCCCGCGCGCAGCGGAACGCGAAGTGTGGCGAACCAGTCGGGCGAGACGACCTTGGCGAAGCGCGGAGAAACGCCATCGCTGACTTCGGCCACTCCTTCGGCCTGGATCTTCCGATCGCCGCGGCCAAATCCGGCCACGAAGTGATCGTACTCGAGCGCGGCGCTGGAGACGCTCGGGATTCGCTGGATCGAGGCCAGAAATCGCCCGCTCGCCAGCGATTGCTGGCTGACGCTGTCGTAGCGGGCGTCGAGCAGCTCGATGCGCGCCGTGGCCACACCGCGCGTGTCGTACCCCAATTCGACGGCGCTGATGCGGACGACGGTCTTCGTGAGCAGCGTGGCTCCGGCGAGCAACACGAGCGCGAGCGCCAACTCAACCACGACCAGCAAGGCGCGGGCACGGCTTCGCTGTGCGCCCGCCGACGCGTTGCTGCCACCATCCTTGAGGATGTAATGGACGTCGGGTCTCGACGCCTGGAGCGCGGGAAAGAGCCCGAACACTACTCCCGTCACCAGCGAGACCAACACCGTGAACGTGAGCACGCGAGCATCCACGCCGAACACCAACCAGTTCGGGATCTGCGTGCCGATCGCGGAGACGGCGAGATCGACACCCCACATCGCGACCATGACGCCCGCAGTACCGCCGAGCAGGGCGAGCAGGAGGCTCTCGGCAAGAAGCTGCCTGACGATCTGCGACCGCGAAGCGCCGAGTGCCAGGCGAATCGCAATTTCCTTGCGCCGCGCCGTTCCACGCGCGAGCAGAAGACCTGCGATGTTCGCGCAAACGATGAGCAGTACGAATGCCACCGCGCCAAGCATCACGGAATACAACGAGCCGACCTCGCCCGAGAGCTGCTCACGCAAGGGTGTGAGCCCGGCAGACCACTCTTTCTGCGATTCGGGATGCTCGAGGGCAATGTTCGCCGAAATCCCCTTCATCTCGGCTTCGGCGCTCGCCAGGGTGGCGCCGCGCGCGAGATGCGCAAGCACGCCGACCTCGCGCGCATCGCGTGACGAGCCTTCCACTCGCGCCTGCATCGGTATCCAGAGCTTCGCGAACTCCGGAAGCGCAAAGCGCGTCGGGACGACGCCCACGACGGTGCGCGACACGCCGTTCACGCGTATGGCGCGCCCGACGACCGCGCTGTCTGCGCCATATCGACTCCGCCAGATGGCGTCACTCAGCACGGCAACCGGCGGCGCGTCGTCGCGCGCGTCATCCGCAACCAGCGTGCGTCCGAGCGTGGGCGCGATGCCTAACATCCGGAAGAAGCCGGGTGTGACGACGGCGCCCGATACACGCTCGGCCGCCTCTGTCCCCGAGACGGCGAGTGGGAGCTCCCGATAGGCCTGCATGTCGTCGAACGACCGCGCGCGCGCGCGCCAGTCGAGGAAGCCAGCGTACGACGTGCCAACGGAGCAGTAGGCGCACAGCTTCGTAACGCTGGTCTCGTGCACGTCGACGAGTCGCGCCGCATCACGATAGGGGAGGGGCTTGAGTGCAACCGCATCGAAGAGGCTGAACACCGTGCTGATCGCGCCGATGCCGATCGTGAGCGACGCGACGGCGACGACGACGAATATCCGCGACTTCATCAGACTGCGTAGCGCGAATCGGAGATCCTGTCGCAGCATGATTGGCCTCGTGGGGGATGAGAGCACGCTACCGAATACATGACGGCCGCGCCGCTCAGCGGCGCGGCCGTCATCAGTCGTTCCCTGGGCCCTGGGCTACGCCCTGTGCCCCACTGCGTTAGTGGGCGGACGCTCCCGCGCCACGGGTCTCTTCCACGACGCGCCCGTCGAACAGATGGATCGACCGATCGGCATGCGCCGAGTAGCGGGGATCGTGCGTGACCATGCAGATCGTGGCACCGCCGCGGTGCAGCTCGCGAAGCAGCTCCATCACTGCCTCACCGTTCGTCGAGTCGAGGTTACCCGTCGGCTCGTCGGCGAGAAGGATGAGAGGATCACCGGCGACCGCGCGGGCAACGGCGACGCGCTGTTGCTGACCGCCGGAGAGCTGCGCGGGGTAGTGCTTCATACGGTGGCTCATGCCGACGCGCTCGAGCGCCTCGGTCACGCGCTGCTTACGCTCCGATGCCGACATGCCGCGATACGTGAGCGGCAACTCGACGTTCTCGTAGACGGTGAGATCGCCGATCAGGTTGAACGCCTGGAAGATGAAGCCGATCTGGCGATTGCGAATGCGAGCGCGTTGGGAGGCGGTGAGGTTCGCGACCGGCTCCTGTGCGAGGAGGTACTCCCCTTCCGTCGGCGTGTCGAGCAGTCCGAGCAGCGAGAGCAGCGTCGTCTTGCCGCACCCAGAGGGACCCTCGATCGCGACATACTCGCCAGGCTGAATCTCCAGGTGGATGTCCTGCAGGGCGTGGGTCTCCACCTCGTCGGTGTAGAAGATCTTCTTGATCCCCGACAGACGGATGAGCGGCTGATCGCCGGATCCCGAGGTGGGAGAGAAGGAAGCCGATGACGACTTGGCTGCGGACTCGGGCATGTGTGACTCGCCGTGTGGTGTGGGTGGGTGTACGAGAGGGATTTCGTTCGATCTATTGAAAGTGGTGCACTGGTGCCTGACGAAAGTGCGATCTACTTGAGGCGGACTCGCTGGACGTTGTCCCACGCCGACATGTCGGAGATGATGACCTTGTCGCCGACGCTCAATCCGCCCTTCACCTCGATCGTGTTCACCGACGCGCGACCGAGCTGCACGTTGACGCGCGTGGCTTCCTTGCCATCGGGCTCCAGCTTGAAGATCCCGACAGTACTCTCGGCTTGGCCATAGGCGGGCCGACCAACATACATCACGTCCTTCAATCGATCGATCTCGATCTCGCCATCGACACTGAGCTCGGCGCGGGCGCCTTGCGGGAGGGGATCGTCGATCGCCACCTCGCACGTAACCGTACCGGCTTGCGCGGCAGGGTCGACGCGCATTACGTGGCCTTTGACGACCCCGTTTCTGGTATCGATCGTCGCGATCTGACCCGGAACCACGTCTTTCGCCTGCGACTCGGGAATACGCAGCACCGCCTTGAGCTTGCCGGGTTGCTGCACGCGAGCCAACTCCATCCCGGGGTTCACCCACTGTCCAAGCTCGAGGGGCAGCGTCTGGAGAACGCCCTCCTCGCCCGCGAGCACGTGCATCGACGCCACGCGATTCTTCTGTTCGTTGACGATGTTTCGCAACCCGGCGATCTGCTCCTCGAGCAGCTTGATCTGCTGGGACTCCGACGCCTTCATCTCGTCGAGGCGCTGACGCTCCACATCAATGCGCGTCTTCGTCTCCCGCGCGAGATCGCGTGCGGCGGCAAGCTCGTTGGCACCGGCCAGACCCTTCTTGTCGAGGGAATCGAGGACGGTGACCGAACGCAACGCATTCTGATAGGCCGTGTTCGCCTGCGCGATCGCGCCTTCCTGCGCCAGACGCTGCTGCATGAGCGACGTCCGCGTGCTCGCGAGAGACGACATCATCGACGTGAGCTGTTGCTGCGCCTGGAGCGCTTGCAGCATGACGTCGGTGTTGCTCAGCTCGACGATCAACGTAGTCGGCGTCACCTTCGCAGGCGGACGAATGGGCAGCGCCTCGACGCGACCCTGCGTCTCGGCCGCGATGATCCGCATGTGCTCCGGCTGCAAGATCCCCGGCGCGCTCACCTTCCGAACCATCTCGCCACGCTTGACCGTCTCGATCCACAGCGTGGCTTTGTCCACGCTCGGCGCCGCCGGCTTGAGGCGGCTGATGCCGATCGATACCGCCACGATCCCCAGGAGGGTGCTCCCCCAGAGGATGTACTTCTTGGTCTTTTTAGGTGGCTCGCGCTTGATGTCCAACGTGGTCCTCTCGAGCAGGAGTGCGGTACGGAAACGTCAAAAGCCATGGCTGGCAAAGGGAAGTACCGTGCCCACTCCGACGGCTATATAAGCGATTGTTATTAAAGAACTTCAGTGACCTCTAGATCGCAGATCTGGTGCACCTGCTGGCCGCTCGTGGGATTTTGCGTCCCACAGGCGAACACCTCGTTTCCGAGCGTCGCGCGTGAATGGTGTGAATTTCATTCGAAGCAGGCCGACCCGGCAGCCCCACGTCGACGAATCGTCTCGCCACTGCTTCGCTTCGGGACATGCTCTGCTGGCGGGCTGCGGCCCAACACACATCTTGTTATGACACCGCGATTACGCGGTGGGTTGACCCAAGGTGTCAAACCGAAGCCACGAACCAAGAGGCTTGGCCCCGCAAGGGGAATGGTGGGAGGAGGAAGGAGCGATGCGGCGACTTCTCGGCGTTGTCCTGACGATGGCTGTAGCGAGCGCGACTGACGTGCGCGCTCAAACGATCCACATGTCCGGAGCCGGCGCCGTGCCGGTGCTCATCCGGCAGCCGTCGCGTAGCGCTCCCACTCGCGGAAACGAGGAGTTCGCCGCACCGGCCATTCCCACGGTTCTCAGTCGTGAAGAGCAGGCTGTCCTCGATTCCAGCTTCGCGGACGAGAATGGCATCCAGGCCTGTGCGGGTGAGCCATTCTACGTGAGTCTTCCTTCGCCTCGCTGGCGCGATCGATGGGCGCTCGCGGGCCTGACCGGCGCCGCGGCTGGCATCGTGCCGATGGGATGGACGAGCGGGATCCAGTCGCCTTATGGCGCGTATGGCGTCTCGAGCGCTTATCGCTCCAGCCCCTATCCGGCGTACTATTCCGACAGTTACTCGCCGTATTATCGCTCGACGTACTGGGGCGGATATCCGCGTTATGCGTACTACGGCTACTCTCCCTATTACTACTCCTACGGCTATTACCCGTACTCCTACGGCTACTACCCGTCGTATTACTACGCGTCGTATTACTACGGCTATTCTCGGTGGAGTTTGTATGGATCGCCGAGGTATCGGGCAGGGTACGTCTATCCGTCGTCGCTGTTTTACTGGCGAATCGTGTGGCCGCGGTATACCCCATGGTATTCCATCTGGTGGAGACCGTGGCTTCCCGACGCCTCTCGTCGTTCACGGGTGATGGATGAACCCACCGGTTCGTGGAGTGTCCCTGAGGGTGCGTGCTACACGCGCGATCCGCGAGGGAATGTCGTCGTCATTCACTGAGCTTGCATACCGCCTAACGCTGTACGCCGCGCTGACGCTCGCGGCAACGATCGTTCACCCACCGTCCCTGACCGCGCAGCTCCCGCCGACGCCGGCGGACACGTCGCGCCGCGCGACACCGGGGAAGCCGGCGACTTCGCCGAGCGATTCGGTGGTGAAGGCGGAAGTCGCCGAACGGACTCGACCCCGTCCACTCTCACGGCCGCTCCGCGTCTGTGCGGGTGGTGACGTGACGCTCGGAACGAATCTCGACACGGCGTGGGCGCGAAAGTCGCACCTCCGCATGCGTGACGTGTTCCGCATGTCGGACGAGCCGGACTCGCTCCTCGTCCCCCTCAAGCCATTCGTCTCGAGCGCCGATCTCGTGCTGCTCAACGTCGAGGGCGCGATTGGCGAAGGACCCGCGCCGCAAAAGTGCTCCAAGCGCGCGAAGAACTGCTTCGCCTTCCGGCAGCCGATCGCGGCGGCGCGCGCGCTCCGTCAACTCGCCGAGAGCTCCGTCGTGGTCGGCAATGTCGCGAACAATCACTCGCACGATGCTGGAGACGATGGACTCGATTCCACGGTCGCGCACCTCACGCGCGCCGGCGTGCTGGTGACCGGCTCCGACACGATCGCGACGCCGGTCATGACACCGAGTGGCGATACCATCGGTGTGCTCGGGTTTCACACGTCGGAGGAGACGCCTGACGCGCGCGATCTCGCGTCGGTCTACCGCCATGTCCGGCGTGCGGCCGACCGATACAGCGTCGTGATCGTGACGATGCATCTCGGTGCGGAGGGGGACAAAGCACAGCGCACGCGCGACACGACGGAGCTCTTTCTCAAGACGATCGATCGTGGCAACCCCGTGGCGTTCGCGAACACGGCCATCGCCGCTGGGGCGACGCTCGTCGTCGGCCATGGTCCCCATGTGCTGCGCGCCGCCGAGTGGAAGGGGAGTCGCCTGGTGCTGTATTCGTTAGGCAACCTGCTGACGTACGGGCCATTCCGTCTCAAGGAACCGATGAGCCGCGGCGCCATCGCGTGCGTCACGATCGATTCCGCCGGAGCGGTGTCGCAGGCCGAGCTCAAGTCGACCGTGCAATTGGCGCCGGGAATCCTCCGCGCCGACTCCACGGCGCGCGCGGCGCGGCTCGTGGATTCTCTGAGTGCCCTGGATTTTCCGAAGTCTGGCGCGGTGGTCGACAGCGCCGGCGTGGTCCGGGAGCGGACCACAGGAGAGGTCAGGCCCCCCCGCTAGTTCCCGGCTTCTTCTCGCCCGGAGCGGGGCGTACGCTATCATCGGCGGCGAGCACCCGACGCGCGCCCTGCCACGGCTTGATGAGCTTCGATGGCCGACGGTTCAGGAGACTCTCCACGACGCGACCGGCGTAACTGCTCGCGTGAATGAAGTGACCATCACCGACGTAGATGCCGATGTGCGAGACGCCGCTCCTCGGCTTACCGAAGGTGAGCAGATCGCCCGGGCGCAGCTGGCTCGTATCGGTCGTGAGCTCCGTCCCTTCTTTGGCCTGGAGCCGCGCCGTTCGCGGAAGTTCGTGATGGAAAGCGGCCATCACGTATTTCACGAGGCCACTGCAATCGAAGCCCTTCTCGGGAGACTGGCCGCCGCGCACGTACTTGCGTCCCAGCTGCGCGCGCGCGAAGGCAACGATCGAATCGCGGATCGACGCTGCCGATGCACTCATGGCCTGAAATGGTCCCACCGGTGCTTGCGCCTGAACTGCCACAGGCGCGGCGAGCATGGCGGCGAGCGGCAACACGAGCCGCGTCATTCGACGCACGCGTGCGATGTCGTTCGCTGGTGAGGGCATTCAAGGTCCTCCGATCTGAGCGAGACGGCGATGATCGAACAACGCTTCGTTGGCTCTTACGGTGCCGGACTCGCTGACGCAAGGAAACTGCCGGCACTTCCTAAACAACCGATTCTACATCGTCCTCGTCGCGACGGTCAACCGCCGTGACAGGTCACAACGCATTGCGGCGACGCCGATTGTGGGAGAAGGCGTCTCGTCATCAGCAGCATGACGGAGCGCGTGCGCTTCGCGTCCGCGCCTTGTGACGTGAGACACCGCGATGCCGACGACCGTTGCCTGCCGTCAACAACGTCGTGGCGAACGCGCGATCAACGAATTCCGAGGAGCTTGTGCGTCTGCAGGCTCAGTCGCCAGCGCGGATGCTCGAGACAATACCGCAACGCCGCCTCGGTATTCGCCGACACGCTCGGGCCGTCCATCGGCTGAAGGAAGAAGTGTCGGAAGTCGAGCGACTCGTAGCGCTCGGGTGGTCCGCCCTCCTGCGGAAAGACGAGCTTCAGCTCGTCCCCGTGCGTGAGCACGAGCGGCGCGTTCGCCTTGGGGCTCACGCAGATCCAGTCTATGTCGTTAGGCGGACGCTGTGTGCCGTTCGTCTCGATGGCGACGTGAAACCCCTGGGCATGGAATGCGGCGACGAGCGACGCGTCGAGTTGCAGCAGCGGTTCCCCTCCGGTGCACACCACCATGGGCCGCTCACGTGGCCCCGGCGCATGAGGCCAGCACGCGGCGACCGCGCTGGCGAGGGCGTCGGCATTCGCAAAGCGTCCTCCATCCGGGCCAACACCGACGAAATCCGTATCGCAGAATCGACACACCGCGCTCGCGCGATCGACCTCGCGCCCCGTCCAGAGATTGCACCCGGCGAATCGGCAGAAGACCGCCGCGCGACCGGCGTTCGCCCCCTCTCCCTGCAGCGTATAGAAAATCTCTTTGACCGTGTACGCCATACCAGGAAAGTAGGGCCTGTGATGGAGAAGGCTCACATCTCGCTTCTCATCGCTCGCACCTTATGGCTAGGGCTCGCGAGACACCTCGAGGTGCGCGCGCGGCGCGACGTATCTCGCCGGATCTTCGAGCCCAGCCTCGGCAAACCCCTTCAGTCGCAGCTGGCATGCGTCGCAATGACCACACGCCGCGCCGTCCGGTGCGGGATCGTAACAGCTCGTGGTCATCGCGTAGTCGACGCCGAGCGAGCGTCCCAGCTCGATGATCTGCCGCTTCGTGAGATCGATGAGCGGCGTGCGAATGCGGATCGGGTTCGCACCTTCGATTCCGCGGCGCGTCGCAAGGTTCGCCATCGCCTCGAACGCCGTGATGTACTCGGGGCGGCAATCGGGATAGCCGGAGTAATCGAGCGCGTTCACTCCGATGAAGATCTCGGAGGCCTCGAGCACCTCGGCGAACGCCAGCGCGAAGGAGAGAAAGATCGTGTTGCGTGCCGGCACGTACGTGACGGGAATGCCTGACGACATCGCATCGAGCGAGCGATCCTTCGGGACATCGATGTCGGACGTGAGCGCCGAGCCGCCGAACGCGCGTAGATCGACGTCGACGACCCGATGATCCGCGATGCCGAAGTGTCGGGCAATGCGTTTCGCTGCGTCGAGCTCGTGAACGTGCCGCTGTCCATAGCGAAACGACATCGCGTGCACGTCATAGCCCGCGTCGACTGCGTAGGCGAGCAACGTGGTCGAATCGAGTCCACCACTCAGCAGCAGCACGGCACGAGGCATCATTGCCCGCGTTGCGTATCGTCGAGCGCCTGCTCGAAGTCGGCGATGAGATCATCGACGTGCTCGAGCCCCACCGAGACGCGCAAGAGGTTCTCCGGCGCTCTCGTCGCCGGCCCCTCCACTGATGCGCGATGCTCGATCAGGCTCTCCGTTCCACCGAGACTCGTCGCCTGCGTGAAGATCTTCAGCCGCGACGCGACACCCATTGCCTCGGGGCGCGCTCCACACACCTGCACGGCGAGCATGCCGCCGAATTCCGCCATCTGACCGCGTGCGATGTCATGTGCATCGTGGTCCGCGAGCCCCGGATAGTGCACGCGTTCGACGCCGGGATGCCGCGCCAACCACGTCGCGAGGGCGAGCGCGTTCGACGAGTGCGCGCGCATGCGCCAGGGGAGCGTGCGGATGCCGCGTAGCGTGAGCCAGCAATCGAATGGTGCCGGCACGACGCCGCCGACCGTCTGCACCGTGCGAATCCGTTGCGCGAAATCGTCGTCGGCGCGAAACACCAGCGCGCCCCCGAGAACGTCGCTATGTCCACTCAGGTACTTCGTCGTGGAATGCATGACGAGATCGGCGCCGAGCTCCAGGGGACGCTGCAATATCGGCGTCGCCCACGTGTTGTCGACAACGGAGCGCGCGCCATGATCGCGCGCGAGTGTAGCGACGGCGCGGATGTCGACGACCCTGAGCAGTGGATTCGAAGGCGTTTCGATCCAGATGAGCCGGGTGGCCGGCTCGATCGCGCGTTCGACGTCACCGAGCCGTGTCATGTCGACGAAGGTGCTCCGCAGTCCCCATCGCGCGAAAAGGTCTCCGAGCAACTTCGCCGTGCCGTAGTACGCATCGCTCGGTGCGATGACGTGGGCTCCGGGCTCGAGCGCCTGGAACACCGCGAGCGTGGCGCCAGATCCGGAGGCGAAGCATGCGGCGGTCGCACCCCCCTCCAGCTCAGCGAGACATCGCTCGAGCGACGCGCGATTGGGATTTCCCGATCGTGTGTACACGTAGCCCGCGCGATAGCTGCCGTCGGCGCTGCGCTCGAAGGTCGTGGAGAGATGAATCGGTGGCGTGACGGCGCCAGAGAGGGCGTCGACCTCGTGCCCGGCGTGCACGGCGATGGTTTCGAGATGCATGACTTGGAGGATTGGACCTTGGCGTCGGCGTCACGGATTCGAATCGACGCCCGACATTCGCATCGAATCTTATTCGGGCATTGCTAAAATTCGTGGCATTGCGGTCGAAAGGAATCCTCAATCGGTCCCGTCGAGGGCGAATCCCAGCAATCGGGCCCGCTGATCCGTACTCCAAACGGATTCAATCGCCAAAGGACGGATTGACGTGATCATGACTCGAATTCTCGCGCGCGCTGGCGTATGCGTCGCGCTCCCCGCGACGCTCGCAGCACAGCAGAAAGAGCTTCCACTCAAGCACGCACCACAGCCGACGTCTCCAGCGATCACCGCGAGTGATCTCATGACGAGGCTCTACATCTTCGCCGACGACTCCATGGAGGGGCGCGAAACGGGAACGCCGGGCCATCTTCGCTCCACACAATACATCGCCGACGAGCTGAAGAAGATCGGGCTGGTGCCCGCCGGGGATGAAGGGACGTACTTCCAGAATGTGCCGATGGTGAATCGCACGCTCGATTCAGGGAGCACGATCGCCGTCGGAGGCACGAAGCTCTCGGCCCTCGTCGATTTCGCGACGACGCCGGGACGTGGTGTATCGCGCTCCATCGACGGCGCGCAAGTCGTCTACGGCGGCGTCTTCGGCGACACGATTGGCGCAATCGCCCCGGAGCTGACGCGCGGCAAGGTCGTACTCTTTCGCGCGCCAGCCGAGAACAACTTCCGGATCGGCGGACGCGTCGCGCAGCGTTATGCGGATGCGGCGGCGATCGCCACCGTGATCGATGAGCTGCCGCCGAACGTGATTCGCGCTGCTCGAGGGACCAGCATGGTCATGAAGGGATCGGGCGAGCGCACGCCACTCTCCCTCACGATCACGCAGCATGCGGCTGACGCGATGCTCGGGGCGAGCGTCGCAAGCGCAACCGTCGGCCAGGCAGGGAAGACGATCAGCGGCGACGTCCAATTCACCGAGAGCCCGGTGCCGGCGCGCAACGTCGTCGCGATCCTCCCGGGCAGCGATCCGAAGCTCAAGGGGCAGTTCGTCGCCTTCGGCGCGCACAACGATCACATCGGCGTGCGACACGCGAATGCCGGTGGTTTCGGAGGACGAGGCGGTGGCGGTCCAGTGGATCACGATTCGCTGCATCTCTACAACGCGGCCCGCTTCGCGGTCGTCGGCATGGTGGCGCGCGGTCAAACGCCAACGGCAGAGCAGCAGGCGAAGGTATCCGCGATCGCGATCAATCTGGATAGCGTTCGCAAGCTGCGTCCGGCGCGGCTCGACTCGATCAACAATGGCGCCGATGACGACGGTTCCGGCTCGGTGACGCTCCTCGAGATTGCGGAAGCGTATTCCAAAAGCGCGATCCACCCGAAGCGCTCACTCCTCTTCGTCTGGCATACCGGCGAAGAGAAGGGGCTGCTCGGCTCACGATGGGCCACCGATCACCTGCCGGTGCCCGCGGACTCCGTCGTTGCGCAGCTGAACATGGACATGGTCGGCCGGGGCGCGGCGCGCGACATCCCAGGTGGCAGCGATGACTATCTGCAGCTCGTCGGATCCCGTCGTCTCTCCACTGAGCTCGGTGATATCGTGGAGGCGGTGAACGCCAAGGAGCGCAAGCCGTTCACCTTCGACTACCAGTTCGACGCGAACGGACACCCGGAGAACATTTACTGCCGGAGTGACCACTACAATTACGCGCGCATCGGGATCCCGATCACCTTCTTCACCACGGGCCTGCATGGCGACTATCACCAGGTGACGGACGAGCCACAGTACATCGACTACCCGCACATGGCGCGCATCGGGCAACTGGTCTACGACATCGGCCTCCGCGTGGCGAATCTCGACCATCGAGTGGTGGTGGACAAGCCGAAGCCGGATCCGAATGGGAGATGCCAACAGTGAGGGCCCAGGGCTGAGGGCCCAGGGCACAGGGAAGGAGTGATGACGACCGGAGTCGCTCTGCGACTCCGGTCGTCATGCATTTGGTGGTACTCACTCGCCTGTCATCCCGTACCGCGATTACGCAGCGCGAAGGCCGCCCACGAGCGCCTTGAGCTGAGTCGATCCCTCGAGGAGCACCGAGCTCGCCGATGTCATCTCCTCGCACGCCGCGCTTTGCTCTTCGGTCGACGCGTTGACTTGCTCCGCCGCCGCGGCATGGCTCTCGGCCGCTCGCGCAACCGCCTGCACGCTCGATGTCGCCGTCTCCACCGCGCTGAAGTTCTGTTCTGCCGCCGCCGTCAGCTGCCACGCCGCGAGACGCGTACGTTCGGCGGCTTCCGTGATCGACCCCAGCGCGCTGTCGATGTTTCGCGACAAGTCTTCGATCTCCATCACGCGTGCGGCACTCGCTTCCATCACCCGTGCGCTCGCGCTGACGCGTGCGGTGATCACGCCGGTCATGCGCACGATGTCTTCCGCCGCACGCTGCGACTGCTCGGCGAGCTTTCGCACTTCATCGGCCACGACCGCGAATCCGCGACCCGCGTCACCGGCGCGCGCTGCCTCGATCGCTGCGTTGAGGGCGAGCAGATTCGTTTGCTCCGCGATCGTCGCAACAGTCTGGACGAAGCGCTTGATGTCGTCGCTCACCGAATTGAGCGTTCCCACCTCCGACGCGGCACGCTGCACCGTGTCCTTCACGTCGACCAGAATGCCGAGCGCGTGGTCGACCTCCTGCCGCTTCTCCCGTGCCGCGTGCTCGATCTCCTGCGCCAATTGCGTGACGTCGATCGACGCCCCCTTCACGTTGCCAGCGCTGTCGCGAATCGCGCCGAGGGTATCGTCCACTCGGCGCAGCTGCTGGACCTGAACGTCCGCGCCATGCGCCACTTCGGTCATCGCCGATGCCATCTGTCCCGCGGACAACGAGATCTGTTCGCTCACCGACGCGAGCTGGTGGGCCGAGCTGGAAACGTCTTCCGCCGTGCGTGCCGCGACGGCGACCACACGAGACAGCGAATCGCCCGTCTGATTCATTGCACGAGCGAGAATGCGGAACTCACCCGGCAACTCCTGCCGCGTGCGCACGGTGAGATCTCCTTCACTGAGGCGCTTGGCATGGTTGACGAGAATGTCCAAGGGAACGCCGACTCCACGAATCGTCACGAGCACGACGACGATGCCGAAGAGCATCGCGCCGATGATGAGTGCCTGGAGGGTCGCCGATCGACGTCGGGTATTCGCGGCGAGTGCCGACGAGGCGATCGCGACCTTGCTTGCCTGCAATTGACCGAGCCGGTCGATCTGTGACAGGAGATCGTTCACAGTCGCTTGCGCGCGGCCAGCCTCAGCGTGGGCTTCGGCGTCGCGTCCGAGATCGGCGAGCCGGTGCGCGAGTGCATAACGCGACTCGATCGCGGACAGCCTAGCGTCGATTGCGGCGGCGGTTGCGACTTCTTCGGTTGCCCGACGGGGAAGCTCGTTCAAGTGCCGCTGCGCCTGGTGCGCTGCCCAGCCGTAGGTGCGAAACACCCGCTGCGATGCCGAATCGCGCGTCTCGACATAGCGACTGCCTGACGACAGCGTCTGTGCAACGTCGGCACTCATCGCCGACACGAGGCGTGCTTCAGTCTGAACGTCGGCGAGCGACTCGGCGATCGACCAGGAGAGCGAGTCCATCGACGACCGCGCCATCACACCAGCGACGAGCAGCAGGAGCACGAGCAGACCGAAGCCACCGACGAGTCGACCGCGAATCGTGTCGGGGAGGACGGCAAGCTTCATCGTTCGCCCTCCACGAGGAGAGCGCCCTGATGGATGCGCGTCATGACGATGCCTTTGCCGACCGGATCCCCACCACTGCTGAAATGAATTCGTCCGGTGATGCCGGCATAGGCCGTGGTGGAGTCGAGTGTGGCGAGCCACTCGCGCACCTGCTCGCGGTCTCGCGCGCCACTTTCCACCGCGCTGGCGAGCAGCATCGTTGCATCGTACGCGAGCGCAGCGTTCCCATCGGGCGTGATGTGGTAGCGCCGCTCGAATGCGTCCACGAAGCGCCGGACCGCAGAGCTCGTGTCTTCCGCGCTGAATGGCGCGCCGACGAACACGCCCTCGGCATTTGTCGTGTCGCTGGCGAGCGTACTCCAGCCATCGCCGCCGATCAGCGCAACGCTGAGTTTTTGCCGACGTACTTCGCGCAGAAAGCTTCTTCCCGACGCGTTCGTTCCGGCAACGAACACCACGTCTGGTCTGCGTTGCTTGAAGTACGTGACGTAGGGCTCGAAGCTCTGCTGCGTCCCTTCGTCGATCGGATCGACGGTGACGATGTCGCCCGTGTATGCGCGGCGAAACGCGTCAGTGAGCCCTCGGCCATACGGGTTGTTCTCGTAAATGATCGCGGCACGTCGGTATCCGCGAGACGTCACGAAGCGCGCGATATCGGCCCCGTTCATCGAATCGCTCGAGATCACGCGAAAGGCCCACGGCGATATGCCGGTGAGCGACGGGGCGCTGGCGGTCGTCGCGACGGCGGCGAGGCTGCCATCGTAGATGCGTGCCGCGCTCACCATCGCGCCAGAGTTCACATGCCCGACGACGGCGAGGATGTCGCGATTATCGACGAACGCGCGGGCGACCTGCGTCGCCTGAACGCCGTCCCCGTGATCGTCGCGGTACTCGGTCTTCAGCGGGTGGGCACGCCAGCCTTCTCTGGCGTTGATCTCGTCGGTGGCGAGCTCGATGCCCCGCTTATTCATCGCGCCGTAGTCTTCGGTCCACGGACCGGCGGCGCCAAAAGTCACGTGCTCGATTCGGCCGGATCGGCAAGCGAGCACGAGAAACAGCGTTAGTAGTCGTTTGTCCACGGCGACAGCGCGAGTCAGGTACGTCGAAACACCCAGACATCATCGCCGGGCGCCATGCTTTCGACGAAGCACTAGCAGACACTGTCACAACCCTGCGCGGCCGTGGCACTTACGACAGATCAAGTCATGCCGTGGCTCATGGCATCGTGCGTGCCCTATGAAAGGGGACCTCCTCATTGGTGCGTAGGGATCATGCGGGTTCTCGTCACGGGCGGCACGGGAGTGGTCGGACGCAGCACGATCACGGCGTTGCTTCAGCGTGGACACAGCGTGCGGCTGCTATGTCGCCACGCTCATCGCGACGCGAAGCAGTGGCCGTACGGCGTATCGCCGTGGCCGGGAAGCGTCGCAAAGCCGTCGGAGGTGGAGAGGGCGGCCGCCGAGTGTGACGCCGTGGTTCACATCGCCGGCATCATCGACGAGCACCCGCCCGACGTGACGTTCGAGCGCGTGAACGTGCAAGGAACGCGGAACGTTCTCGTCGAAGCGGAACGGGCGGGAGTCAAGCGATTCGTCTTCCTTTCATCGCTCGGCGCAGAGCGGGGAGATTCTCCCTATCATCGCTCGAAGCACGAGGCGGAAGAGGTGGTGCGGCACTTTCGCGGCGAGTATGTGATCCTGCGCCCGGGAGCTGTCTACGGCCCAGGAGACGAACATCTGACGGTTCTCCTCAAGATGGTGCGTACGCTCCCGGCAATCCCACTCGTCGCGGGCGGTGACAAGCAGTTTCAACCGATCTGGCACGAGGATGCCGCCGAGGCGATTGCGCGCGCAACGGAGCTCGAGAGTATTGCGGGGCGAGTACTGGAATTGGCTGGAACGGAGCGCACATCGCAGCGCGATCTGCTCGATCGCCTGCGTGCCGTCACCGACCGGAATCCCGTGGTCGTCCCAGTGCCACAGCTCTTCGCGAGCCTCGGAGTCAAAGCGGCGCACACGTTAGGCATCGACGTCGGCCTCAGCGACAGTCAGCTGACGATGCTCCTCGAGGGTAATCTGCTCTCCGATCCCGCCACGAACGCCCTCGTCGAGGTGTTCGGGATCTCACCGACCCCGCTCGCCGACGGCCTCAGGCGGTTGGCCGACGCGGGCCAGGAGTTGCTTCCCGACGAAGGAATCGGATCGCTCGAGCGCAAGCGGTATTGGGCCGACATCGCGAGCTCGAGACTCACTGCGGAGCAGCTGTTCGAGCATGTGCGCGCGAACTTCAACCAGCTCATGCCACGACTCGTCGAGACCGACGCGGAGCCAGGCAGCGCCGCGCCAGTCGACGTCGGCGAGACGTTGACGCTCGGCCTGCCACTTCGCGGGCATGTTCAGGTGCGTGTCGCGGAGGTCGCCGATCGAAGCTTCACGTTCCTGACGCTCGACGGTCATCCCCTCGCTGGCGCTGTCCGCATGCTCGTGGAGGAGCGAGGGAGCGTCCTCCGCTTCGAGGTGCAGGTCTACGATCGCGCCGCGAACGTCTTCGATCTTCTGATGATGCGCACGCTGGGCAATCGACTCCAGGATGCGAACTGGACGGAGCTGGTGCGAAACGTCGTCAAGGCGAGTGGCGGAACGACAGCTGACGTCCAGCACACGAGTGAAGATCTCGACGACGCCCAGGCGGAGCGCATCGAAGAGTGGGCGCGGGAGCTGACGTTGGCGCTGAGACGTGATGAGGCCTCGGTTTGAGGCAGAGGCTCGCATGTATTTGAGCTCCGAGCGCCGTTCACCGCTCTTTCACGCCCTTCAAGAAAGCTCCAAGCGCCGTTCAACCAAGCTCCAAGCGCCGTTCAACCAAGCTCCAAGCGCCGTTCAACCAAGCCGCAAGCGCCGTTCAAGCGCCGTTCCTCGAGCAAAGGCGCTTGGGGCTATCGACGAACGGCGCTTGGGGCTTTCCCGAAGATCGTAGCAGAGCAGTGAACGGCGCAGCACAGCCACCGACTATCGCGTCATCAATTCTGTCCTGAGCCCTGGGCCCTCGCGCCTGAACCTTCGTTGTACTCCACGTCGAGCTCTCGCAACTGGCAATGCTCCCCGCATCCGAGCTTATACCGATTGCGCGCGAACCAGCGATAGAACTTGTCGGCGATGACTCGAATGAAGGGGATCTTGAAGACCCAGGAGATGAACTTCCCCTTCGGTAGCACGTGGAGGATCTGCTCGATCGCGGCCGCGCCCTGCCAGGTTCGGCCGCCGGGTCCGATCATCTGCAGCGCTTCGACATAGGCGCGCGCGGGAATCCAGGGGAAGCGTGCCGTCACACCGGGCGTCTGCGATGCCACCACCTCCATGTCACCATAACGATCCCACTCGCGGAGCACGCCGGCGAGGCGCGTGCACACGCGGCACGTGCCGTCGTACACGACCGTGTACGGACGACCAAGGCCGTTAGGCGGAGGCGTCGGTTCGCCGGCCACGGTGAACTGTACAACGGGAATGGTCATGCCCGAGCTTCGGGAGCGGGACGCGTCGTGTGCGCTGTGGCGGTAGCCTCCGCCGCCGGCTTCGCGGCTGTTCCGGCGATGCGAACTTCAGGCGGATGCATGAGCGTTGCATGGACGGTGCACAGTTCGGCGACGCGCTTCGCGGCATTCAGCTTCTTGTCAGGCAGCGACGGCCATCGGAAGGAGAGGTCCATGCCCCGGACCCGGTGCGGATCGTCGGCGAAATCCCACTTCACCTCGAGGACGAGATCGTCGGCATCGATGCCGGTGGTCGTCGCCCACGAGTACAGGACTGAAAATGTACAGTACGCCAGCGCGCTGGCCAGCATGTGAAAGGCCGAATACGACTGCTCGGCGCTGATCGCCTCGATGGTCATTGGCCCCGGGATGGGCTCGAGGCGAATGGCGTCCTCGGAAAGCAGAGTGATCTTCACGGTGTGGTGGGGTGCAAGGAGCTTGCCTTGAGCGACGGATGCTGCCCCTCGAGCCGCTTCAACCAAATAAGCTCATCGCTGCGAGCGGGCCGCTTACCTCTCGCTGCGCGCAGACAAGTGTTGAACCCTGCCGGGTGGGGTTCATGACTTGACATGGCGCGGCGAGAAGCCGGCGGCCCGCTTTGAGCTTTGAGCTCATTGGATTCCAGCGGTGCGCTCTCAGCTTTCAGCTTTAGCTGGCAGCGCTCCAGCGCAGTAAACGCACTTGACGCCTTCACCCCAAACGTCGTTCGAGAAAACTCCCAACGTCGTCAGTACGTAACTCCTGCCGCCGTTACCGCGTTTACCGCGTTACTCAGGTCCCCCGGTCGGGACGATCGGCGTTAGGGGTTACGTGGAAACGGCGTCTGGGGTTCTCTCGAAAAGCGTTTGGGGTTTTTAACGGCGTCGAGCGGTGGGTGAGACGCCCTAGCCCCGCGGCTGCTGTTGCGTCAGACAATGCAGCGTCCCGTATCCCCACACCAGATCGACCGCGTGAATCCCCACCACCTGCCGATCGGGCATCAGCTCGGCGATCGCGTTCAGCGCTACCCGGTCGTTAGGGTCGTTGAACGTCGGCACGAGCACCACGCCATTCGCGATGTAGAAGTTCGCGTAGCTCGCGGGGAGCCGCTCGTCGCGCATCGTCACGGCGCGGGGGAAGGGAAGCTTGACGATCTTGATCGCGCGGCCACCGGCGAGCTGCAACCGCTCGAGGTTGTCGATCGAACGCCGATGATTCTCCGCGTCGGCCGGGTCGTCCTCGTACGCGAGGACGATCACCCCGGGCGCGACGAAGCGAGCGACGTCGTCCACGTGCCCGTGCGTGTCGTCCCCCTCGCACCCCTCGCCGAGCCAGATCGTCTGCCTGACGCCGAGGTATTGCTGAAAGACGCGTTCGTAGTCGGCGCGTGAGAGGCCGGGGTTGCGCTCCTGGATCGGCGAGAGGAGGCACTCCTCGGTGACGAGCAGCGTTCCGGCACCATCGGTGTCGATTGCGCCTCCCTCGAGAACGACACGCTCTCCATTATCGGGGCGGACGGGCTCGACACGCGGAAGCCCGGTGATCTGCGCGACAGCCTCGCCAACGCGCGCGTCGAGCTCGAAGTTCGGATACTTCGCCCACGCGTTGAACTTCCAGTGGGCGAGCGCCATCGCTCCGTCGTCGCGCCTGACGATGCTGGGAGCCGAGTCACGAAGCCAGACGCGATCGTTGGGCACGACATGCAGACGGTAGTTCTCGCGTACGCCATGCAGGTCGAGATGCCGGCGTGCCGCCTCGCGCACCTCCTCGTCATGGCAGAGGATCTCGACGCGCTCGAACCGATGCAGCACGCGCACGATCTCCGCATACACCCAGGGGATCGGCTCGAGCTTCCCCGGCCAATCGGGTTCGTGATGCGGCCACGCGATCCATGTCGCCTCGTGCGGCTCCCACTCGGCGGGCATGCGATACCGCGGTGCCGCTCGGCGCTCGGCACCACCGGGACCACCTGACGAACGACGCGAAGTGGCCGTCTCGGCGTCGGTCGCCGGCGCCGGGTCGAAGCGACGCGCACTCGTTCGATTGCGACTCCCGCTCGGGCCGAGTACGCCGCGTTCGTTGAGATCGTCGTGCATGCGACGAGGGTGAAGGGACCGCGCCGTTAGGCGGCGCCGAGGTATCGCGACAGGATCGGGGCGTACGCGTCGATGCGACGATCGCGCAGGAACGGCCAGTTGCGACGCGTCTCCTCGATCAGTCGCGGATCGCACGTCGCCACGAGCACCTGCGGGTCGGTTGCCGCCTCGGTCAGTATCCTGCCAAATGGATCGCAGATGAACGAATGCCCGAAGAACTCGATGCCATTCGTTCCCGGCTCTGCCTCGAACCCGACACGATTCGGCGACGCCACGAACACGCCATTCGCGATCGCGTGCGCACGCTGCACCGTTCGCCACGCTTCCACCTGCGCGCGTCCGAACTCCTCCTTTTCCGACGGATGCCAGCCGATCGCCGTGGGATAGAACAGCACGTCAGCGCCGAGCAGGCTCGTGATGCGCGCTGCCTCGGGATACCACTGATCCCAGCAGATCAGCACGCCGATGTTGGCGTACCGCGTCTTCCAGACGCGGAATCCGCTCGCCTGCTTCGCCACCGCGCCGATGCGATCGGCGGTGTCGTCGTGTGTCGCGTCACCCGGCGTGAAGTAGTACTTCTCGTTGAAGAGCGGATCATCCGGGATGTGCATCTTCCGATACACGCCGAGCAGCGATCCGTCGGCGTCGATGATCGCGGCAGAGTTGCGATAGACGCCACGCGCCTGACGCTCGAAGATCGGCACGATGAGGACGATGCCGAGCTCCTTCGCGATCTGTTGCATGCGATTGGTCGTCGGCCCCGGAATCGGTTCGGCGATGTCGAAGCGCTCGCATCGCTGCGATTTGCAGAAATAGGGCGCGTTGAACAGCTCCTTGAGACACACGATCTTCGCGCCGCGCTCCACGGCCTCGCGGATGCGCGGCACCGCCGCCTCGACATTGACGGCGATGTCGTCGGTAGCGGCGTCCTGGATGATGCCGATAGTGAAAGAATCGTGCGTCATGATCGTGCGAGAGAATGCGTCGAGGCTGTGGAACGTCGATGGCGAAAGTTAACTAGCCTCGACTCCCTCGTCCGACGAGTCCAGCGATCACATCCATCACGTTCGTTCCTGTAGGCCCGCGCCTGATGAGCGCGCCCGCCGCGTCGAGCGCCTCGTACGCGCGGTGTTGCGCGAGAGCGGTGGCCGGGTCGATGCCCGCCGCCACGATGGCGCTCCACGTCGTCGAGTCGACACACGCGCCCGCGGCATCCGTGGGCCCATCACGTCCGTCCGTACCAGCGGCGAGTAGTGAGATGCCGCTCGCATTGTCGCCGGCCTCGTGAAGCACACGCGCCGCCGACAACGCGAGCTCCTGACATCGTCCTCCCGCGGGCGCATTTGCCGCGAGCGTGACGGTCGTCTCTCCACCCCAAAGACGGCACCACTCTCCCGAACTGGCCGCGCCGCTCGCTCGCGCGTTCAGGAGCTCGCGCGCGATGGCTTCGCCTTGCTGCGCCGCCTCACCGGTGATTGCGCCATTCGCGACTTCCACCGTTGCAATGCCCAGGGCGCGCGCGCGCGCCGCGGCGGCGAGCAGCGCTGCGTGGTTGTCGAGAATCACGCGGTGTACGACGTGCGCGAACGCAGGGTGTCCGGGCTTCGGTGTCTCTGGCGCGGTACCTCGCATCGCCGATTCGAGATGCTCTCGATAGCTCGGGGCGATCCGGTCGAGCAGCTTCGCTTCGCCGAGTATCGCGAGAATGTCCTGCGCTGTGTGCTTGTCGGGAGAGCAAGGTCCGGAGCCGATGGTCGCTGGGTCGTCGCCCACGACATCGGACATCGCCAGGCAGTATGTCGCAGCGGGAGCGAGAGCGAGCGCCAATCGGCCGGCGCCCCAACGTGTGAAGCGTTTTCGCACCGCGTTCATCGAGTGAATGTCGAGCCCGGAACCCAGAAGCAGCTCGAAGAGCTGTGTGAGCTCCTGTTCGCCGAGGCCCGTGATCGGTGCCGCGATGACGCTGGACGTACCTCCCGACACCAACACGATCGCGACGTCGCTGCCGCGTCGTCCTCGCGATACTTCTCCGATCTTCTTTGCGACGGCGAACGACAGTGCCCCGGGAATCGGGTGTTCGCCGCGCAGGCCCGTCAGGGTTCCATAGGGTGATGGCGACGCGTCGACGCCGGCGACGACGCCGCCAGCGACGGTGCGTCGCTCGCGAAGGAGCGACGCGAGTGCGCCCTGCGCCATCGGCGTCGCCGCCTTGCCAAAGGAGAAGAGCCATACGCGCGACGCGCGGTCGATGGGCAAGGCATCGACCGCGCGCTCCGTCACGGGCGTTGGGACGGTACCAGCGACAGCGGCGTCGTACAGAGCGGCGAGCAACTCACGGTCGGTCGAGACACTCGCCGTATCGGTCACTCAGTTCCCCCCTCCCGCCGTGGCGGTCGACGCCTGCTTCACCGCCGCGCCGAGCTGCGTGTACGAGTCTGCGGCGAGCTCGTTGAATGGAACCATTTTGTGCGCGATGCGACCGTCTGGTCCAATCACGTACAGATGCCGCATGTTGAATTTGACGTTAGGCCGAATCGCGCCATACAGCGTGGCGACTTTCTGATCGGGATCGCTGCCGAAGAGCACTGGCGTCCCGAGCTCGCGCGCCCAGGCCGCCTGCGTGGTGTCGGCGTCGACACTGATGCCGATCACGACGACCTTCTTTCCCGAGTTGAAGAGCGTGGCGTACTGATCACGGTACGCCTCCATTTGCACCGTTCAACCCTTGGTGCGCGCTTTCGGGAAGAAGGCGAGGACGACCGTCTGACCCCGTAAATCCGCGAGATGGATCGGGTCGCGGAGAACTCCGTACCGCGTGGCCCCCGTGATGGTGAAGTCAGGCGCCATCTGACCGACTTCCGGCTGCGGCGCCGCGGGAGGCGATGTCGGCTGTTGCGCAGCCGCGCTCGCCGCCGTGAGGGCTACGCCCGCAGCCAGCGTCGAACAAAATGTGCGAAAGGAGAGCATGCAGACCTCGGTTCGAGAATGCGAGGCAAGATCGCGACGGAAGTCTTGTGGCGCAACGACTTCCCTCGAGGCCACCGCCTCCAACGAAATGGACACTGACTGTCCTCTCCATGGACATATCGAGTCCTTAAGTGCCTCAGGAGGGGATTAAGGCAGGGCACATCGCCTGCCTTCTTCCATGCGGACCACGCCCCCAAGGCGAACTCGGAGGAGACATGAAAAAGATTCGTTTGATGATGCTCGTGCCGGCCGTGCTGCTCGCTGCGGCCTGTGGTCGCGGGGGCAACCGTGCGGACGACGCTCTGCGGAATGACTTGGCGCTCGCGTCGCAGGCCCAGCCGTATGCGCAGTTCAACCCGGCCGAAGCCGGCTACGCGAACCCGTACAACCCGTATAACCCCTACGCGCAGCCGCAGACGCCCTATCCATATTCGCAGGGCTATCCGCAGCGTGTACAGACCTCGACGAGAGCGTCGGCGCCCGCACGTCGGACCTCGACCAGATCGAGTGGAACGATCTATCGTGCTCCCCAGGAGCCGATCCGTAACACCAAGCGTGATGCAGTGATCGGCGCCGCTGCCGGTGCCGTGCTCGGCGCCAGCACGAGCCGCGACAAGCTCAAGGGCGCGATCATCGGCGCCGCCGCCGGTGGTCTTCTCGGCGGAATCATTGGTCACACCGTCGACGTGAAGCAACCGTAACGCGACGCACTTACGACGGTGCAAGGGGCTCCGATCCAAGCGGATCGGAGCCCTTTGTCATGGGCAGCTGCATGTTACCAACTCGCTCCCGGCTTGGTCCCACTGAGGGAACGACCAGCAAAGGTCGCATCCGCACCGGGAGCGGTTGCATGAGCCAATCCGAACAACAGCTCGAGCAGATTCTCGACCGACTCGTGCGCGACGTCGAAGCGTCGGTGCACGCCATGTATCGCGGTGATCACCGTCAGAATACGATGGCGGTACGCAGCGAGTCGCACCGGAAGGCCGCGCGCGACGCGCTCTTACCGCTCATCGGTGGCACACCGCGGAGCAGCACTCCCGCGTCTTCGACGATTCTTTCCAACGGCGCCCTGCTCGGCGCCGACGAGGTCGCCGCGATCACGCGGTGCATCATGGCGTGGCTCCCGATGGGAGCGCCGACGGCGGCTAGCCCGCAGTCGCGCTGCGTGGCTGCCGCAAAGGAGCTCGCACCGAGCTGGGGCGAGCGCGAGAAGGCGCGTCTCGCGGCAAAGCGTCTCTCGGGCTGATCCACACAAGGCACAAAACTCGCTTTCGCACGGCTCTATGGAGCGTGCGCAGGCATGAACGGACAACTCACTCCGGGCGATCCGGAGTTACCGGCGGACGTCTTACGCGACCGACGTCGTCGCAAGCTCGTCGCCAATCGGGCATTTGGTGCGCTCAAGGCAAAGCACGCCGCCGAGCGCACGCTCATCCTCGCGATGGCCGATTGGTTGAACGACGTCGCGGCCTCGCCGGTGTTCTTCGTTCTTCACGTCGTCTGGTTCCTCGTTTGGATACCGTGGAACGTTGGCTTGCTCGGTCTCAGGCCATTCGATCCATACCCCTTCGGTCTGTTGACGATGGTCGTGTCGCTCGAGGCGATCTTCCTCTCGATCTTCGTGCTGATGGCGCAGAAGCGAGAGTCGGCGATCGCCGAGCTGCGAGAGGAGCTGGCGTTGCAGGTGAATCTCCGGATGGAAGAGGAGGTCACGAAGACGTTGCAGCTCGTCGCTGGGCTCTACACCCGACTGGGCCATCGCGTGGCCGAGGATCCCGAGCTCGCTGACATGATGCAGCCGCTCGACATCGCCGGGATCGAGGAGGAGCTGTCGCTGCAGATTGCCGCCGCGGCCTCCGGTCGTCGCGGACGGTCGTCAGGCAATGTGAAGGGCGACGGAAGCCTCAGTTCGGCGAGTCAACATCGTTGAATTGCGAGTGCAATCGCCTTTCAACCAATCTGACCCTTTGAAATTTTGAACGTCATTCGGCGCGCAGTGCCCTCACGGGGTCGACACGCGCTGCTCGCCATGCAGGAATGAGCGTCGCCAACACGGCGACGAACATGATCGAGAGCGAAACGCCAAACAGGGTGAGCGGGTCGCTTGGCTGCACGCCATAGAGCAGCGCAGCGATTAGTCGACCGGCGGCGAGGGCGAGCGCGGCGCCCACGGCGATTCCCACCGCGGCCACACGCACACCCTGGCCGAGGACGAGTGAGAGCACATCGCCTAACTGCGCACCGAGCGCAACGCGGACGCCGAATTCGTGCGTCCGCTGACTCACGCCGTACGAGACCGTGCTATAGATGCCGACGAGCGCAACGATGAGCGCGAGCAAGCCGAATGCGGTGAAGAGTGTTGCCCCGAGGCGCCAGGGTCGGTACTCCGGCTCGAGCTGATCCGTCATCGCCTGTACATGCGCCGCTCCACGCGGGAACGCCCGACGCAACTCGGCGAGCAGCGCCGCTGACGCCGATTGCACACGGTCAGCGCGCGCGCGAACGACCAGCGTTCCCGCGCCCGCGCTCCGATACGGCAAGTTGCCGATGGGCATGTAATACTGCGGCGTGTCCTCCTTCTCGATGACGCTGCTCTGCCGTGCGTTGGCGACGATGCCAACCACCGTGTAGCACGGATTGCCGGGTTTCTCGAATCGGATGCACTGGCCGATCGGATCACGATTGGGCCAGAGCATCTTCGCCATCGCCTGATTGACCACGACCTGCCGCGGACGACCTGGTCCGTCCTCGAAGGTCGTGCCGCGCGTTAGGCGTAATCCCGCGGTCTCGAAGAAATTGGCCGAGACTGGCGAATAGGTCGGGAAATTCCGGCGAAGGGAAGACGACGAGTCGGTGTCCCAGTAAAACGTGAGGAAGCTGATCGCACGCATCGGCGCGTTGAACGCTCGCGCGACGGACTCGATACCTGAGTGGCCGGTGAGTCGTTGCTGGATCTCGCGCATCCTGGCATCGAACACTGCGTCGGGCACGGTGGAGTCATCGTCGAACTGCACCGCGCCGAAGACGAGTCGTCGCGCATCGTAGCCGATGTCGAGTCTTTCGACATTGTGGAGGCTGCGCACGAACAATGCGGCGGCGATGAGCAGCGCGACGGAAAGCGCAGCTTGAGCGATCGCGAGAAAGCCTCGCAACCGCGATCGCGCAACCGATCCATCCTTCGCGGCGTCCTTGAGGGCTCGCGTGAGATCGGGCCGGCTGGCTTGCCAGGCCGGAATGACGCCGGCGACCAATCCAGCAAGAAGGGCGGTGGCCAGCGCGAAAATGATGACTCGCCAATGAACCGGAGGCTCGCGCCACTCGACGTCCGGAAGGATGAGTGCGCGGAGCACGCTGCCGCCCCACCAGGCAGCGAGCACGGCGACGCCGCCGGCGACGAGGGCGAGCATGACCGTCTCGGTCGTCAGGAGCCTGACGAGTCTCATGCGCGAGACTCCGAGCGCGAGGCGCACCGCGATCTCTCGCTGCCGTGAAGCGGCGCGGGCGAGGAGCAGATTGATGACGTTGGCGCAGGCGATGATCAGAACGATCGCCGCCACACCACCAAGCCGACTGCTGATGAGCATGTCTTGACCGGGATGACCAGGCCCGCGCGCCGCGATGATCGATCCGGGAAGGATCTTCATCGTGGTATCCGGGTTTTTCCGAGCGATGCGGCGATTCGTCTCACGCACGGCGCGCGTCGCGCGCTCGACGAAGGCTCCGTCGTTCGCGCTCGACACACGTCGAATCACGCGGAAGCCCCACGGGTTAGGCGTGGTCCACGGGCCGGGGCCGCCCGTCTGGACGATCCAGTGGCGTGAGGGGATCGAGGCGAGCGGAATCCAGACGTCCGCCTCCTGCAGGTCGATCCCTGTAAAGCCAGCAGGCAGCACGCCAACGACCGTATAGCTCTCCGATTCGACGCGGATGGACTTCCCGAGGATGGACGAGTCGGCACCGAGCACATCGCGCCAGAATCGATGCCCGATGACGGCGACATGACTGCCGTGACCGAGCGAGTCTTCCTCGCTCGTGTACAGCCGGCCGAGCATCGGATGAATTCCGAGCACGCGGAAATAGGTCGACGTGGCGAAGACGCCATGGACCTTGCTGCGCGTCAGGCCTTCGCCGAAGCGAAGCGCATCGTCCGTCACATAGGCGGCCAACGAGCGAGAGTCGCCACTCGCTTCGGAGACCGCGCGATACATTGGCCAGTTGGCGGGCTCGGTTGGAATGGTATTTCCGTCCGACACGCGGATCGTGAACCAGAGACGCTGCACCGACGCGGGATCGGTCACGCCGTCAGGGGCGCGGAGGTAAAGCCGGTCGAGCAGCGTAAAGGTCGCCGCGTTGACGCCCAGGCCTAATGCCAGAGTCAGCACGATCATCGCGGCCATGCCAGGAGTGCGCGTGAGAGATCGCCACGCATAACGAGCGTCCTGGGCGAGCAGATCGAGCGATCCGAGCCACGTCATGCGCCGTGTCCTCTCCGTAGTAGGTGCGCTTCCCGAATTGACGTCGAGCCGCGTCAGCCGTCGCAGGCGTCCGACGTGGAGGACAGTCTACATATGGAGTGGGTTCGCACGCAAAACGGCGATGACGCGCCGTCGGCAGACGGCCATCAGGTCAGCCCAGCGGCGAGCGGCCAGCGGCGCGTCGCGAGCCGTCAGTGACGCGATCGGCCATCAGCCCGGCCCGGCTCACCGCGCTTCTCACCGCCGACCGCGCGCCGCTTCGAGGCTCGCCGCTGGGCTGACCTGGCCGCTCACAGGCAAGACGCCGTGAGTGCGTAGCACTCACGGCGTTCACCCGGTCGCGCCTTTATCGTCCGAACTATCGCCTGACGAGTGATCTCAAGACATACGGCAGAATCCCGCCGTGGCGGTAGTACTGCAGCTCCTCCGGCGTATCGATCCGGCAGAGCACCTCGAACGTCTTGTCCCCTGCCTTGACCGTTAGCTTGGCGCGCGGCTTGAGCGCATCGTCCAGCCCGACAATCTCGTACGTCTCGAATCCCGTGAGGCCTAACGACTGACGCGTCTCGCCATTCGTGAACTCCAGTGGCAGCACCCCCATCCCCACCAGATTCGAACGGTGGATTCGCTCGAACGACTCGGCGATCACCGCCCGCACTCCGAGTAGGATCGTGCCCTTGGCGGCCCAGTCGCGTGACGATCCCGTGCCGTACTCCTTGCCGGCGATGATCACGAGCGGTGTCCCCTTCTGCTGATACTCCATCGCCGCATCGTAGATGAACACCGGCGCGCCCCCCGGCTCGTACGTCGTCCATCCGCCCTCGGTGCCTGGCACCATCTCGTTCCGCAGACGGATGTTCGCGAACGTGCCGCGCATCATCACCTCGTGATTGCCGCGGCGCGCCCCGTACGAATTGAAATCCTTCCGCTCCACGCCATGCGCGATGAGCCATTTCCCGGCCGGACTCGCCGCCGGGATGTTCCCCGCCGGTGAGATGTGATCGGTGGTCACCGAGTCGCCCAGCATCGCGAGCGCACGCGCCTTCGCGATGGCCTTCACACCCGGCGGCTCCATCGTCATGTCGGCGAAGTACGGCGGATTCTTCACGTACGTCGAATTCCCGTCCCAGGCGTACGTCTCGCCAGTGGGCACGTCGAGCGACTGCCACTCCTCGTCGCCCTTGAACACGTCCGCGTACTGCGTCTTGAAGAACTCACTCTTCACGCTGCGATTGATCTCGTCCTGCACTTCTTGCGGCGACGGCCAGATGTCGCGCAGGAAGACGGGACCGTCGGTACCGATGCCGATCGGCTCCTTCGTGAGATCGAGGTCCATGCGGCCGGCGAGCGCATACGCGACGACGAGCGGCGGAGACGCGAGATAGTTGAATCGCGTGAGCGGATTGACGCGCCCCTCGAAGTTGCGGTTGCCTGACAACACCGCGGCGGTCACGAGTTTGTTCGACTCGATCGCCTTGGCTATCGGATCGGGGAGCGGACCGGAGTTCCCGATGCACGTCGTGCAGCCGTAGCCAACGATGTTGAAGCCGAGTTGATCGAGATACTGCTGGAGTCCCGAAGCCTCGTAGTACTCCTTCACGACGCGCGAACCGGGCGCCGTGGACGTCTTCACCCACGGCTTCGTCTTGAGTCCCTTCTTCACCGCGTTGCGCGCCACCATCCCGGCCGCGAGCATCACCGCCGGGTTGGACGTATTGGTGCAGCTCGTTATGGCGGCGATCACCACGGCGCCGTGACGCAGCGTGAAGGTCTCGCCATTGTACTCCACCTTCACGCCCGTGTGCTCGTGGGCTGCCTTCTCGTCGTCGGCCACGAGAACGGCTGCGGAAGAGAGCTCAGGCGACGCCGACACGGCGGTTGCCTTCTTGACCTCGGTGACCGCGGCGAGAGTGCCTAACTTCTGTAAGTCAGCCTCGAGCGCCTCACGATACATCGTCTTCGCCTTGTTGAGCGGCACGCGATCTTGCGGACGCTTGGGCCCAGCCAGACTCGGTTCCACCGTACCGAGGTCCAGCTCGACGAGATCGGTGAACGCCGGATCGCGCGTTTCGTCAGTGCGAAAGAGTCCCTGCTCCTTCGTGTATGCTTCGACGAGCTTGATGTGGTGCTCGGAGCGCCCCGTCATGCGCAGATAGCGCAGCGTCTCCTGATCGACCGGAAAGAAGCCCATCGTCGCACCATACTCCGGAGCCATGTTGGCGATCGTGGCGCGATCGGCGAGCGGCAGCCCCGTGAGCCCCGTTCCAAAGAACTCGACAAACTTTCCAACGACCTTCTTCTGACGCAGGATCTCCGTCACGGTCAGCACGAGATCGGTGGCCGTTGCACCCGCGGGCAATTTCCCATGCAACTTGAAGCCGACGACTTCAGGAATGAGCATCGACACCGGCTGACCGAGCATGGCCGCTTCCGCCTCGATGCCGCCCACGCCCCATCCGAGGACGCCGAGGCCGTTGATCATCGTCGTGTGCGAGTCGGTGCCGACGAGTGAGTCCGGATACGCGACCTTTTCCCCATTCTCGTCGGAGACGAACACCGTCTTCCCCAGATACTCCAGATTCACCTGGTGACAGATGCCGGTACCCGGCGGGACGACGCGGAAATTCTTGAACGCATCCTGTCCCCAACGCAGGAAGACGTAGCGCTCCTTGTTGCGCTCGAATTCCAGCTCGGTGTTGAGCATGTACGCCGCCGCGGTGCCGTACTCGTCCACCTGCACCGAGTGATCGATCACGAGATCCACTGGTTGTAGCGGATTGATGCGCTGCGGATCGCCGCCGAGCTTGCGGATGGCGTCGCGCATCGCCGCGAGATCGACGACAGCGGGGACGCCAGTGAAGTCCTGCAGCAGCACGCGGCTCGTGCGGAACGCGATCTCCTTTTCGACTTTTCCCTTCACGTCCCAGCGCGCCATCGTCTCGATGTCGGCGCGCTTCACGAACGCATCGTCTTCGTTTCGAAGGAGATTCTCGAGGAGAATCTTGAGTGAGAAGGGGAGACGGTCGGAGTTACCGCCGGAGAGTTGGGCAAGTGCGGCGAGGCGGTACATGCCGTACTTGGTGCCGTCGACGTCGAGCGTCGCGCGGCTGCCGAAGCTGTTCTTGGATGCCATCGGAGGTGTCTCTCGAGCACGGCTCGTGAACGGCCGATGCGAGGTTGATGACGGAGCCACTGCCGGGGCCCACGGCACGCCGGCAGGCTGAGTCACAATCTAATCAACCTCACCGAGACACTCGGCAGGTCAGCTCCCCCCGGGCGATGGGCCTTGCCACATGACGTGCGCGATCATCCAGCGACCGTCGTATTTACCGAGGAGGAGGTAATCGGTGCCCCACCAGGCCGTCACCTTCGCGCTCGCCGTCTGATCCCGCACCTCGAACAGCTCCACCTTCTTCGGCGCGGTTGCGGGCGTCGGCTTGTTCTGCGCACGCACGCGCGCCGCATACGCAACCGCTTCGGCGTAGGTCATGCGCTCGCCGGCGTACGATGATGCGCCCTTTGCTTTCCAGAAGCCGTACTTGGAGAGCTCGGGGCGCAGCGCGCGCTGCAGCTTCGCCGTGTCACCCTCGTAGAATCCTTCGACGTAGTCGAGCACGGCGCGTCGTACCGCTTCGCGATCGCTCGTCGCGGCATCCGGTTGTGCCGGCGCGCGCGCGCCAATCGATCGCAACACGGCCGCGAGCTCGCTCCGGTACACGTCACCGCTGCCGCGTCGCATGCTGGTGAAGAACAGCCATCGTCCGTCCGCCGAGACGGACGGTCCGAACTCATACTCCGGGGAGTTGATTGGCGCGTCGAGATGCCGCATCGGCGCCCAGACCTCCCCTTGCCTCACACTGACGTAGAGATCGTCGCCACCGAGACCATCGGGAGCGCCATCGCGACTGACGAACATCAGCCTCTCGTCAGGCGTAACGTAGACGTTCGTCTCGTACCCAATATTGATGGAAGGCCCGAGGTTCTCTGGTGCGGTGTACTTTCCATTCGCCGCGTCGACGGGACGTGCGCGCCAGACGTTGTGGATGCGTTGGCCTGTGCCGAGACCACCCGGTCGCGTCGACACGAAGTACAGCGTGCCGTTTGCCACGACCACGGGGCAAAACTCCTGCGCGGTGGTGTTCACCGGCGCGTCGACGCGTCGTGGTGTCCCCCACGAGCCGTCGGCGGCGCGGTCGACGAACCAGAGATCGAGATCGCGCCGCACCGTGTTGTCGCCCGGCGCCGCGGGACGATTGGAGCTGAACCAGAGGCGGCGTCCATCGGGGCTGAGCTTCGGCTCGCGATCGTTGTACGTGCCGGAGAACGGAAGCACGACCGGCTTGGACCACATGGCGCCCATCCGTCGCGACATCGCGATGCGGTGCTTCGACCAGTCGCGCGGGTGCAGCGTGAGATAGAATTCGCGCCCGTCTGGGGAGAGGCTGCCGAACGACTCACCCGACTCAGGCAAGGAGATCACGTTGGGCGCGAACAGCTCGACGTTAGGCGTCTGCGCGGGCGTCGACGCGGATCCGACAACGAGTAGCAGCAATATTGGCGCGGTGCGAGTGCGCATCGGGTCTCTCCATCCACCGAAGTGTCCGAGCATAGCGTGCGGTGTGCGCGGCGGTCCACGGGAAAGCGACGAGCTCCCGCTCTCCCGCGACGAGTTGCCATGTGTGTTTCGGTCGGCGCAACACCATTCCCACGCGGGCGCAAGCCTGATTCAACGAATCTGACCCTTTGATTTTCGTGATTCAGGCCAGTCCGCGGAGGGCGTCGCGGAAGCCGCGACTGGCGCGCAGACGCGTGCCGTCGCGCAGTACGACGAGCTGCTCGCGGTCCCCGCACGGTCGCAGCTCGCGCACGCGTGTCGCGTTCACGATCGTCGATCGATGGATTCGCACAAATCGCTTGGCGTCGAGCCGCGCCTGCATGGCCGCCATCGTCTCGCGGTGCAGGTGCCCACGGCCGGCCACGTGAATGCGCACGTAGTCTCCCTCGGCACCGATCCAGTCGATTTCCTGCTCGTCGATGATCAACACACGGCCGCGGTCGCGCACGGCGATTCTCGAGGCCGAGGATGACGACGCGCTCGATTCGCGCTCGCGCCATCGGCGCCGTGCGCGCTCGATCGCCAGTGCGAACCGCTCATCATCGATTGGTTTGAGCAGGTAGTCCAGCGCCTGCGCATCGAATGCGCGAATGGCGTACTCGTCGTACGCCGTGAGAAACACGATGAGCGGCATGCGATCCGGGCCGATCGCGCGTACGACGTCGAATCCGTCGACTTCCGGCATCTGTACGTCGAGCAGCACGAGATCCGGACGCAGCTCCGCGATGGCGGCGATCGCGGCAGTGCCCGAGACGCACTCGCCGACGACCACCACGTCGCTCATTCGCTCGAGCCGAACGCGTACGCCGCGACGTGCGAGCGGCTCGTCGTCGACGATGAGCACGCGAAGCTGACTCGCCGGAGGATTCGACACAACGCTCATGACACACTCATCGATGCTACCGCATCCGGTGTCGGCGTGTCGGTCGGCGCAGCGGCCAGCGAGTACGGGATGGTAATCGTTATCCTGAGCCCGCCGGCCATTTCGCGCGAGATCGCGAACGAGCACGCATCGCCATACAGCTCCGCGAGGCGTTCCTTCGTGTTCTTGAGCCCGATCCCGTTCGAGCTCGATATACCCGTGTCATCGATGCCCTTTGGCGTTCCGTCATCGACGACAGACAACTGAAGGGAGCTCCCGAGGCGCCGCGCACGAATGGTTATTCGTCCCCCTCGTTCGCGCGGCGCGATAGCATGACGCACCGCATTCTCGACGAGTGGTTGCAGCAGCAGGGAGGGGACGCGGGCCTGCCAGGCATCGTCCGCCACGTCGATCTCGACGACGAGTCGATCACCGAGGCGGATCTGCTCGATGTCGAGGTAGCGTCGCACGAGCTCGAGCTCGTCCGATAGCGACACGAGGTCGGCAGGCGGCCGCTCGAGCGTGGCGCGCAACAGATCAGCGAGCCTCGCGAGCATGCGCGACGCCTCGGCGGTCCGCTGTTCCACGACGAGTGTCGAGACGGCGTTCAGTGCGTTGAAGAGAAAGTGCGGGTTGAGCTGATATCGCAAAGCCTCCAGCCGCGCCGACTGTGCGAGTGCTTCGGCTCGCAGCGTTCGCTCACGCTCGTCGCGCAGTGCGACGTACTGCTTCGCTCCAACGTAGAGCAGGCTCCACGCGAGGAGGGTATACGCGTTGTACAGCGTTCCGCCAAACAACTGCCAACCGTGCGGGTACGGTACTGTCCGTTCGAGCAGCAGCCGGACGATGGGGACATCGAGCACGTTGTCGCCGACGGTCCAGAGCATTGCCGCCGCATAGGAGCTCACCGCGGTGATCCCGATGACCTGGAACAACGAAGGCTCCAACCGCAACGCTCGCCGATAGAGTGGTCGGAGAAGGATCGATGTGATCGCGAAGCCGAGCAGGGTGAGCATCGTCTTCGTCGCGAGCATATAGACCAGCGGCAGCCGGCCTATGCGCGAAAAGCTCATCGCCAGCGCATACGTACCCCAGCCGACGATCTGGAGACGCCAGAACGAAGGCACAGGAGCCGGATCGGCAGCGGGGGCGGGAGCTTCAGTGCGAGCCATCGGCGCAAGATAGGGCGAGCGCACCATCGCGCGAGAGTAGACGCGCCGACTCTGAAATCGAACGCGAGGTGGCTAGATACAGGGCACCATGGAAATCGACGTCGTAGAACTCACCGCGCGGCTCATGGAGATCGACTCCACGAGCAATCGAGAAGGGGATCTCATGGACTGGGTCGCCGCCTTTCTCGGTGAACGTGATTGGCGCGTCACGCGCATTCCGGTGAGCCCCGGTCGCGATGATGTGTTCGCAACGTGCAGCGATCGTCCACTGCTCACGCTTTCGACGCATCTCGACACCGTACCGCCGTTCATTCCACCGACTATCGCAGGTGGCCGCCTGCTCGGTCGCGGCTCGTGCGACGCCAAGGGGATCGCGGCGTCGATGATCCTTGCTGCCGAACGACTGCGAGAACGACAGATACCCGTGGCGCTGCTGTTCGTCGTCGGCGAGGAGATCACGCACGACGGGGCGCACGCGGCGAACGAGTTCCCGACGACGAGCCGCATACTGATCAACGGTGAACCCACCGAGAGTACGCTCGCTCGCGGGACCAAGGGAGCGGTCCGTGTGACGGTCACGACGAAAGGTCAGGCGGCGCACTCCGCCTATCCGCACCTTGGTCACTCCGCGACCCGCGATCTCGTGATGCTTCTTTCGGAGATGGAGACGCTCACGCTGCCTTACGACGACGTGCTTGGCGAGACGACCATCAACATCGGCTCCCTGGCTGGCGGCGTGGCGGACAACGTCGTCGCCCCGTGGGCCGAGGCAAAGCTGATGACGCGGTTGGTGACGCCGGCGTCGGAATTCATGGAGATCTTCGAGCGGTGGGCCAAGGGTCGCGCGACGCTCGAGTGGGGCCCGATGGTGCCGCCGATGAAGCTCGGTGTGGTCCCGGGGTTCGAGACGTCGATTGCCGCCTTCGCTACCGACGTGCCCGTGCTGACGAATTGGGGAAGGCCGTATCTCTTCGGTCCAGGCTCGATCCACGTGGCGCATCGCGACGACGAGTTCGTGGACATCGAAGAGTTGCGACAGGCCGTGGGGTCGTACGAACGATTGGCGCTCGCGGCGCTCGAAGATGTAGGGCTTCTGAGGGCCTAGGGCCCAGGGCTGCTGAGGGCCTAGGGCCCAGGGCCCAGGGCCCAGGGGATGACTGATGCGGGGCGGATCGCTTTGCGATCCGCCCCGTATGGATTTGATGGTGTGGCGTACTGTCATCCGCACCGCCGAAGGCGGTGTCGGGATCTAACGTCCGTAGCTGGCAACCAGTGATGGTGAGAAGATCCCGACACGCTGCGCGTGCGGGATGACGCCAGCTGCGAGTACCACCAAATGCATAACGCCGCGTGCAAAGCACGCGGCGTTATCACTCCACCCCTTGTATCTGCCGTTCAGGTGAGATTGGCGGCAAGTTGAGTGCGGGTACCAGCTCGCCCATCCCTCGGTGTGCCACACCGCGGCCCAGCCGGAGCGGTACCCCACTCTCTTGCTGCGCACAGCCCGAACAGTTGCTGGGGTCGGCCTCACGCCGTGCCCGTATGAGAACAAGGCCGGGCACGCGCAGCGCTCACCGCTTGGGGGATTCAATGCAGTCTGCCGCCACTCTGGTTGTCGGGATCGATGTCGCGAAAGCCGAGTTGGTCGTCGCGCTCGGCTCGGCCGGCGCCGTACGGCCCGTGCCCAACGACGAAGCCGCCGTCCGCTCCCTCTCCCGTGAGCTCGCCGCGCTCGCGCCCGCGCTCGTCGTCCTCGAAGCGACCGGCGGCTATGAACTGCTCTGCGTCGCGGCGTTGGCTGCCGCTCAGCTCCCCGTCGTCGTGGTCAATCCCCGACAGGTCCGCGACTTCGCCAAAGCCACGGGGCAGCTCGCCAAGACCGATCAGATCGACGCCCGCGGGCTCGCCCTCTTTGGCGAACGGGTGCAGCCGGCCGTCCGGCCGTTGCCTAACGCGGCCACCCAGGACCTCGAGGCGCTCCTCACCCGCCGGCGCCAGCTCGTCGAGATGCGCCAAGCCGAGCGCAATCGCCTCGCGCTCGCCCAAGGCCGCGACCAACGCCGCGTGAAGCACAGTCTCAAGAAGCACATCGCCTATCTGGACCGCGAACTCCAGACGACGGAGACCGACCTGGCCACCCTGATTCGCGACAGTCCCGTCTGGCGCGAGCGCGACGACCTCCTGCAAAGCGTGCCGGGGATTGGCCCCGTCGTGGCCCACACCCTCCTCGGCGAGTTGCCCGAGTTAGGCACCCTGAATCGGCGCGCGATCACGAAGCTCGTCGGGATCGCGCCGCTCAATCGCGACTCCGGCACGTGGCGCGGCACGCGCACGATTTACGGCGGGCGCGCGTCCGTGCGCGCAGTCCTCTACATGGCGGCCCTCGTCGCGACTCGCCGCAACGCCGTGATCCGCGCCTTCTACCAGCGCCTCCTCGCGGCGGGAAAACCGAAGAAGGTGGCCCTCGTCGCCTGCATGCGGAAACTGCTCACCATCCTCAACCACCTGATGCGCACCGGGCAACCGTGGCGCGTCGCTCCGCTCACGGTTGCCCAGGTCGATTCATGAAAAACAAGACAGTTGCTGGGCCCTGGGCCCTCAGCCCTGGGCCCTCAGAAGCCCTGGGCCCTCAGCCCTGGGCCCTCAGAAGCCCTGGGCCCTCAGAAGCCCTGGGCCCTCGGCCCTAAGCCCTCGCCCGTCGTCACGCCGCCCCTCGCTTTTCGGCCTCCTCGACCTTCGGCGGCACGAGCCGCTCGAGCTTGCGCACGGCGATCGCCTCGGTTGGGCAGTGATGCACGAAATCGCCGTCGGCGGGGGACCACTCGACCACGCGCGTGCGCGGGAACGCCTTGCCTGACGAGTCGAGTCCCATGTGCTGCGGCGCGAGCGCGACGCACAGTCCGCAGCCGATGCAGCGGTCCGGGAGCACGTCGAGCTCGACGCGACGTCGCGGATAGATCCCGCCCGGCTGGTCGGCGTACGTCTCGAAATGCTCGAGCGCCTTGCTCGCCGCGGCGTACCCGGCGGCGATGTTGGCTGACGTCGAGTCGAAGCTCAGCCACTCCGTGCCGACCTTGGGACGGATGAGGAGCATCGGAGGGCCGCTCCAACGGGTGAGCGGGAATTGCTGGAGCGCGTGCATCATCGTCGTCGCCGCGCGCGCGTAGATGGCCGCGAAGCCCGTGGTCTCGATGTCCTTCACTGGCTCGAGGTCGGAGCTCCCCACATCCACCGCGATCACGACGTCAGCGTTGAGCGACGCGATCGAAACGGGGAGGTTGTCGATCACACCGCCGTCGACGCAGACGCGTCCGTCCACGACGCCGGGAGGGAAGTAGCCTGGAAGCGCGCACGACGCATACACGGCATCGGCCACATCCACGCCGCGAAGACCGGGAAGTCCCCAGACGATCTGGGTTCCCCGCTCGAGATCCACGGTGTTCACGAGCAGCGGTAAAGGCAGTTCGTCGAAGCGCGTGGCGGGCACGATCGAACGCACCACCTCACGGAGGGGCTCCTCGAGGTAAATCGAGGGCGACCGCATGCGCTCGAGCAGCATGCCAAAGTGGTTGAGGCGGAAGATGTCCCGGCGCCTCACGCCTTCGGCGCGGCGAAGCATCTCGCGGGCCGGCATGCCGCCGACGGCCGCGGCGGCGATCAGCGCGCCGATGCTCGTGCCGGCCCACACCGACGGGACGATCCCGCGCTCCTCGAGGGCCTGCACGACGCCGATGTGCGCGAATCCCTTCATGCCGCCGCCACCCAAGACGACGGCGACGCGACGTTGTCTCCGTGTTCCGCTCTGCGTTCCTGCCATCGATCACTCCGTCCACGAGCGCACCACACCAAGGCGATGTCACTGACAACGCCCATGCATTCAGACGATCAGCGCAGCTGGATTGTTGCGCTTCATGGTGAACCGGCGTGAACGGTTCGCTCGTCACTTCGGACTTTCAAATTCAATGCCGATCGCTGCCGGTATCTACCCGAAGGAACCGGCGCTCAGCGTGTCCGCCAATGTCTCCAAAGACCAGCCAGGGCGGCACCGGCGCAATCGGCTCCGATGTCGTACCTGGACACATACCCCTGTGTCTTTTCGAAGATCACTCCAGCGGCGCAGGTGGTCATCGCGGAGATCATCGGCCGAACCTTGAGATCCACACCGACGCTCGTGAGCGCGAAGGCGGCGAGTCCATGCACGATCTTGTCGGGCATCGGGCTTTCGGTATTCCAGGTGTCGTGATAGCCACCTGGATCCTTATCGACGTGCACGAAGGAGTTGACGACGAGCCCGGCCGCCATCGCGCCAAAGAAGACGTAGGGCAGCACGGCGCGCTTCCCAACGAGAGGCGTCGTGACGCGAGCGCTGTCGCCGCTCGTGCTCACTGCCTCGCGCAGATGTCCCTGCGCGAACGCCAGACGCGGCACGACCAAGCCGAACGACAGCAGCGCACTCGCGAGCAATCTGCGAGACCACCGAGTGCGTGGCGCACACCAACGGACGTGAACAAGCTCGCGCTGTGCAGCGCGCTCGACCTCGGACATTGTGAGTCTCGACTACGGGAGGGATGCTGCCGATGTCGACAGCATTAGAAGGACGGTCCCGCTGCGTCGATCGTAACGATCAATGAGCGAGTGCGAACGGCTGCGAGATCGCAAAAAAGTTGCGATCTCGCAGCCGCCATCACACGCTGCCTGACGAGAAACTACTGCAGGTACTCGTAAAGTCCGATCAGTCCGATGACTGCGCCACCGACCATGATGATGCCGCCCGCATCGCCGCCAATGATCGCTCCGGCCAGTAGCCCGGCGCCGCCCACGATCATGAGTGCGCGCGCCTGTCCAAGCCCCGCCCTCTGCGGCGCCGCGGACAAGTCCGGAAGCTCGGCCGATTGCGGTGCGTGCGCCGCGAGTCTCGCCGACGCCATCGTCGGTCCCCGGGTGACAGGCGTCACAATCGACGTCTGTTCGGTGGTCGTCGCTTGCGGCAGCAACGAGGGGGAAGGCGCCTGACCGTTCAACTGCTGCGCACCGAGGGGCGCCGCAACGAGACTCATCGCCAACAACACGAGACGTACACGTACCATGAGAGTAGCTCCTTTCTCGGAAGGGAGATCCAACGTCCTGAGCAAGCGGAGTGCGCCAAGGGCGCCGGCGCTTCAGATTAGAGTAGTCGCACGCGTCTCACCAGCCAACCGCTTCGCTGTCGCCCGAAACATGAAGACACCCTGCTGGATCGTTGCACCCATCGCCGCGCTCATCACCGCCGCCAGCTCTGTCGGCGCGCAGACCTCTGCACATGGCGCGCCGATCACCGCGGCCGAGATCGACGGACATCTCCGTTTTCTGAGCTCCGACCTGCTCGAGGGACGCGCACCGGCCACGCGCGGTGGGCGCCTCGCTGCCGAGTACATCGCGAGTCAACTGCGCGCGTCGGGTGTCGAGCCTGCGGCGAATGGCTCGTACTTCCAGCAAGTGCCGATCGACGTCGTCACCGCGGACAAAGCATCGATGTCGATCACGACATCCGGCAAAGCGACAACCACGCTTCGTCACCCTGACGACGTCGTCGTCTGGGCCGGCTCGGCCACACCAACGAGTGCGGCGCGCGGCGAGCTCGTGTTCGCAGGCTACGGTGTGAATGCGCCGGAATACCACTGGAACGACTTCAAGGGGCCAAGTCTCGCGGGGAAGATCCTGCTCGTGCTGGTCAACGATCCGCCTGCGCCGCCCTCCGAGCCCACGCTCTTCGGTGGACGCGCGATGACATACTACGGTCGCTGGACGTACAAGTTCGAGGAAGCCGAACGACAGGGCGCCGTCGGCGCGCTGATCATCCATACGACAGAGCGCGCAGGCTATCCGTGGCATACCGTCGTGGGCTCGTGGGCGAACGAGCAGCGCATGCTGCCCCGAGATCCGAAGCTGCCCGCGCCACTCGGCATGCGCGGGTGGATCACCGACAGCGCTGCCAGCGCGCTTCTCTCACGCGCTGGACTGGATCTGGGTCAGCTGCGTCGTGCCGCGGAGTCGCGCGATTTCCACCCGGTAGCGACAGGCATCACTCTCGACGCGAGCTTCAGGAATCGCGTGGAACATCTGCAGTCGGAAAATGTCGTCGGCGTCGTGCGCGGCCGTGATCCGAAGTTGCGCGACGAATACGTGGCGCTCAGCGCGCACTGGGATCACCTCGGCATCGGTACGCCGGTGAATGGAGATTCGATCTACAATGGCGCGTCAGACAACGCATCGGGTGTCGCGGACATGCTCGCGGTGGCGCGCGCGGCAGCGAACGGCACCAGGCCGAAACGCTCCATGCTGTTCGTGTTCGTGACCGCGGAGGAGTCGGGGCTGCTCGGTTCCGCCTACTATGCCGAGCATCCCACGGTGCCTATCGAGAAGATCATCGCCAACGTCAACGTCGACGGTGGTAATCTGCTGGGACGGACGAACGATCTCTCGGTGCTCGGAGCGAACAAGAGCTCGCTCGGCCCGTCGCTCGATGTGCTCGCGCGCGCGCGCGGAATGCGTCTCTCCCCCGAGGCGCACCCCGAACAGGGGCACTTCTACCGTTCCGACCACTTCTCGTTCGCCAAGGCGGGAGTTCCCGCGGTGTCGATCGGTGCCGGCGATGACTACATCGGGCGCGAGAAAGGATGGGGGCTCGCGCAGGACGAGGACTACACCGCGCATCGTTATCATCAACCATCGGACGAGTACCGTCCCGACTTCGACCTGAGAGGTGCGGTGCAGCTTTCGCGCGTCGTGCTCGATTTCGCGCGCATGCTGGCGGACACGCCGGGTATGCCGCAATGGAACTCCGACGCGGAGTTCCGGGCTGCTCGCAAGCCGATCGCGTCGGACGAGTGACCACGACGCGCGGCGATCCGCCAGCGTTAGGCGCTCACGATGCCGGTGTAGCCGCCAGCGAGACGCCCGAGCGGCGCCTCGCCGAAGCGTCACTCGTGCGCGCAATTGGGACGGTGGCGCTCGCCGCGAGCGTGGTGAACATCACGATCGGCGGCGGGATCTTTCGTCTTCCCGCCGCCGCGGCCAAGACACTCGGCGCCGCGGCACCGCTCGCGTACGTGGTTTGCGCCGCGGCCATGATCCTCGTGGTGCTCTGTTTTGCGTCAGCAGGCAGCCGTGTCTCGCTCACCGGCGGCGCATATGCCTACGTCGAAGTTGCGTTCGGACCGCTCGCCGGTTGGGTGTCCGGCGTGCTGCTCTGGGCGGGCCTCGTCTACGCCCTCGCGGCGATTGCGTCGTTTCTGCTCGATTCCATCGTGGCGCTCGTGCCCGCGCTATCAGGCGCGCTCGTGAAAACGCTGGTGCTCTCGGCCATTCTCGGAGGGCTTTCGTGGTTGAATGTTCGCGGCGTCGGTATCGCGAGCCGATTCAACACCGTGATCACCATCGCGAAGCTTCTCCCACTCGTGCTGCTCGTGGTCGGCGGCGCGCTCGCCGTTCGCACGACGAACCTGACGTGGGATCACGCCCCGCGCTTCGCCGACGTGGGGCGAACGTCGCTCGTACTGATCTTCGCCTTTCTCGGACTCGAGGCGGCGCTCGTGCCGAGCGGCGAGGTTCGTGATCCCGCGCGAACGGTGCCGCGGGCGGTGCTGATCGCGATTGCGACGATCGGAGTGGTCTACCTGCTCGTGCATCTCGTCGCTCAAGGCGTGCTCGGGCCAGCGCTCGCGAACACAAAAACGCCCCTTGCTGACGCGGGGGCGGCCGCGATGGGACCGTGGGCGCGAACGTTCATCCTCGTCGGCGCCATCGTCTCGATGTTCGGCTACGTCAGCGGGATGATTCTCGCGTCACCGCGCATGCTGTTCGCATTCGCGCGCGATGGCTTCATGCCGCCCGTCCTCGCTCGGGTGCATCCCCAGTATCGCACGCCGCACGTCGCGATCTGGGTGCAAACGGTGCTCGTCCTCGCGCTCGCGCTCACCGGAGCGTTCGAGAAGCTCGCCATCATCGCGAACGGCGCGGTGCTCCTCGTGTACGTCGGAGTGGCGCTTGCGGCAATGGAGCTGCGTCGCCGCAACGTGCGAAGCGAGGGGACGCCCTTCGATATCCCCGGGACGTCGATCGCGCCCCCTCTGGCGCTCGTCGTCATCGCGTTCATGGTGTCTACGCTCGCGCGCGCCGAGTGGCTGTGGGTCCTGGCGATGATTGCCGGCGCGCTCGTGCTCTACTTCCTTCGTCGCCGGAGCGTCAGGGAATGAACGACCCACTGCTTGCCTACCGCGCCGAGTTCCCGATTCTCGAACGCACGACCTACCTCGTGTCGAATTCGTTAGGCGCCATGCCGCGCGGCGTCCCCGACCGGTTGGCGGAGTACGTCGACCTCTGGGCGGAAGAGGGGGTCAAGGCGTGGACGAAGGGCTGGTGGGAGATGCCGGTCGAGGTGGGAAGCGAAATCGCGCCGCTCATCGGCGCGAATGCCGGGGAAGTCGTCATGTTTCCCAACGTGACGCTCGCGCAGGCCGCGGTGCTCTCGGCAATCGATTACACCCCGCCACGCGACACGATCGTGATGACGGAGCTCGATTTCCCGTCGGTGCGCTATGTGTACGACCAGCTCGCGACGCGGCTTGGCGCACGCATCGTGGTGGTGCCGAGCGATGATGGGATCTCGATCGATCTCGAGCGACTGCTCGCGGCGATCGACGAGCGGACACGTCTCGTCGCCGTGTCGCATGTGCTCTTTCGGTCGGCCTACGTGATGCCGGCGACGCCCATCTGTCGCAAGGCGCACGAGATGGGCGCGCTGGTGTCGTTGGATGCATTCCACTCGGTGGGCGTGATGCCGGTGAACGTGAAGAAGTGCGAGTGCGATTTCCTCACCGGCGGAGTGCTGAAGTGGCTGTGCGGCGGACCGGGAGGGTGCTTCCTCTATGTCTCGCCACAGGTAGCGGGGCAACTCGCCCCGGCCATCACCGGCTGGCAGGCGCACGCGCGGCCCTTTGGCTTCGAGCCAGAGATGGAGTACACCAACGATGCGTTCCGCTGGCTGAATGGGACGCCGGTCATTCCGGCCCTCTACGCGGCGCTGGAGGGTCCGAGGATCATCAGGCGCGCGGGGATCGAGCGCATCCGAGAGAAGAGCACACGCCAGACGACGCGATTGATCGAGCTCGCCGACGAGCGAGGATATGCCGTCCGGGCGCCGCGCGATCCCGAGCGTCGCGGCGGCACAGTCGCTTTCGATGTGCCTCACGCGTACGAGGTGGCGCAGTACCTTCTCGCCAATCGTGTCCTGGTCGACTACCGGCCCGGCGCCGGCATTCGCATCGCGCCACACTTCTACACGAGCGACGCCGAGCTCGAGGAAGCCGTGGGGATGATCGATCACGCGCTCGAGAAGGAGACGTGGCGCGAGTTCGAGCGTGGACAAAGCGTCGTGACCTGAGACATACCATGCGGACGAACCATCTCTTCGCCACAATTGGCGCGATCGCGGCCGTGAGTTGCGCGCATGCGCAGATCTCGCGGCCGCCTAACGCGGCGCCAGTGCAGTTCACTCGCGCCGACACGGCGCGTCTTCACCGCACGCTCGACTCGCTCGCGAGCGCCCATCATGGGATCGTCGGCTACACGGTGTACGACATCGACACGGGGGAACGACTCTCACTGCGCGGCGACGAGACCTTCTCCACAGCGAGCCTCATCAAGGTCCCGATTCTCGTCACGCTCTACGACCTCGCCGAGAAAGGGCAGTTGTCGCTCGACGATCCGCTGACCGTGCTCAAGATCGATCAGGTCCCGGGGTCCGGCGTCCTCCAGTTCATGCACTCCGGAATGCAGCTCAGCGTGCGCGATGCCGCGTACCTGATGATCGTGCTCAGCGACAACACGGCGACGAACCTGCTGCTCGACCGCGTGATCATTCGGCGAGTCTGGCAGAAGATGGAAGCGCTCGGGCTTGGGCACACGAAAGTGCACTCGAAGACCTTCCTCCGAATCTCGAGTGTGGCGATGGACAGCTCGGTGAAGTATGGGCTCGGCGTCAGCACGCCGAACGAGATGGCTCGTCTCTTCGAGCTGCTCGCGCAGGGGAAAGCGGTGAGTCCCGCTGCCGATTCCGCGATGCTGGCCATGCTGGCCGACAACGCGGACATGGAGCTCCTCCAGCGCACCGTCGATGGTCTCGCCGTCCCGCACAAGACGGGCGCGACCGACTCCGTGCGGACCGAATGTGCGCTCTTTCCCCTGCAATCGCGCGTGGTGACGTGCGTGTTCACGAAGGACAACGCCGACACGCATTGGGTGGTAGACAACGAGGCGCAGCTCCTCATGGGGCGCATCGGCGCGGCGGTCGTCCATGCGTGGCCGCGAAAGCCGGAAGTTAAGGCCGCACAGTAGGGCTTGCCGCCAAGATCGGTCCGGTGGGCACGGGGTATGCTTTCTCGTCTCGTGATAAATGGAGAGGATCACGTGACGTATCGTGCCGTAGTCTTGTCGCTTGCCTTTGCGATGCTCACTCCTATCGCGTCGCAGGCGCAGTTCACCACGTTCATCGCTCCACCACGAGCCAGCGCCGATTCGGCGAAGGCGGCGACGGTTGCCGTCGCGCGTGCCCGCAGCGACAGCAGCGCTCAGGCCTCGATCACGAACATGAAAGCCTGGGTCGATTCCGCTGCAGGCGTGGCCGCACCCGCGGTCACCGACTCGGTGCAGGTCGCGATGACCACGCCGACGCCAACATCGCCTAGCGCGACGACTTCGTTTAGTAACGGCGCCGTCGCCCCGGCGACAGCGAGCTACCTCCCGATGCTCGCGTTGCTCGGCTTGGCCTCGCTCAGCGTGGGGATCGTTCTCCTCGCGGGCCGCAAGCGTGCGTAGGCGGTTCGCCGCCGTCCTGATTGTGATCGGCGCGGCGCTCTGTCTCGTCGCCGCGGTACGCTACGCTGAAGGGTGGTATCGCCGCGATCAGATTCGGCAGCGCTGGGCAGCCATGCAAGCGCACGCCGACGTCGCCGCGGCCAGACTGGTGGACTTCGGCGTGGGCAGTCAGAAGGCGGCGGTCGGCGCCCCGGTAGCGCGGCTCGTCATCTCGCGCATCGCCCTGGACGAGGTGGTCATCGAGGGCGTGGGTGTCGACGAGCTCAACGCGGCGCCTGGACATCTTCCGGGGAGCGCGTTACCCGGCTCGAAGGGAAACGCCGTCATCTCGGCCCACCGGGATCGTCATTTCGATCGGTTGGGCGAGCTGCAGGTGGGCGACACGATCGAGACCGAGACGCGCCAGCAGCGCAGTCGGTGGGTCGTGGTTGCGCGGCGCGTCGTCGATGAACGCGCTCCGGCGCTGTTTGCCACCTCGACACCCACGCTTACCCTCACCACCTGTTGGCCGATTCGCTTCCTCGGACCAGCGCCAGATCGGCTCATCGTGACGGCGCGTCCAGTCGAGGAGAAACGCGGCAGTCGTACGCTGTGAATCTTCGGTAAGCACAGTTACCTTTCGGCGTGTCCAACGACGTCCGGGTGCTCCCCGACATCGCCCGCGCGCTGGCTCGGCGCGAAGCAGTCGTCGCGCTCGAGAGCTCGGTCCTGGCCCAAGGCCTTCCAATCCCGGCGAACCGACAAGCCGCCGAGGCCATGGAAGGCGCGATCCGATCCCGCGGCGCGCTCCCCGCGATCACGGCGGTGGTCCGTGGTATTCCGTCGGTAGGCTTGGAGGGAGACGACCTCGAGCGATTTCTGCGGCGTGACGGCATACGCAAAGTGTCGGCGCGCGACATTCCGGCGGCGATGCTCGCGAAAGCTGACGGCGCCACGACCGTGGCAGCATCGCTTGCGTTGGCGAAGCTCGCTGGAATCCAGGTGTTCGCGACGGGAGGAATCGGAGGCGTTCACCGCTCCGATACACCGACGGACAGGGCGTCCTACGACGAGTCGGCCGACCTTCTGGAGCTCGCCGTGTCGCCTCTGGTTGTGGTATGCGCAGGGGCGAAATCGATCCTCGATCTCCAGGCGACGTGGGAGCGACTGGAAACGCTCGGAATTCCGGTCGTTGGGTACCGAACCGATCGACTTCCGGGGTTCTTCACCGCGGACAGTGGGATAGCGCTCACGCAGTGTGTCCACAGTGCGGCGGAGCTTGCATCTCTCTTCCGGGCACACCGGTCGCTTGGCCGGTCTCAGGCACTGTTGGTCGTTCAACCACCGCCGGCGCAGTACGCGTTGGATGGTGCGGTCGTGGAAGGCGCGGTGACGAGAGCGCTCGCGCAGGCAAGGGAAGATGGCGTGCGCGGCGCGGCGGTGACGCCATATCTACTCGAGCGTGTAAGTCGTTTGACGGAAGGAAATTCCCTCGACGCGAACCTCGCGTTGCTGGAGCAGAACGCCGCATTGGCGGCGGCGGTTGCAAAGGAGTTGTCAGGGCAATACGGCCGGGCCAGCGGATAGCTGGTCCGTCAACGAAGGTCACTTGTCGCGGCGTTTCTTCGCGGGCGAAAAATGTCGCAACGTCACGACACAATGAAGCGTCACTCTAACAGAGAGTGACGTCCGAAATTGCAGCTTCTTGGGCGTTAGGATGTGCAGGGGAGAATTACTCGATCAGCGCGCGTGGATGTTCGGTGGGGAGAGCGAAACCATTGAACTCTCACGAGTCGGAATTGTACTATTTGCGAACCCTCATGATTCGGAGGCTTGCAGCGCATGCCCACTCCGTTCCTGAGTTCTGAAGAGTACGACGAGCGCGCCCATCAGTTGTACAATGAGGGGCAGTATGACGAAGCGCTCGGTGTGCTTCGCGAGGGACTCAACCTGTATCCCAATGCAGTCGAGTTGCATGTTGGGGTGGGGTACGCGCAGTTGGCGCGCGAGGAATACGCCTGGGCTCGGCGAGCTTTCGAAGAGGCGCTGATCCTCGAGCCCGAGCACGAGGACGGCCTGGCTGGCCTCGGAGAATCGCTTCTGAAGCTGGGTCAGCACGAGGCGGCCACGCGCTGTTTCCGCAGGACGCTGGAGCTCGGATACAACGACGACATCGATCTCATGCTCCAGATCGGTCGTGCGCTGTTCCGCGAGGGATCGTCGCGGGATCGTGCGTCGCTGTTCGAGCACGCCCTCGAGTTCTTCAATGCGGCGCTCGATCAAGCGTCCGAGTCTGCCGAGGCGATGGCGTGCGTCGGGTACACGCAGCATCGTCTCGGCGACGACGATGCTGCGATCGCGTCGCTCCGTCGCGCGCTTCAGATGGACAACGACTATGCCGAGTCGCGCATCTATCTCGCGAACATTCTCTACGATCGCGGGGAGTACGAGGGCGCGCTCTATCACTTCGAGCGCACGAGCCCCGAGGATCACTGGGACGAGCTTGGAATCTGGCGTCTCATCGAGCTGAAGCGGTCGCTGTACAAGCTCGACGAGCACGATTCGGAGCTCAAGCCGTGGGACGAGCGGCTGGCCGAGCTGTCGAGCGATCTCGATGACATCGATGAGATGTTGATCGAGTTGGAGCCACGCGACGGTGACCTGCCCGGTGGTGAGCCCGACGTCGCGCGCGGACAGCTCGAGCTGTTCGGCTCCTTGCTCTCGAGCCTCGCGGACCAGAAGCAGGACATACCGGCCGATCTCCATCAGATCGTCTTCCGTGACGGCACCAAGTACGCCGGCTCGTGGGAGGAGATCGTGCGCGAAATGCGCGATGCGAACGGCGACACGACCCACTCGCTCGAGGAATACATGCGCCGTGCAGCGCGGCGGAGCTTCCGTGAGACCGGCGTTCACATTCCGACGCACGACGCCGAGAGCTTCATTCGCGCGAGCGCGGTCGCGGGGCTGTTGCGGATCGTTCGGTGAGCTCTCCGGCAAGACGGAGCGCGCTGGCCGCGCTCGACGCCGCGCGCCCGGCGATCGCACGTCTGGACGTCACGCGCGACGCGGAAGATCTCGCAGCGGATCTGATCGAGGGATGGAACGCCGTGGAGACGGCATTGCGCTCGCTCGTCGGCGGCGGTGCGTCCTCCGGTCAGGCGCTCATTCGCGACGCGCGGCAGCGCCAGATGCTCACCTTCGAGCAGGCGAACGCGCTGGCGGAGTTCAACGCTGCCGCCGAGCGCGCGCATCGGACGGATTACCAGCCCGGCGAGAATGACGTGAACGCCGCGCGCGATGGCTTTCTCAAGTTCGAGTCATCGCTCATGTCGACGGGAGTCGATGCCGCGCCACTGAGCAAGTCGGCCGCGGCGGCGACGAAGCCGGTCGAGGTTGCGCCGCGGAATGACAAGGTGGAGGTGCAGGCGCCGGCACGTTGGCGCAATGTGCCATCCTGGGCGGTGATTGCGGCGGTTCTCGTCGTCATTGCAGGACTGGGCATCGGTGGGTGGTTGCTCTTCGGCCGGGGTGGCGGCTCGAGCGACGCGCTCGACCAGGGCATCGCGTACTACCGCAGCAACCAGCGCGAAGCAGCCGCCGGCGCGTTCAGCAAAGCCGCGCGCGACAACCCGAACGACCCGCTGCCGCACGTGTACCTCTCGCGCATGGCACGTGAGGTCGGCAACTACTCGCTGGCGTTGCAGGAAGCACAGGCCGCGGTGACGGCGGGACCGAACGATCACGTCGCGCTTCGCGAGATGGGCTCGTACCTGCTCACGGTCGGGAACTACGATGTGGCGCGACGCTTCTACATCCGGGCCATTCAGGCGGATACGAGCGATCGCGACGCCAAGGGTTGGCTCGGCTGCACGCTGGCGCGGTTAGGCAACCAACCCGAGGCGATGAAGTGGGGCGGGTACGCCGGGGCAGGGCAGTGGACCGCCTGCATTCAGGCGGGAGCGGCGCCCCTCCCCGGTACGACGGGCCAGCCGCAGCCGTTAGGCGTGGCCCCGCGCCCCTGATCAACTTCACGTCGGTCGGACACACGTATCGCACGCTCTTCAAGCGCGTGCGTGCGGTTGACGATTTCACACTCGAGATTCGCGAGGGAGAAGTGTTCGGGCTCGCCGGGCCGAACGGCGCCGGCAAGAGCACCCTCATCGCGCTCATGCTCGGATTCATGGCGCCGACGCGAGGCGTGCTTCGTCTCGCGGGGATGCCGCCGCGCGACTACGTCGAGCGGTTCGGTATCGGCTACGTCTCGGAGTTGATGAACGTGCCGCCGCGATGGGAGCTGCGCGAGACGCTCGTGCGTTACGCTCTGCTCGCCGGCATTCCAGCCCACGCGTTGAACGCGCGCGTCGATCGCGCGATCGAGCTCCTCGGCATCGAGGAGCATAGAGGCAAGCGCGTCAAGCAGCTCTCCAAGGGCAACCTTCAGCGCCTCGGCATCGCGCAGGCGCTGTTGCGCGATGAGCGCATTCTGGTGCTCGACGAGCCGACGCATGGGCTCGATCCCGTGTGGTCGCTCCGCTTCCGCGAGATCGTGTCCGAGATCCGAGCCGATGACCGCGTCATCTTCATTGCTTCACACAACCTCGATGAGCTGCAACGGTTGTGCGATCGCGTCGCCATCATCGACCACGGAAGGCTCGAGCGCACCATCGATCTGCGGGCGCCCGCGCCGACGGCGGCACGAATGTCGTATCGCCTGACGATCGCAGCGGGCCACGACCAGATCGCCATGGTGTTTCCCGACGCTCGCGCGGAAGACGACGGCGTGTACGAGCTGCCGCCGATGGAGCTGAGCGCGCTGAACGCGGGGATCGCTGCCCTCGTTGCGCGTGGTGCGCTCGTGAGCGCGCTCGCTCCACTCGAGTCGTCGCTCGAGCGCGCCTTTCGCGAAGCGGTGGTCGAAGAGGAGGGGGCATGACGAGCATGGCCGTGACCCCGCCCTCCGACGGCGCGGTGGCGATGGTGCAGGAGACGCGTGCTCGTCTGCGTCGTTATGCGTTCTGGCAGCTTCGCGATTACTTCGTGGACAAGGCAGTGCCCACGGTCACGCTGATTCTGCTCTCGGTGTATCTGACCCTCGTGCCGGCGATCGTCACGTATGGCCGGCCAAGCGCGCGCGGCGTGCCGCGCGGGTTCGTCGAAGCATTCTCGCTCACGATACTGATCTCGATTCTCGAGGGCGCGCTCCTCGCCACCACGGGGATCGTCTCCGACGATCGCAAGCACGGCTACTTCCGCTTCTACTTCGCGAAGCCGGTGAGCGTCTGGCGCTTCTACGCGGTCAAGTTCGGTGTGTATCTGACCGGATTTCTTCTCGTGCTCGCGTTCCTTGTGGGAGTACATGCGCTTGCTGTGGGACCCTACTTTCCACCGTTGCTGCTTCCCGTCGCCGCCTTGATGTTCGTGGCGGTGGGCGGAGTCGGCTTTCTGGCCTCGGCGGTCTGGCGGTACGACTGGATCACGCTCAGCGCGGTGGTGTTCTTCTCCACGATCATGTGGGGCTTGTGGGCGAAGGCAACGGGGTGGCGTGCAGTACTCGTGCGTCTGCTGCCGCCCATGGACCGCCTGGGCGACGTGGTGGGCGGCGCGACGGGACGAAATGCGCTGCCGGTGTGGGATCTCTGGTGGTTGGCAGGGTACGGCACGGTGTGCTTCCTGCTTGGACTCGTGGTGCTGGGCCGGCGGCCACTCGCCAAGGCGTGAACTCCTCTTCGAACATGACGCTCCCCACGACCTCGTTCTTCATCGAACCCGCCTCCGTTCAGCGGACCGTCCTTCCGAATGGGCTCAAGGTGTTGGTGCGCGAGGATCGGTCCGCCCCCGTCGTCGCGATCGTCACATACGTGAGTGCCGGATATTTCGACGAGACCGACGACATCGTCGGGATCGCGCACGTGCTCGAGCACATGTACTTCAAGGGCACGCCCACGCGCGGTGTGGGAGAGATCGCCAAGCAGACGAAAGCGGTTGGCGGCTACCTCAACGCCGCCACGATCTACGATCACACGAGCTACTACACGGTGCTCCCCGCGTCGGGCTTCGTGCATGGCCTCGAGGTGCAAGCCGACGCGTACGCCAACTCGTTGATCGATGCCGCGGAGCTGAGTCGCGAGCTCGAGGTGATCATTCAGGAGGCGAAGCGAAAGGCCGACAATCCACCCGCGGTGGCCACTGAGACGCTGTACGAGCTGCTGCACGATCGGCATCGGATCCGCCGTTGGCGCATCGGCCGCGAGCCGGGGCTTCGCGCGCTCACGCGCGACTCGCTCACGCGATTCTACCGCAACTTCTATCATCCAGGAAACACGGTGCTCAGCATCGTCGGCGCGGTGGATGTCGCCGAAGCGATGGCGCACGTGCACCGGCTGTACGGCGCGCTTCCGGCTGGAGAACCAGCGCGTGTCCAGGGGCCTAACGAGGAAGGGATCGGGGGCTTTCGGTATCGCGAATGGACGGGAGACATCGGGCAGTCACAGCTAGCGATCGGCTGGCGGACACCGGGCACACTACATCCTGACACGGCACTCCTCGATCTCGCGGCGACGATTCTCGGCACCGGGCGCGCGTCGCGACTGTATCGCGCCGTGCGCGATCGCAAGCTCGCGTCATCGGTGAGCGCGTACAACTATACGCCCACCGAGCTTGGCGTCTTCGTCGTGCACGCCGAGACGCCGCCGGCCACCACGCTCGATGCCGCGCGGGCGGCGTGGGGTCAGGTGGCTGCGATCCGAGCGGGCGACTTCGGCGAGATCGAGCTGGAGCGCGCCAAGCGCATCTACGAATCGCGGTGGCTGCGCCGCCTCGAGGACATGGAGGGGCAAGCGAACTATTTCGCGGAATGGGAGGCGCTCGGCGACTGGAAGCTGGGGGAGCGATATCTCGAGCACATGCTCGGCGCCACCCATGAGCAGATCGTCGATGTCGCGCAACGACATCTGTCCGATGATGCCGCTGGCGTCGTCGTCTACCGGCCTAACGGTTCTGCGCCGGTGGCACGAGACACCGACGCAATGCGTGAGGCACTGACCTCCACAGCGGCCGGTCCACTCGCCGCGACGACCCCGTATGCGGCGAGACCCAGCGCTGGCGCTCCGCCCATGCCGACCGTGGACCGCGTCGAAGCCGGCGTGCACGTGTTCCGAACGTCGGGCGGTGTACCGATACTCGTCAGGCGCAAGCCGGGCGCACCGCTCGTGCATCTCGGCGTGTTCGCCCTCGGCGGCTCGGTCGACGAACCCGCCGATCGCGCCGGCCTCACCTCGTTGATGGTGCGAACGGCGATCAAGGGGACAGAACGTCGCACGGCGCTGCAGATCGCCGAGGAAGCCGAGATGCTTGGCGGAAGTGTTGGAGGGGCGAACGGTGGCGACAGCTTCGGGTGGTCGCTCTCGGTCCCGGCGCGTCACGCCGCGGCGGCCATGGAGCTGTTGGCCGATGTCGTCGAACATCCGACCTTCCCGGACGACGCGCTCGAGACTGAGCGCGCGATAGCGCTGGCGGATCTCGCCGCGTTGCGCGACGACATGTATCGGTATCCGATGCGCCTGGCGAGTGAGCGAGCGTTTGCGGGACATCCGTATGGCGTTCCATCCACGGGCACCGAGGATTCGCTCGCGCGCATCCGCGCCGAGGATCTTCGAGAGTGGCATCGTATACGCGTACAGGGCGCGCCAACGGTCGTCGCCCTGGTGGGGGATGCGGAGCCGGAAGAGCTGGCGGCGCTCGCGTCTCGCGAGATGGATCGCTTGCGGGAAGAGGCGCCACGCGATGTTCCTCGGGCCCATTGGCCACGGGAGGTGGCAGTCGGTACCGAGCATCGCGACAAGGCGCAAACCGCACTCGCGGTTTACTTCGCCGGCCCGGCGCGTGATGACGAGGATCGATTCACCGCCGCGATGATCGCCTCGGTGGCGAGTGGGCTGGGCGGACGCTTCTTCGATGAGCTCCGCGACAAGCAGTCGCTGTGCTACACGGTACAAGCCTTCGCGTCGGCGCGGCGTCTGGCCGGGACGTTCGTCTCCTACATCGCGACGTCACCGGAGAAGGAGGAGATGGCGCGCGCCGGACTGCTCGAGCAATTCGCGCGCTTTCGCGACGAGCTGGTGTCGGTGGACGAGCTCGAACGTGCACAGACGTACGCGTTAGGCGTGCATGCCATCCGACAGCAGAGCGGCGGCGCGGTCCTCGGCGACATGACCGAGGCATGGCTCTTCGGCACGCTTCAAGATCTGGAGCTTTACGAGACGCGCGTGAAGGGTGTGACGCGCGAGCGGATGCAGCAGTTGGCCCGCAAGTACTTCGATCCATCGCGGCGCGTCGAGGGAATCGTGCGCGGGACGGGACGGAAGGTCTGAGAACTTTCTACCGGCGCAGGGAAAGGATCAAGGCAAAAGGGCAGAGGGCCCAGGGCCCAGGGCCGAGGGAAGGACTGATGCGGGCGTGGTCGCTAGGCGACCACGCCCGCATGGATTTGATGGTGCACGGGCTGCCCTTCGCTCGCAGCGCGCCGCGCTGCTCGCCGAGGTAGAACTATCCGCGCGTACCACCAAATGCATAACGCCGCGTGCACAGCACGCGGCGTTATCAATCCACCCCTGGGCCCTGGGCCCTGGGCCCTTGGCCCTTGGCCCTGGGCCCTGGGCCCTGGGCCCTTGGCCCTTGGCCCTCGGCCGTGAGTCCTAAGCGCTGAGCCCCGAGACCTTGACCTTACTCTACGGTCTCGCTGCTTCTCGTAACGCACGAATGCCGCGCATGATCGCGAACGTCGCGCTGCGCAGGCGGCCGGTGGGGTCGCGCAGTCCTCGCGCCACGCCATAGTCGCCAGCTTCGTAGACGACGACGCCTTTCACCGAAGGGCGCGCCGTCGCCCAGGAGAGCGCGGCCCACACCGCTTGCAATTGACTACGCTCACCATGTGCGAGCGGATAGCCGGCGGCCGAGAACACCCAGTGCGGCTTCGTCGACGGCGTCGAGCGCATCCAGCGGTCGGCGGCGCGCATGCGACCGTCCATGTCGTCCATCCCGCTGCGCGACGGGAAGAACGAGAAACCCACGACGTCGATCGGTGATTTTGGCGCGGCCCCCCAGGCGTACAGCGTGCTGTCTCGACGATCGAACGCCGAGATCGAGACGCCAATCTGCACGTTCGGATCGACGCGTTTGGCAGCGGACGCCGCACGCACGAGGTACGCTTGCCAACGCTCCACCGCCATGTCGCCAAGCAGACGTGCGCCGGTGCGGTATGGGTCTTCGGCTGGCAGAAGGATGTCGGGATGCAAGCGCCTGACGATTCGACGAATGACCGCCAGTCGCTCCGATTCGTCGAACGGCACGTGGCTGAGCTCCGGCACCAGCTTGCCGCGATACCCGAGGGTCACGATCAGCGTCGTGCTGTCGCGTCGTAGGAGATCGACTGTTCGTGCAACCGAGTCGAGGCCGGCGTTCTCGATGTCGGGCACGATCACGAGGCTCACCGCGTCGACGCCAATCGTGTCGGCAAGTGAGATGTCGTCGCGAATCGAGGGACTCGGCGGCGGATTCGCGAGATCGGGAAAGATCTTGAGCCCCAGCTCGAAGTCACCCGCTGGTCGTTCCTGCAATCGATCGCCTGCATGTCTCGCATAGCTCGCGAGCGCCAGTCGTGCGCGCGGAATCTCGATCGAGATGACGACGAGCCAGACGAGCGCGACGAGCGCCACGGCGGCACGGAACGTCGCCGTGATGTTGCGAAGCGCCGGAAACGCCGGCGAGATCATCGGCACGTGCATGTACAGCGGCGACGTCAACGCGGCGGACACCGTTGCGAGAGCCAGCGCGTTGCTCTGCGCGGCCATCAACATCGTGAAGGCGTCAGGCAGCAGCACGCCATGCGAGCCGAGATAGCGCACGAGCTCCGCGCCCGCGATGGTGAGGTCGTACACGGCGATGGGTACTCCCCACGTGGGGTTCACCAGTCGTCGAAAGAGTGCGTAGAGCGCCTGCACGGCAAACAGGAGCAGCGTGGCAGGCCAAATCCAGTCGATGAGCCGAATGGCTCGGCCGGTCACGATGCTCGACGTGGCGAGATGCGCCAGCACGGCGGGAAGCACGAGCAATCCCGCCAGCCCGGTGATGGCCGCAAACGTTCGTGGCGCTTCGCGCAGCTGCGCGATTCGCCCCGCGAGCACGACATCCCAGAACAGCAACACGATCGCGAGCGCGAGCTGCGCGATCGGGAGCCAGGTAATCAGCAAAGGCACGTCGTCATCCGCGCTGCATGGTGGTGGCTTTCACCTCGCGAGCCGTGAGGCGGCGACTGAATACGTCGAATGCGCGCCGAGCATCCCCCTCCGTCGGCGCGAGCACGTCGAGAAGTAAAAGCTCGCGTGCTGGAAATGCATGCGCAGTGATGTGACATCCGTCGAGCAACAGCACGACACCGGTCCCCTCTTCCCGCGTTCTCACGAGGGGCAAAGCAGTCGCCGCGAACCCTGCCGCTCCAGCAGAAGCAATGAGTAGACCGCTGAGCAGTTCCCTGTCGCGGAGCTGCTCGCCTGGCACGCCGATGAAATCGGCGGTGAGTTGATATGCGTGAGTGGTCAATCCTTTCGTGACGGCACGTGGGCGACACGCCGCGCTGAGCATGCTCATGACAGAGGACGAACGCATCGAGGTCGGTCAATTGCCGCGTGCGCAGCGAAGCTAGGAACCCTGAAATGCCGTGGCAAGCGCTGCACCGTGTCGGTAGCTTGTGTCATGCCTTCTCGCGCGGAGCTGCGTCTTCTTCCGAACGTGCTCTCGTTCTCACGGCTGTTGCTTGCCGCCGGATTCGTGGGAGCCGACACGGGACTGCGCATCGGGCTCGTTGGTGCCGCGGCCGCGACTGATTTTCTCGACGGATGGTTGGCGCGCCGCGTGAACGCCGCCACACGATGGGGAGCGATCATCGACCCGATCGCCGATCGTGTGTTCTCGCTCGTCGCGATCGTGACGTTCTATGCGACGGGTGCACTGTCACTGCTCGCGCTCTTCGTGATGTTGTCTCGAGACATCATGACGTGCATCGGTTTCGTCGTCGCGCGCACGGTTCCGTGGCTCCGTCCGGTGGAGCTCAAGGCGCGTTTCCCCGGCAAACTGTGCACGACGCTGCAGCTGCTGACGTTCTTCGCGCTGCTTCTCACGCCTCAATTCGTCACGCCACTCGTGGTCCTCGTCGGGATCGCGTCGGCGTGGGCGATCATCGACTACACGCTGATGCTGTGGAACGAGCGAGCGAGATGACGCTCGAGCGTCGCGAACGCCATCTCGCTCGTCGATTCGCCCGCGTGCTCGCCGTCGCTCTGCTGTTGAACGTCGCTGCCGCCTCGCTTGCGCGCGCACAGGAGCCACTTCGGCCATACACCGAGCTGCGGGGAGATGTCTTCCTCGCGCCGACGAACAGCGCGCTCCTTGGCGTGGGTGAGCAATTTCCACTCGGCTATTACACGCGCTTCGGGCTCGACCTGACCGGCGGCGTGGCCTGGGAGGACGACGCGAGCTTTGCCACGGCGCGCGTCGACGCCATCATGCGCTTTCTGCTCGACCCCTTCCGCGAGACGAAGTGGGCGCTCTCGGCGGGCGCCGGCGTCACGGTACGTTATGTCGCTCCCGACGCGTGGCGACCCTTTCTCGCGCTCGTGCTCGACGTCGAAGGCAAGCGCACGGGGCCGTTCACGCCCGCGTTTCAGCTCGGCCTCGGGGGCGGCGTGCGGTTAGGCGTCGTGCTGAGAGGATCGGCGAGAGCGTACCGCTGACCATTCAGTCGCACGGGGCTTAGGGCCCTCGCGACTGATAACTGCAGTAAAAAACGAAGCGCCCTCGGGTACGAGGGCGCCGATCACATCTATCTAGCGTCAGGCAGCGGAGGCGGTATCGCTTTCGTCGCGCCGCTTCGGCGGCTGCGCGAAGCGCGTACCCAGCTTGCGGAGCTCAGCGAGCTGCTCTTTGCTCAGCTCGGGATATCTCCCCTCCAAGTACATCAACGTGTCGTTGAACCACACTTCCTGATCTTCGGGATGCGAACCGATCACTTCGCACTGCATGATGTGCTGGAACAGCTCGTCACGTGCTTCCTCGAACGGGCTCGGCGTCGCCGGCGTCGATCTATTTTGACGATTCTTCTGCTTGGCCATGAATCCTGATAAAAGGGTGACAGGAAAATCTAACCTCTAAACGTCCATTTCGTCACGATCTATTTCGCCTTGCGACACGCCCGAAACACCGACGCCGTGGTCGACATGACCGCACGTCTCGTTCCGACATTGGGGAAAAGATGACGAAGGTCCCGGGCCCATGGGACGATGCTTTTCATCAGACACCTCATCGCCCCGCTTGCGTTCACGCGACCTTCACTTTGCGTCGATCTCACTCCCTGCGAACTCCAGAACCAGGTTCGCCAGTGTGTCCGGCGCCTCTTCGGGGACGAGTCGTCCGACGCCGGGCATGCGCACCACGCGCGCGCCAGGAATCTGCTCCGCGAGTCGATCGGCCATCTCCGGTCCGACGAACGGATCCTGATCGCCCCACACGATGAGCGTCGGCACGTCGAGCCGCTCGAGCTCGACGTCGTTCATGTCCTCCTGGTCGACAGCGCGTGCTAACGACAGGAGGTGCGAGACGCCGTCATGGCCGACGTACGGCGCGAGATAGCGCGCCACGAGTCGGTCGGGCATACGCTCACGGTCGGCGACGCTGTTCGACAGCAGGTCCGAGAGCAGCGGCGCCGCACCGAGTAGTCCGCGCGACACGCGAAGCGCGAACCGTCCCGTATTGCGATTGAGCGTCTTGATGTCGTCGGCGGGGACGTCGTCGCCGGCAATTGGATTCACGAGAACGAGTCGCTCGACGCGCTCCGGCCGCTTGGCGGCGAGTCGAATGCCGATGGCCGCGCCGAGATCGACGCCGACGACCACCGCGCGCGCGAGCCGCAATGCCGTGAGCGCGCGATCGAGGTATTCGGCTTGGGCGGCGATGCCATAATCTGCGTCGAAAGGACGGTCGGACTCGCCATACCCGAAGAGGTCGACCGCGAACGCTGTCCGATTTGCGCGCGCGATCATCGGGGCGACGTTGCGCCAGAGAAAGCTCGAGGTTCCGAAGCCGTGGACGAGCAGGATGGGGGCGCCGCCGTGGCCGAATCGCTCCACGTGCATGGAGCCTGGTCCAACGGGAATGCGCAGCAGATCGGCGTCGATGATCGTTCTCCGGGATCGAAAACAAGTCGCTCGCGGTATAGCTCGGAGCGCGGCAAGTGTGCCGCGTGGATGCTATTCGTGAAGCGTGCCAGGTCAAGCGTTCAGTCGTCAATCTGTAGCGGCGCGCGAGTCGCGATTCGCGCAACGCGTAGCCCGTGACGCGAGCCTCACGCAAGCGGCGCATTGCTTGCGCATCTTGGTGTCCACCATAGCTTTCTCCCACCGACGAGACGGGCAGCAACGTCGCAATTCGCCGTTCGTCCCGACCGCTTGACGCCGAGGCAGGACCCCATGCCGGACGAGCAGGAGCAGACTTACGACGAAGGTCGCGCACGGAATCTCGAGGCGCTCCTTCGTTCGCTGGCGCAGCGGATTCTCGAGCTCGACGCCGACGGTCGCCTGCTTCCGCAGGCCGGCGAGCTCATGAAGCTCATCGGCGATGTGCGCAGCGAGCTCTTTCACTATGAAGTGCGCGCGACATACGACACGCCCGAAGTGGCCGAGAATCGGCGCATCGTGCGCGACGCGAGCCAAACCGAGATCAAATGGGAAAAGACAGAGTGGAATCCGGACGAGGAAGACGATCCGCAGTGGTGAAATCAGCGAAGAAAAATCGCTCGAACAACGCCTTCTACATTCTCCTCGGCATCGTCGCCGTCGCCGGCATCGCCGCGCTCGCCTATCTCTCCACGCGTCCCCGCGTCGCACAGAGCGCGAGTCCGATCGACCCGACACTGCCGCCGGTTCACTCCGAAGGCTACGTGATCGGAAGCCCAACGGCCCCAATCGAGGTCACCGAATTCGCCGACTTCGAGTGTCCGGCCTGCGAGCGCTTCGCGTCGATCACCGAGCCTGACGTGCGTGCTCGGCTCGTGAATGCCGGCACCATTCGCATGCGCTTCATCGACTTCCCCCTCGAGATCCACCACAACACGTGGAACGCCTCGCGTGCCGCCGCGTGCGCCGACGCGCAGGGGAAATTCTGGCCGATGCACGATCTCATCTACGCGAATCAGGATCGCTGGAACGGCGAGGCGACGAGCAATCCCGACAAGGTGCTCAAGGAGATCGCGCGCCAGGTCCAGGGGCTCGACCTCGGAAGGTTCGACAGCTGCGTCGACAACAAGGAAATGCAGGCGAAGATTCAGGCGCATTACAACATCGCCATGCAGCGCCAGATTCACGTGACACCCACCTTCTACATCGGTGGCAACAAGTTCGAGGGCGCGCTGCCGTTCGACGAGTTCAAGAAGCAAGTGGACGTCGCCGTGGCGAGCGCGCCGAAGACGACGCCCGCCGTCGGCGGTGACACGGCCGTTCACGCACCTGCGAAGAGCGGAGCAGCACCGAGCGGCTCGACCAAGAAATGACGAGACGCATGGTGATCGCGATGCTCGCCCTGCTCGGGACGCTCATCGCGCTGTACCTCACGCTGTACAAGGTCGGCGTGATCGGTACGCTCGCGTGCTCGACGGTCGGCAACTGCGAAACGGTCCAGCTCAGCCGATGGTCGATCTTGTTCGGCTTCCCCGTCGCCACGTGGGGCATTGGCTACTACGTCTCCGTGCTCGCGATCGCCTTAGCCGGACTTCAGGACCGTTGGGCTGATTCGCCGGCGATCAGCCTGGCGCTTTTCATTCTCACGGCGTGGGGCGTCGTCTTCTCCGGGTGGCTCACGTACCTCGAGCTGTTCGTCATTCACGCGATCTGCGTCTGGTGTGTAACGTCGGCAGCGCTTGCGGTGATCATCTTCTTGCTCGCGTTGCTGGATTGGCGGGCGAGTAAAGGGCTGAGGGCCAGGGTCTAGGGCCAGGGTATAACTGATGAGGGCCGCGGCGCACTGCGCCGCGGCCCTCACGCACTTGTGGTACTCGATTGAACGTTCGGCTACGCGCCGCGCCTGATCGAGCGGCCGCGCGCCTCTGAGGATTCGTCGAGCCTGAGCTTCGGACGATCCTCCTCTTCTTCGAGAGCGCGACGACGGTAAGGCACCAAGTCCTGGCCGAGCACCACGAGCGTGCGCGTCGCCACCGTGCTGGCGAGTGGCTCGGGGATGGCCATCTCCCGGATATAGGTGTCGATTGCGCGATCGAAGGTGAGGTCTTCGGCGAGCGTATCGACGAACATCAGCGCGTTGTCGACGTGCGCCCGAATCATCGCCTCTTCGGCACGCGCCTGCGCGAGGCGCAGCCGTCGCTCGGCGGCAGGCTCGAGCTTGCGGGCGAAGATGGTTTCGGGAAAGAGGCGTCGGATGAAAGCAAACATGGACTCTACCTGAGGGACGAAGCGAACCCTCGAAAACGCAGAGGATGTACCAGCAGGTACGGCTGCCTCGATACAGCTTGTAGCCTACCCTAAACGGACGAGCGAGGACAGGGGTAGGGATCGTGAGGTCCATCACAATCCCCGCTTTCCCCCGCGGACGCCTGTAACCCCAAACGCCTTTCGAGAGAACCCCAAACGCTGTTTCCACGTAACCCCTAACGCCGATCGTCCCGACCGGGGGCTGTAGGTAAACACGGTAAACGCG
>JADMIO011575566.1_pt1 | contig 74857 bp, 54 predicted proteins | sample 8958161 | NCBI WGS metagenome assembly JADMIO01 (sample SAMN16585339, study PRJNA669376) | soil metagenome | isolation source: Crop rotation soil | place: USA: Cullars Rotation, Alabama | collected 2011 | reverse complement strand
CGCGACAACTTGTCCACGTGGAATTCTAAGCTTAGGATCCCAATGTGCTGGAAAGCGGACCAGTTTGGACGAACTTAAGTCAGAACAACTGCTCGTTGCGTATCGGGAATTCGCCGCGCTTGTTCGCCGGCTCGATCCGAACCGGCTCGTCCTTTCCGGCAATGCCTTGCCCCGAATCTCCGCCTGGCATAACACATTCGAAACCAATTGGGTTCCGGATACCCTCGAGCAGTTTGGCGAAATTCTTCGTCGTGATAACAAGGACCCCTTCAATGCGATTTCGGTTCATATTTATCCCGAGGAGCTCTTCCCGGCCGGGGCGAAGTCGATCCCGGAACTGCTCAGGCTTCTCGGTGCCGAAGCGGCTTCGATTCACCGCCCGTTGTTTATCGGAGAGTTTGGGGTCAGCCGCCGGCGGGTGGGTTCGTTCGTTGAGCAGAGAAAGCAATTTGCCGCACTGCTCGCGGCGATCGAACAATCCGATGTTCCTCTGAGCGCATTTTGGGTTTTTGATCTACCGGAACAGAATCGAGACTGGAATATCGGGCCTGACAATGAAGGCACGGTCCTGCTTGATATGGTGAGGGATGCGAATCGAAGGATCCGGAACGAATCAACGCATAGGTAATTTCACCAGAGTAATGGTTGACGGGTCGATGGCACGCGGCACCAGCGCTTGCGCTTGACGTCTGCCGGTCCTTCCTCGAATCTGCGACGAACCAACTGGAAGAGCCGGCGCATGCCTGTTCCCGAAAACATTCGCACCCTCGAACGTCCTCACCGGGATCTTCTGAAGTATTACCTCATCACCGCCTTCTTCACCGGGCCAGGTATCGTTGCCGCCCTGCCTTATCTTTACTTCCGCTATCACACCTTGCGCTATCGCTTCGACGAGGAAGGCATCCACATGAAGGTGGGAATCCTTTTCCGCAGAGAAATCAATCTAACTTACGCCCGCATCCAGGACATCCATCTCCGGTCGGGAATCATCCAGCGCTGGCTTGGACTGGCCAACGTGCAAATCCAAACCGCTTCCGGTTCATCCGGTCCGGAACTGGTGATCGAAGGATTCAAAGAATTTGAAGCCATCCGTGACTTTCTCTACACGCGCATGCGCGGCTACCAGACCCATCCAGGTTCCCTGCCCTCCGGTGGGTCGTCTCCAGCCTCCGGTTCGGCTTCACCCGCCGCCGCTTCCAGATCTTCGGGTGACGCCGAGGTGATCGCGCTACTGAACGGCATACGGGATGAACTGCGCCAAACGCGCGAACTCCTCGAAGACAGGAACAAAAATGTATAATTCCTTTCGCCGCTTTTGCGAACGTCTTCTCCGCATTCCTGCCGACCCCGAGCCGCCTCCCGGGGACGAGACCAGCACCCGCCAGTTTCGCGCCGCTCCCAACTTCTACAAATACCTGCTTTTCCTCGCGCTCCTGCGAATCATCGCTTTTCTGTTCGTGATCCTGATTGCCGTGGTGCTCCCGCTCACGATTGCCGAGTTTCAACTCGTTAACCAGGGCAATCAATGGGCGCTGATATTATGGATCGTGCCTGCCGCGGCCATTTTGTTGCACATCCTCCTCAGCGCATTCACTCTCGCGGTAGTGCGCTTGACCTTCGACAAACGCTGGTATCTCGTCACCGACCGCAGCCTCCGTGTTCGTGAAGGTGTCATCTCGATTCGGGAAATGACGGTCAATTTCGCAAACATTCAGAACATCTCTGTTTCGCAAGGGCCGCTCCAGCGCCTTCTCGGAATTTCCGATTTGCGCGTGGATACCGCCGGTGGAGGTGGAGGAGGCAGCTCGCGTGGCGAGCAGGTCTCCCAGAACCTCCACACGGCCTGGTTTCGCGGCATTGAAAACGCCACGGATGTCCGTGCTATCATTCAGGACCGCTTGCGCCACCTGAAAGATTCCGGGCTCGGCGATCGCGAGGAACTGACTCAAAATCCAGCGGCTGCTGGTCCGGAGTTGCTGGCTGCTCTTCGCGCCGTTCACGCTGAGGCCGCCGGCCTGCGCCTCGCGGCCGCCCGGTCTCGCTTATAACGTTCTTACTTGCAACTCGCTCAGGGTGTGACGAGCCGATAAAAGCGCTTCGGCGAGCTTAGGCCTTGCGGATCAACAAACGTGAAGGGACTCGATGCGGGTGTGTTGGTCGCAATGTTTGACCAGCTCAGCAGATCGGCTGAACCCTGGAGGCGGTAAGCGAAGCCGGGGGTCAGTTGCGCGGGCAGGTTGAGAACGGCATTGCTGTAATACGGCGTCAGCAATAGGGGCGCGGAGATCCCGCCGGGCAAACGGTCGAGACCGGCGACCTGGCCGGGTGGCATAACCTTGTCGTACAGCCGGATCCGGGCAATGGCGCCGCTTCCATCTTCCGAAGTGTCGTCTTTGAAGAAACGCAGTCTTTGCGGCGATCCTCCCAAAGTCGCGTAGTTGCCATTATCCACCACGGCGAATTGTTGCACGCCGTTAACGTAACCGACAACGTTGCTCGACGCGTCGCGCGTGATAACGACCTGGGCATAATTGCTCGGAGACAGGGTCACGGTTGAAGCGGTGATCAAAGGATAGAAGGAAAGTTCACCAAAGTACGAATAGATGCCGTTGTTGCTCGCTGGATTTTTGAAATCGAGGATACGCCGCCAGGTGACGGTGTTGTCGAAGCTAAACAACAAGACCATGGTATAAACGTTTGTGGGAATGACGCCCGTGGCCGGAAGCAGTTCGACGCTGCTCCCAAGGGGAAAACGATAGACCGTTCGGGGATTGCCATCGACCACGTCCGTTACGAAGGCATTGCCGGCGGCGATATTGGACAGATCGGGCGGCGTGCCGACCGAGCTGTGCAGGTTATTTTGGAACTGATAATCGGCATTGGGCGCGTTGGTAATGCCGAAAATCGCCGTGATATTGCTGTGCCCGTTCATGGTGATGGTGAGCGGATTGACCGAGCCGGAGGCGTCGCCGCTCCAAAAAAGAAAACTATAGCCTGCGTTCGGTACCGCCGTGAGTTGCACCGGTTGGCCCAGGTTATACCAGATCTTGGGTGGCGTAGTGGTCGGGTTGCCGGCGGGGCTGGGATTGATCGTGCCGTACTGGCTGGTAAGCAGCAATCGTGGATGGAACGAGAGCGGGTTGATGGGATCCGTGCCTTCGAGATATTCGTCGCGATTGCGCACGCCATCCGCGTCCGGATCGTCATTGGCCCCGTACGAATTGATGTTCGACCAGTAAGTGAGCTCCCAACAATCCGGCAGGGTGTCGTTGTCGAAATCATCGGTGGCGCAGTTGAGGCCATTGACCCCGAAGGCGAGATTCTGCGCCGAGCCAGTGGTGTTGGTGACGAAGAGAAAATACATGTAATTCGGCAACCATGGCCACCCGCTCGCATTATATAGCGGCTGGTTCAGCGCCGGATTGGCGAGCCCGATCGATGACCAGGGATCCGTGCCATTCCGCGCGGGAACGCTTCCCTGATCGAGATACAGATTAAACGCGCTCGCATTGGTGAAGTTCATCACCAGACGCCGCGCGTCAGCCGGCACATCAATCCGGAATTTGGCCGTTGCGTTGGCCGGGATGCTGCCGGAGAACGTGCCGGCATAGAACGGAATGGTATTGGTGTAGTCAATCAATCCACCGTTGGTATTGCAACTGACGGAGAAGGTCGCGTCGTTGATCGCACGGAAGCCCAGAAAGTAAGTATTGCCCGCCCGCACCGGCGGATTCGTGAAGGTGTACGTCCCGGCTGGATCATAGCTGAGGTAAGCGGAGCTGTGGTTCTTGTTGTCATCCGCCCAATCTTTGTAATCCGAGACGGAAGCGCCCTGGCCCGGTGGCACTCGATCGCGGACGTACATCACCACGTTGCCGAGTTGTTCGCTGAACGTTACCGCCCAATTCACGGGAGCGTTCGTGGGAATGATCACGCGGTAATAAAGCCAGTCCCCTGCGGCCAGTGTTTGGCCCGTAAAACTCCCGCCATTCAACGCCAGGTCGTTCACGATCCCGGAATAAAGCCTCAAGCGGTAACGAACGTTGGAGCTGCCGCCGGCCTGAACCGCGACGTACCACGTGCCGTTGGTCAGATATATCTCGTAACGTCCATTGATCGGCACCCAATTTCCGTACTCGCTGCCGCCCCCTGCGCTTAGATTCCGATCATACAGCACCGTGCCTTGTCCGCCGCCCGCCAAATGGCTCAGTGTGGAAGGACCTCCCACCCGCATATACAAGTTGGGATTGCCACTGATCGCATCAAGTCGCGTCCGCAAGACCCCAATGTTCCCGGGCGGAATGTTGATCGCATAATAATCGAAAGAACCCTGCGCCAGATCGGTGCCCTGATCGCCCGGAAGAGCCACGCCGTTCGTCCCGACTCCGCTGTCGCCAAACAACGGGCCGCCCGGAGGCAGACCAATGGTCGTAACCGGATTCCCCAGGACTGGCATATCCCACGCCGGCCGCTTCAGTTGCAAATTGCTGCTCGTCAGTGTGTAGGAGGTTAAGCCCGTCGCGCGGACTTCGACAAACCATGTGCCGGGAGTGAGATAAGGTGGCACAGTGATAGCCTCGTTGAAAACGAAGGGCGAAGTATTGGGCGAGGCATCGGGGGTTGCCCCGGGTCGCACGCGAATTCTGGCTGATCCACTCGATTGAGCGATATTGAGGCGCCACCCGATTACCGGCTGGCTGTTGAGCGTGGCTGGCACGGTCACTTGGTAGAAAGCGCTTTGACCATCGAGCAATGTCCCCGTGACGACGTTGGAAACTCCCGGTCCATTCAAAGCCGCGTCGAAGGCCAGTGCCGGGCTCGAGATTTGTCGAACGTGCACGGTGAACAGGGCGTCCGCAAAACCACCGCCGGAAGCGTTTGCCTGGACGGTCAACGAATAGTTCGTGACAGTCGGGTTCGGCAGAGTGATCAACGAACCAGAATTCCAGGAATTAAAAACTCCCCCATCGTTGCCGTAGGCGTTAAAGGGACTAACCGCGTTGCTGCCCATGGCCAGGGTCATGTAAGGTGAGCCGGTCACGTTATCCAGCCGCACTTCAACGGCATTCGAGCTGGCCGGGATGCTGAACTGATAGAGGGCACTCTCGCCTCCCTGCAGGCTGTTGGTATGGAGCAGGTCGCTTCCTCCCACCGTTCCGAGGTTGGTCGCAGATTGGACTCCATAACTCGTGAGCACAAATGCAGAGCTATTCGATCCGATGTTGGGATAAACGGGATTTACCCCTTCGCTCGCCACCAGCAGGTAATAGGTTCCGGCGGGAATCCGGGTTTGGCCTGCCACGGGTAGCAGCAAATACTGCTCATTGCCTGCCTTCTGCATTTTTCGCCCCCCAAAGAGAGTTGTCGGCGGATTGCCCCCCGCTGAAATGTTAGGAAAGGCGTCTTTTTGAATCGCTACCAGTGATTCCCCTGAGCTGTTCGCCACCCTTATCTTCCAACTGGGAATGTTGGTGGGTATCACGACGCTGTAGTAGGCCGCTTCCCGGGCGTTGAGGCTCAGATTGGTGACAACCCCATTGGTAAAAGGCAAGTTGACCACAGGGATGGAGACATTCGTTCCAATCAATCGGCTCACGAGTGTATAACTAAACGGACTCGTGCCGGCGGTGCTGATCACGCCAACGTAATAGGTTCCCGCCTGCAGCGGGTTGCCCATGCCCATTTCCATCACCTGCCCGTACCGGTAAACCCCATTGTTGTCGTTATACTCGCTCGTCCAATCGTAATTCGCGACCCATTGATACCCGCTCGGCCACGTGCTCGACGTGGTCGGACTCCACCCGTACGGATTGCTTTGCGATGGTGACTGGTCCCGGCAAATGTACAAATACGGGTTCGCATTCGTCGCCCCGTTGATGCGAATGTCCCACCCAAACGCATTCGACGGTATATTGACCACAAAATACTGCCATGCGCCCGCCGCCTGGTTCGTTATCGGCACCGCGCCGCCATCCGCCGCCAGCGGCAGCGGACCAAGCGCATGGATGCGCACCCGGTAGCTGGCGTCCCCGCCCGATGCGATGGATTGGACCATCAGGGTATAATTCGTCGGCGTCGGGTTGGCGATGTTGATCAGGGTTGGGCTCGACCAGGAGGGGCTTTGTCCCCCATCTTCACCATAACCATCCGCTCCGTACGGCATGGCGTCGCCGGTGCGCAAAGTCATGTAGGGATTGCCCACCCGATTTTCCAGCGATACCGCCAGGCTTAACGTCGCCGGTGGCACGGCGAATTGGAAGACAGCGTGTTGCCCGGCCTCGTTGCTGTTGGTGACGATGATGTCCGTGACTCCCGTGTTATCAACCGTCCCGATGTTCGAAATACTCAGTGACCCGTAACTGGTCAGGGTGAAGGAGCTCGAATTGCTGCCGATATTAGGATAACTCGGGTTCATTCCTTCGCTGGCCACGGCAAGATAATACGTTCCTGCAACAATGTTCGATTGGCCCGAGCTTGGCAGCATCAGGTATTGTTCATTGCCCGCCTTTTGCAGCTTGCGGCCGCCGTACAGAAAGTTTGGCGGATTGCCCGCCGCTGCAATGTTGGGCAAAGCATCCTTTTGCAGCATCAATAACGATTCACCGGAATTGGTCCCCAGCTTTAATCTCCAACTTGGCGTATTGGTGGGCACCACCAGTGAATAATACGCCACTTCACGCGCCGGTGCGCTCGTCGTCACCACACCATTGGAGAAGTTCATGCTGCCCACCGGGATCGTCATGTTCGTCCCGATCCCCCGACTCACCAGCGTGTAGCTGAACGGACTGGTCCCGGCGGTACTCACCACACCCACGTAATACGTTCCCGCTTGCAACGGATTGCCCATCCCCATTTCCAAGACCTGGCCATACCGGTACACGCCATTGTTGTCGTTATACTCAGCCGTCCAGTCGTATGCCGCTTGCCATTGATAGCCGCTGGGCCAGGTGCTTGAGGTTGGAGGACTCCATCCGTACGGATTGCTTTGCGAAGGCAATTGGTCCCGGCACACATACAAATACGGGTTGCCGTTGGTGGCCCCATTAATGCGTAAGTCCCACCCAAAAGTATTCGAGGGCACCGTAATGCTGAAGTATTGCCACACCCCCGCCGCCTGATTGACTACATTGTAGCTTCCGCCATCAAAACTGACCGCCTGCGGAACCAGCGCGTGAATCCGCACCCGGTAGCTGGCGTCCCCGCCCGATGCGATGGATTGGACCATCAGGGTATAATTCGTCGGCGCCGGGTTGGCGATGTTGATCAGGGTTGGGCTCGACCAGAAGGGACTTTGTCCCCCATCTTCCCCGTAACCATCCGCCCCAAAGGGCAAGGCGTCGCCGGTGCGCAAAGTCATGTAAGGATTGCCCACCCGATTCTCCAGGAAAACCGAGATAGCCAGCGTGCCAGGCGGCACCACGAACTGAAACGCCGCATGTTGCCCCGCTTCGTTGCTGTTCGTTACGGTTATGTCCGTCAGCCCGGTGCTGTCCACCGTGCCGATATTCGAAATGCTTAATGCGCCATAGCTCGTCAGGGTGAAGCTGCTGGAACCGCTGCCAATGTTGGGATAGTTCGGGTTTATCCCTTCACTGGCAACCGCGAGATAATACGTCCCGGCTGTAATGTTGGACTGTCCGGAGTTCGGCAATAATAGATACTGTTCGCTGCCCGCCCTCTGCAGCTTGCGTCCGCCGTACAAAATCGTCGGCGCATTACCCCCCGCCGATACGTTGGGCAGCGCGTCTTTTTGCAGCATCATTAAAGATTCACCGGAGTTCGTCCCCAGCTTAAGTCTCCACGTCGGCATATTCGACGGCACCACCAGCGAGTAGTAAGCAACTTCTCGCGCTGGCAGGTTGGTGGTGACCACTCCGTTCGTGAGCGGCAAGCTCGCGATGGGGATTGCCATGTTCGTTCCGATGCCCCGGCTCACCAGGCTGTAGTTGAGCGGGCTTGAGCCCGCCGTGGTGATGACCCCCACATAATATGTTCCCGGCTGCAATGGATTGCCCATCCCCATCTGTAATACCTGGCCGTACCGATAAACGCCGTTGTTATCGTTATACTCAGTTGTCCAATCGTAGCCGGCTTGCCATTGATACCCGCTCGGCCAGGAAGTCGAAGTGGGAGGACTCCAGCTGTTCGGATTGCTTTGCGAAGGCAGCGCGTCCCGGCACACATACAAATACGGGTTGCCGTTGGTGGCGCCATTGATGCGCAAGTCCCACCCAAACGCGTTCGATGGGACCGTCACCGTAAAATATTGGAATTTGCCGGCCGGTTGGTTCGTGATGTTGTTCGTGCTGCCCGCGCCATCAAATGCGACCGGCGGCCCCATCAACTGCGTCCCCGTCAAAACGAAGTTCCCCAGCGCCGTTGTCGGAGAATAAATCCCTATGTACCACACATCCGCCTGGTGGTTGGGGTGCTGCAAAAAACCCAGCGTGCCGGAAAGATCGACATACCCTAATGTCGCGAAACTCAGCGAATTATAAGGATTGTTGCGATAATTCCAGCGGCCCGGAACAGCATTTCGCCGAATGGCGATTTCGCTCCCGGCGACATGGTTGGACAAGTCCAGTTGCCAGCCCAGCGACCCCAATTGCTCCGCCGTGTTGGCCACTCGATAAAAGCGCCAACCCGCTCGCGTCGGCGCATCATTAGTGATGGAAAAAACGTAGCTGACATCGGTAATAACGGGCTGGCCGTTAAAGAGCGATACCGTGTACGGACCCGTCCCATACACGGTGACGTAAAACGTCCCATTGGCCAGCGTGGGGGGAACGAGGGTGACGCTGTCCACGCTTGGGTTGGGCACGTCTGAAAAAGCGTCATTAACAAATTCATTTGGAACGCTGTTCTGCCGAACCGCCACGCTCGCGTCTCCCGAACTGGGAGTAACGTTGATTTGCCAGGCGATCTGCTGCACCGGCACTTGCACGACGAACGTGGCATAGCCGTAACCAGTCACGCTGAAGTTGTTCGTGGAGTTGAACGTCAAATTCGTCACCCCTTGTTGCCGCGAATCCAAAGTGAAACTTAAACCGGGGTTGCCAGCCACACCCACAAAATACTGGTTGCCGATGGTCAGATACGATGGCACGACCAGCATTTCGCCCGGCTTCGTCAGGTCATAAGTTGAAGTATTGTACGGCACCGGTGCAGTGGTGGTTTTGACGTAGAGTTGGTTCGGGAGCCCGTTCAGCCCAAGTCGCCATGCCAGGGTGTTCGAGCTAATGGTTGTTTTGAAGAAGTGCATGCCTTCCGCCCCCATCGTCACCGTGGCCCCACTGCTCGAGTCTGCGGCCAGCGCGGGCAGTTGTTGCACGTAAGCCTCGCCCGTCACCAGGGTCCATTGCGCGCCAGGCGTGGCATGAACCAGTAAAAACCAGTTTTGGCCCGCCGCAAACTGGCTTCCCTGCCCTAAAACAAAACCATCCGAACCAACTCGCGCTGAACCATACCCATACGAAGTCGTCGAAGGGAGGCTCCCCTGCGTCAGATACACATCCGCTTCTCCGCTCTGCACGTTCAGAGCCGTTCGCCAGACCCCATTGGCGGTGCCCAGCGTATTAATCGCAAAATAATAATCACCTCCCGCCCCGCTTTGGTTGGTGTATATCTGCGTGCCGGCGTCCGTCGTTCCGGGGTCCCAGACCAGCGTCCTCACCGAGGTCAACTCCGTGCTCAGGCTGTAATTGGCGTTCGTTACCGCTCCCAAATAAACTCCGATAAAGTAGGTGCCGCTCACCGCCTCGACGCCGGTGAACGTGATGGTGTCGAGCGGCTGGTTTACCGTGGCCTTATCGTAGTTTCCAGTGGTCGGCAGTCCCCCCCGGCGAATATAAAGGTCAGGGTTGCCGCCAGGATTGTTGGTGCTCAGCACGATGCGCCAGCCGGACAAAAGATTGCTGGGTACATCCACCTGAAAATAATTCCACGTGCCCCCGGCAATGTTGGTGATCCTGCCTGTGGTTGAAAAGGTCAGCGGTTTGAGCACCGGGTACGCCGTCGAGCGAAGGTCGGTCCGGTTCGTCGTCATCAAAACCTGAAACGGATGGGTGGCGGAACTTCCCGGGGTCGATACCCGCAGGCCATAGTTCCCGGCGGCGAATTCCGGCGCCTCCAGGTTGATCTCATTCGTCGCCCCATTAAGCCGGGCTGCCCAATCAAATACCGTGTCCGTCGGAATCCCCCCGTTCCTGATCAGCAGATACGAGTACGCCGTCGCGTTATTGGATATCACGAGCGACAGGTTCGTCGCTCCCGCTCCGACGGTGAAGTTGTAGTTGCTTCCGGTCCCGGGCGCATTGGTTCCCGGAAAAGTCTGCGCCAAAGCAAGGTCCGGTGGCAGAGTGGCGAGAGAAAGGAAGAGAACAATCGAACAAGAGGACGCTTTCATAAGTCTTACGGAGTGAACTGCTGATTGCGCTGGGCGACTGGCGAACACTATCCAACAGTTGCTCCAAAAATCAAGAAATTTCCCCTTGCGCTGCCGCAAAACGTTCATCTCATCCAGAGCGCGCGCCGGATTTTTTCAGGATAACTTGCGCAAACCGCGAAAAAAAACTTCCATCACCCTCGATGCAGATTCTGCATATCCAGACTTCTTCGCGGCAGCCTGATTGCTTATAGTTCGGCCTCCAAATGCGTTCTGAAACGATCAAGCAAGCGGCCGGCATACGCCCGCTCACAAAACTCCTGGCGGCCAATCGCTCGGAAATCGCGGTCCGCATCTTCCGCGCCGCCACGGATCTTGGCTTGCGCACGGTCGCCGTCTACGCCCAGGCCGATCGATTCAGCATTCACCGGTTCAAGGCCGATGAAGCGTACATGGTCGGAGAAGGTAAAGGCCCGGTCGCTGCCTACCTTGATATCGCCGGCATTCTGGCCATCGCCAAACAAACCGGCGCGGAAGCGATCCATCCCGGTTATGGGTTTCTCAGCGAGAACGCGGCATTTGCTCGAGCCTGCTCGGCGGCGGGTCTCACGTTTGTCGGGCCGCGGCCTGAATTGCTCGAGATGATGGGTGACAAAACCGCCGCGCGAGCTTTGGCGCGGCGGATCAATGTGCCGACACTCGCGGGCACCGAAGAGGCGGTTACAAATCGCGAGGAAGCCTTGCAGATCGCCCGGGACCTGGGTTTTCCCCTGATCATCAAGGCCGCGTTCGGAGGTGGAGGACGCGGCATGCGCGTCGTCCACAAGTCGGCGGATCTCGACCGGCTGCTCGATGAGGCGCAGGCCGAAGCAGACCGCGCCTTTGGAAATGCGGCGGTGTTCCTGGAAAAGTATATCCGGCGCGCCAAGCACATTGAGGTGCAAATCCTTGGAGACCAGCACGGCAATGTTATTCACCTGCACGAGCGGGATTGCTCGGTCCAGCGGCGGCACCAGAAGGTCGTCGAGGTGGCCCCCAGCTACGGTTTGCCCAGAGAGGTCGTCAACGAGCTCTGTAACGCGGCGGTGCGGATCGCGCGGGAAATCAGTTACGATAATGCCGGGACGATTGAATTTCTCTACGACCTGGACCGGCACGAGTGGTTTTTCATCGAGATGAATCCGCGCATCCAGGTCGAGCACACGGTCACCGAGGTCATTACCGGGCTGGATTTGGTTCGCGCGCAAATATTGATCGCTCAGGGATACGATCTGCACAGCCTCGAAGTGGGCATGCCGCCGCAGCACGAAATATCCCGCAAAGGCTACGCGATCCAATGCCGGATCACGACTGAGGATCCCGAAAATAAATTCATCCCGGATTACGGCAAGATACTCGCCTATCGTTCCACGGGTGGGTTTGGCATTCGGCTGGATGGCGGGATGGGCTATCCCGGGGCCGTGATCACGCCGTATTACGACTCTCTGCTCGTGAAAGTGATTGCCTCGGGACAATCCTGGGACATTGCGCGACATCGCATGGACCGCGCGTTGCGGGAGTTTCGCATACGCGGCCTCAAAACTAACATTCCCTTCCTGGAGAACGTCATCAATCACCCGACCTTTGCGGAAGGTCAGGCGACGACGACGCTCGTGGATGATACCCCGGAGCTCTATGCGTTCAAGTCGCGGCGGGATCGCGCCACCAAACTGCTGAACTTTCTCGGCAACCTGATCGTCAATGGCAACCCCCACGCCAAGGGTTACAAACCGCCCAAAGTGCTCGAAGCGGCCCGGCCACCCAATTTCGACCCGGAACTCCCGATGCCGCGCGGCACGCGGGATTTGCTGCTCGAGCTGGGCCCGAAAAAGTTCGCCGAATGGGTCGGCAAAAATCGGCGCTTGCTGGTTACCGACACCACCTTCCGGGACGCCCATCAATCGCTGATGGCCACTCGGGTTCGCACCTTTGACATGCTCGCCTGCGCGACGCCGCTGGCCCGTCGGTTGGGCGCGTTGGAAACCGGACTGTTCTCTCTCGAAATGTGGGGAGGAGCGACGTTCGACAGCGCCATGCGATTCCTCTCCGAGGATCCCTGGGACCGGCTGCGCCAACTCCGTGCGGCGATCCCCAACATCTGTTTCCAAATGCTTTTCCGCGGCTCCAACGTCGTGGGTTACTCCAACTACCCGGATAACGTCGTCGCCGGGTTCGTCCGCCATGCCGCCAGCTCCGGCATGGATATTTTCCGGATTTTCGACTCGCTGAACTATTTGCCCAGCCTGCGCGTCGCCATGGAGGCGGTCCACGAGACGCATGCTCTGTGCGAGGCCACCATCTGCTATACCGGCGACATCCTCGATCCGCGCCGTGATAAATACACCCTCAAATATTATGTGCGCATGGCGCGCGAGTTGGAAAAAATGGGCGCGCATCTTTTGGCGATCAAAGATATGGCCGGTGTCTGCCGGCCGTTTGCCGCCCGCAAGCTTATCAAAGCGCTGAAGGAAGAAGTGGGTTTGCCCATCCATTTTCACACGCATGATACCAGCGGTATTGCCTCGGCCAGCGTCTTGCAGGCCAGCGAGGCCGGAGCCGACATTGTGGACCTGGCCATCGCCTCCATGTCCGGCAGCACCAGCCAGCCGAACCTCAATTCCATCGTCGCCGCGTTGCAAAACACGCCCCGCGATACCCGGCTGGATCTGCCGGCTCTCAATGAGTTCTCGGATTATTGGGAGAAGGTTCGCGAGTACTATGCCATCTTCGATATCGCCCCTCGCACCGGCAGCGCTGAAGTTTATCTGCACGAAATGCCGGGCGGCCAATACACGAACCTGCGCGAACAGGCCGCCAGCATGGGCGTTTCACATCGCTGGCCCGAAATCGCGCAATTATACGCCGGGGTAAACCTCTTGTTTGGGGACATTGTGAAGGTGACGCCCTCCTCCAAAGTTGTCGGCGACATGGCCTTGTTCCTTTTCAGCCGTGGCATCAAGCCGCAGGACGTGGTGAATTTGGAACCGGGCCTGACCCCCTTCCCCGAAAGCGTGTTGGATATGTTCAGCGGAGGACTCGGCTGGCCGCCAGGCGGGTGGCCCGAGCCGGTCTGGAAGGTAATTCTCGGTGAAAAAAAGTTTTTGCTCGCTCGCAAACGGTACAAGGAAGCGACGCGCAAAAGCGCGGCTCAAAAACGCTCGACTTTCGGCACGATCGATCTGGAAGGCCTTCGCGCGGAGCTTTCCGCCAGGCTCAAGCGCCACGCGACGGACGATGCCCTCTATTCGCACCTGATGTATCCGGATGTTTTTGCCGCATTCGAAAAACATCGTCATGATTACAGCGATGTGAGCGTGCTCCCCACCACCGCCTTCTTTTACGGGCTGAAAATGCGCGAGGAAATCAGCGTTACGATTGAACCGGGCAAAACCCTCATTATTCGCTTTGTCAATGTGAGCGAGCCCGACAAGGAGGGGAAACGGATTGTGACCTATGAACTCAACGGCGTGACGCGCGAAACGCTCATTGCCGACAAGAGCCTGGCCGCAAAAGTGAAGCACCGCGCCAAGGCCACTTTGACCGATCCCCGCCAGATACCCGCCCCAATCCCCGGCCTGATCGCGACCATCGCCGTCACCGCGGGTCAGAAGGTGAACCAGGGCGATAAGTTGCTGATGATGGAAGCGATGAAAATGCAAACCACCATCACCGCTCCCCTCGATGGCGTCGTTGAGGAAATCCTGGTCAATATTGGTGACACGGTGGAAAGCAAGGATCTGTTGATCAAACTCCGAACCTGATCGTGCGCGCGCTGAGCGCTTTTCCCTCAATAATCGCGGTGGGGACGCCGCGTCTCCGGCTATAGCCCTCTGCGCTCGCTTACCTTGGATTTCAATGGCACATTGGCCCCATGTCGCATCGTCCGCCCCATAACAAAAAATCCCAGCCTAAACCCGGAGAGTTGGAAAATCGCCAGTTGCGCGCAGCTCAACTGGAGAATCAACGCCGTCAGGCCAGGGCCACCCATTCCACCCTGGCAAGGTTGCGCAATCGAAAATCAGATTTGAAATAAGGTGCTCGCCCACCGGGAACCGTGCCGGAAAGACGCGAACCGGTCCAAAGGCTGTTTGACGAAACACGCTCCTCTTCGGATGCTCTTTGCGTTTGCAAAACCATCGTGGGGAACGAGCGTTGGACGCGGCGACTGATTCGCCAGGCCCCGCAATTTCGATTCGCGGCCTGACCAAACAATATGGTTCGCTCACCGCTCTCAAGGAACTCAATCTGGAGGTTCAGCCCGGCGAGATCCTCGGATTTCTCGGCCTGAACGGCGCCGGCAAAACCACCGCTATCCGCCTGCTGCTGGATTTGCTGCGGCCCACCAGCGGAAAGGCCAGTATTTTCGGTCACGATTGCTGGCTTGACGGCCTCGCCGCGCGGACGCATGTCGGTTATTTGCCGGGTGAGCTGGGAATTTATTCCGACCTGACCGGTCTTGAGGTGCTCGATTTTCTCGCCGGCCTGAAGCGGCTAAAGGTGGACCAGCACCGCCGCCAGGAACTGGTTGAGCGATTGCAACTCCCGGAGCGCGATCTGCGCCGCAAGCTGCGGCAATACAGCACCGGGATGAAGCGCAAGCTCGGTATCATCCAGGCGTTTGAAGGAGATCCCCTGCTCCTCATTCTGGACGAGCCGACCGAAGGTCTTGATCCGGTCATGCAGGAATCCTTTTACGCTCTTCTGGAGGAGACGCGACAAAAGGGCAGGACGGTTTTCCTGTCCTCACACGTACTGTCAGAAGTCGAACGGGTTTGCGACCGCATCGCGCTGTTGCGCAAAGGAGAACTCGTGCTGCTGGGTGGCACCGAAAGAATCCGCAAACTCGCCGCCCGCCGTGTCCGCGTCACTTTCTCGAGCGACGTGGTGGCTCCCCGGGAATTTCCGCCGGGACATCAACTCGTGGAGACCACTCCCCGTTTGTGGCGGCTGGAAGTCAATGGCCCGCTGGGGCCCCTGCTCGGCGCGCTCGCCGGGTTGCCCGTGGCGGACCTCGAAGTGAAGGAGGCCCGCCTCGAAGACGTGTTATTGAAGTATTATCGGGAAGGAACGCCATGACCGGGCCGTTGCTCTTGCTCACGCTTTCCCTGAAGCGCGCCCGAACCTTGCTCCTCGCGACCGGCCTCTTGCTCGCCCTGTTCCAGGTGCTGCTTGTGCTCATCGCCGGGTCCATCGAACGCTCCGGTGAATTCGAAAGCCTCGCTTCACTGTTGCCGCCTTTTGTTCGAGCGCTCCTCGGCCCTTCCCTGGTCAGTGTCATGTCCTTCGGCGGCATCGTCTGTCTTGGTTACTTTGATCTCGCCATCGTCATTGCGCTGCTGGCGCTGACAATCGCTCTGGCCACCTTGCCCGCCTCTGAAGTCGAGGTGGGGTTTGCCGATCTGATCCTGGCCCGATCGTTGCGCAGACATTGGCTGATCACGCGCACGATCGCCCTGTTGTTGTTGACGCTCTTTCTGATGTTGGCCTTGATGATGGCCGGCACGTGGGCCGGCCTCGCTCTGCTTGCCCCCAAAAATGCCCAATGGCCCTCGCTACGCATGCTTGTCTCACTCGCGCTGAACCTCGCGTTGCTCATGTTATGCTGGGGCGGTGTCGCCCTGGCCTTCGGCGCGGCTTGCCGCCGCAGCGTGGCCAGTGCCGTCACGGGCCTGCTCGCCCTGGTCGCCCTGCTACTGGATCTCACCGGACGCCTGTGGCCCCCTGCCAATCGCTTCGCCTGGCTCTCCCCCTTCCGTTATTTTGTCCCCTTCGATCTGGTCATGGGCCGGGATTTGCCAATCGAGAATATGATCGTGCTCTGGGCGATTGCGATGACCGGGTTTTGCCTCGCTTACTTCTTCTTCTCGCAGAGAGACATCTCTCACTAAAGCAGGTTCTGGCATTCGCTTGCCACGCGAGGTCCCATTCCGAGCACTGTCGAGGGGATCAGGAGGAGGAAAGCGTTTCGCCTCGCAAAGATGGATTCCAGGGTTGACAGGAAAAGGAGGTAGTCTTTCAATCATCCCATAACCATATGAGCGCAAAACCCATTCCTGACGGCTATGATTCTTTGATTCCCAGTTTGTGTGTCCGCGATGCCAATAAGGCCATCGAATTCTACAAGGACGTCTTCGGCGCCACCGAACTCATGCGCATGAATTATCCGAACAGTCCCAAGGTGGCCCATGCCGAAATCAAGATCCGCAACCATGTGCTGATGCTCGGCGACGAAAGTCCGGAAATGGGCGTGCTGGCACCGCAGGCCGGGGCCGCAACGCCGCCGAACAGCGTCATGGTTTACGTGCCGGACGTGGATGCCACTTTCCAAAAGGCCATCAGTAAAGGGGCCCGCGCCGTGATGCCGCCCATGGATATGTTCTGGGGCGATCGTTACGGCAAGTTTGTCGATCCTTTCGGACATCAATGGGGCATCGGCACGCACACCCGCGACGTCACGCCTGAAGAATGCAACCAGGCCATGGCAAATTGGGCGAAACAACAGACGGCGTAGTATGCAGCCTTGTGCTCAGGGCAACAGAAAACAACGATAGAATCGCGCCGCAGGCGCCGCAGGAGCCGGCGAGTCCAGAAATGTGAAAACACCATTGCTTGGGGTGTTAGTCGCTACTGCGATCCATTCAGTTAGATTCGAAGAGACCTCGATGCGATATGGGTAGCCCTCCAAACCGCTGAAACGGATTTCCATCCCTCCCACAGCCTGAAGAATCTCACCAATAGAATCAGGACGCAGGAAAGGTAGAAGTTGCGACGGGATTTTTTCGTAGGCTTCGTCAGTGATAGAAAGAGCTGAAACACCGGTCACGTTGAGAAAAGGAGACGCAAGTGTCAGTTCCGGAACCGCAAGTATGTCGCCTGTTTCTCGAAAATAACCCAACGGAGAGCCTGATTGTTGGGAATGCAGAGCGTTGGCGATGGTCATTGCTTGAGGTGAATTTGAACTGATGACAATGACTGCACCGCTATTTGTCTCGGCGTAAAGCCCATCCATGGCGGTTTGCCAGTCCGCAATTCCAGGGGGATTCAGTGAGCGAAGAGCATGTGGGTCGGTTTCATTGAGTAGTGTGAGGATGAGGCTGATCGTGTGCCAATCGTTGGTCGGTTGCTGGGCTTTGGCTTCAGCCGCATTTGTAACACCAATCCACTTGCTCCACGCCAGATCGAAACTTGGATTGCCGCTTGGTGGTTTCAGAAACAGCGTCTGCCAGGGCGTCCCGCGATGGACTGCTCCCAACCATTCCAGGCTCGGATATCCATTTGTTGGGAAGCGCCAATCATCCGACCGGCGAACCATTGGATCTTTTAGAAAGAGATTGGATTTCGTGGCGGGCACCGTTTCCGCAATGGTTCCAGGATTTCCACCCCATGGCCGATAGTGCGCATTCAACGGCGAGCGACCTCCAAAGTCTTGAAAAGGCGAAGAAGTATCATTGTCGTCAAAGGTTATTGCTTTCGTGGTGCCGAGAAGATCTTGCAGATCGGAAACCGTGTAGTGAACCAGCGGGTCGTTAACCTGCCAGGAAACATTTTGGTGAATTACCCGCGTTGGACTGAACGGCGCGGCAAAGTTCTGCTGCAATGCGTCCAAGCCGAAAATGCGATCGTGAAACTGCTGGATCGATACAGTCTTCTCGTTCACTTGCGCATTAAACGCATGCCAGAATATATCGGACACCCCAATATTCCCCAGCGAGATCTGAAATTGGTTTCGGAGGCCATAGGTCATGGCATGGATATCATCCGGCAGTGGACCCAAACGATTGGTACAGAACAAATCGGCTGCTGATATGAACGAGCTCCCATTGCAACTAGCCCCAGTTTGAAGTGCGTCGTCAATCGCAACCTGGAAATCAAGTGCGGCCCGGGCGGACGAAAGATTTACATAATCAACGATCCGTCCAGTCAGGGTATCAATAAGAGCAAAACGGACGCGAGTTGCGAGATGGACGCGCCAGCCCGGCAGAGGAAATACGTTGGGCGGATCGTCCGTGTTTGTGCCAGGTGAAACAAATTGGTTGGAGCTGAACGAATAATGTGAATTCGTGAGGAACAAATAGTTCGTCGAAAGCGGAATCACAAAGGAGGAAGCGGAGGGCAATGCCGAGAAACCGGGCCAATTACTAATCAAAAGCGTCGAGTTAAAAGAACTCGTGGCGAAAAGAGGATTTCCATCTCGCCCCAGAACGTACGTGTTGGAGTCAGTCCCGGACGTGACGGAGCAAAGAACGTCCACGGCGGCGCTCATCTGCAACTCCCGAGGGAGGGTCGTGCCGTAAGAATTCCACGCCTCAACTCCAAGCGCGTTCGAGATGCTTAAAGAATAGATCTGATTTGTCTCAATGATTTGCCCATATGGAGCACTTCGGTGAAAAGTCAGATCGCGCGAAACTCGCAAGTCATTCAGCAACGCAAACTCGTTAAAACTCGGAAATCCTTTCCGTGCTCCAATGATAATGGGAATGCCATAAATCATATCCGTGGCCTGGAGAGCGGAACGGTCGGCGGCGATACCTGCGTCCCGCATGGGTGCGGCGAGAACATCCAACCCGGTTTCCTCGACATAGTCATTGATGTAAACCGTGCCATTCTCGTTCGTAAAAAGCGGGCGGAACACCGTCGGCAGGAAAGGATAGGTGGTGGCCGATCGATTCGTCGCCGCGTCGTAAATATTTGCTGTGAGTTGCAGGATTTGGTGAACGGCAGGGGAATATTGGTTTGTTGGATAGATCTGAATTCGATTGAGTTCGAGGCTCAGTTTCGAACGAAGCAGTTGGCTCGCGAAATTCGTGAAAAAGGCGGTCGGGCTTTGCAGATTGAACGTCTGGGCCGCGCTAGCGGTTTGCCACAAGAAGGATTGTGCAACCATCAGCCAACCGGCTGCAGTCACAGCTCGCGAGAAGTTGCATTTTGATGCCATTAGAGTCTCAAACTACTGGTCGGTGAATCCCTATTCCCATTTGTAGGCTATCTAAATTGCTGCAGGAAATCGAGCGATTTCCCCAAGTGTCAGTAACACTTTCTTGTCAGATCAATCGCAATTTCCGAGGAGAAGATGGGTCGGGAAAAGTTTTCCTGAGGCGGGGCGACGAGAGAAGGCAACGGAGCGAGCAAGGCGGCAAAGCCGCGGCCTTCCCTGAGTGCTACCGTCCAAAAGTTTTGCTTCGTGTCTATTTCCGGCGACGCAAGATCACGTAGATCGCTGATCCCAGGGCCAGCAAACCGGCGCTGCCCGGTTCCGGAACTTGTATCCCACTCAGAGCAAAGATGGCCGTGGATTCGCGCGGATCCGCGTTCGTATCGATGAAATCGATGGACGTGATCGCTTTGGTGTTCAAACCCAGCGCGGCGAGGTTCAGCGTCGTTTGATACAATTCGGGAAAGTCGTTGCCGTTGTCTTCAGCACTCGTGCCGCCCAAACCAATCCGCCCAAACCCCTTGATCGCTGGATTGGGCTGGAAAAACCAATCCGAGTTATTGAACTGCAACGTCGGACTCACACTCAGGTCCGCAAAATGGATAATGAGGTTCCCCGTGCTCGCCCCGCTATTCGCCGCCGCCGCCAAAATCGAGAGGGATGAGAACAAACCGGGCGTCGTGAATATCAATGACCCCGTGCTGCTCGTGCTCGCCGACAGTTGCAGGACATTGTTTGCCGTGTACGACTGGAACTGGAAAGCGGTCCCGTCCACCAGGCTGGCAAACCCGCCGCTGATCGGCAACCCCCGCGTCGTCCCCGCCAAACCCGCTTGATAAAAGCCATAGTTATTGGGCACGTCGAAGGCCGCCGCCGCGCTGGAATATGGCAGTGTCGCCGTATTTTCCACGATCACATCCCGATTCCAGCCGGTGGCCGAAATGGGCGTGCCGGCTGCGCGAACGGAAATGGGTAAAGCAACCAAAGTCAGGCTGACCAAAGGCAGGTATTTCATACTACACAGTCGTGTTTAGGGTTGCGCCGACTTCAGCGCATTTCCTCCAACATGTCAAGTCCTTTTTGCACCATTCACCCCATCTTCTCCCCTTTTCGCAATTCGTTGGCAGCGTTGACTTTGAAGCAGCCAAAGCCTATCTGAAACCTCAGGAAAAGCACAAAAAGGCACATGTTGACGCTCGAATATCTGGCCAGGATGGTAGAACAAAATCGCGATGCCGCGCAGGCGAAGGTCAGCGAGTTTGTCATCGGCCGCAAATCGTTCGCGTTCAATACCCGGCCCTTCATCATGGGCGTGATTAACCTTTCCCCTGATTCCTGGTACCGTGAAAGCGTTTGTTTGACCACCGAAATGGCCGTCGGGCGCGCAGCCGTCCTGGCCGCCCAGGGAGCGGACCTCATCGATTTGGGCGCGGAATCCACTCTGGCTCACGCCGCGCGTGCCGGAGAAACAGATCAAAATCGCAAGCTGCTCCCGGTGGTCAAAGGCTTGCGGGAATTGGATATTTTGGTGTCGGTCGAGAGTTACGATGCGCAGGTCGCGCGCGCCTGCCTCGAGGCGGGCGCCGGCGTGCTCAATCTGACCGGTAGCGATCAGACCCCGGAATTGTTCAAAATCGTCGCCGCGCACGATGCGGCCGTGATCATCTGTTATGTGCAGGGCAGGAATGTTCGCGAAGTCGCCGACTTCGATTTTGCCGGGGACCCGATTGCGCTCATGCAGGATTATTTTTCACGTCAAATTGAGCTCGCCCGCGCTCAGGGAGTAACCAAAATCCTGATCGACCCGGGCCTCGGTTTTTATTACCGCAATTTGCAGGACAGTGCTCTGCGCGTTCGCCACCAAATGCAGGTCTTCTTGAACTCGTTCCGGTTGCGCAAGCTGGGGTTTCCAATTTGCCATGCTTTGCCTCACGCTTTCGAGTTTTTTGGCGATGAAGTGCGCGCCGCCGAACCTTTCTTTGCCGTGCTGGCCGCGCTCGGGAAAACCGATTTGTTCCGGACGCATGAAGTGCCTCGCATCAAAGCCGTTTTGGAGACAATGAAAGTTTTTTGAAAGACGGCGGCGGTCTGATCTCACCGGCTCTTCACGAATAATTTGCTCGGTAACGAAGGAAGACGCTTCAAAGATTGTCTTGGAAGCGATGAAGAGGCATAAGAAAAATTCGCGGGTTAATTATTGGCCGCGTCCGATTCCATCGCCTCGGAAAACTGCTTTTCCAAATAGTACAGTTTCTTCCGGTCTTCATCATCCAGACGGCCCCGCTTGGGGCCGTATTTCTTCTCGACCATGGCCCAAAAATCATCCAGAGCCTTTTGCGCTTCAGTGGCGGTCATCCTTGCATCATTTCAACTCAAATGATTTCTTCAACTGTTTTGCGGGAGGCTTCGGCTGCTGACCCCTACCGAATTTTAACAAACAGCTTCCCCGGCAATTGCCGGATCATTTTCTTCATCTCCAGGCTCAGCAACGCCACCGATGCCGCCGAACTCGGCAGGCCGCTCTTGCGGATCACCTCGTCAATGCTGGTCTCGTCTTCCCCCAGCGCCCCATAAACTTTCTGTTCGTTCTCCGACAAAGTGAGCGCCGGGAGCACGCCGGTCTCGCTGGGTGCCGCCGGCCGGTTGCTGGGGGGAAACAGGTATTCAAACTCGCTCAAAATATCCTCCGCCCCTTCGCAGAGTTTGGCCCCCTTCTTGATCAGATCATGGCAACCTTTGCTGCGCGGTGAATCAATCCGGCCCGGCACCGCAAACACCTGCCGCCCGTATTCCGTCGCGAAGTTGGCCGTAATCAACGCTCCGCTCGTGAGGTTGGCTTCCACCACCACCGTGCCCAGCGTCATGCCCGCAACAATGCGATTGCGAATGGGAAAGCTTTGCCGGTCGGCCGGCCGATTGAACGGGAATTGCGTGACCAGCGCCCCCTGAGCCACGATTCGCTCGTAAAGCTCCGCGTTTTCCGGCGGAAATACCTGGTTGATGCCAGTTCCGAGCACCGCGATCGTGCGGCCTTTTCCCGACAGCGCCCCCTGGTGCGCGGCCGTATCAATCCCCCGAGCACCGCCGCTCACCACGGTCACGCCCACATAGGCCAGTTGATACGCCAGCTTGCGCGCCGCCTCGATTCCATAATGGGTCGTCATTCGCGATCCCACCAGCGCCACCGAGTTTTTGTCTTTCGCCGTCAGGCTGCCTTTGACGTACAAAATGATCGGCGGATCGTAAATCTGGCGCAACAGTTCGGGAAATTCAGGATCGCTTTGCCCCACCACGTGGCACCCGAAATCTTCGATCCGCTTGAGTTCCGCCTCCAGCGGCACCGTCGTTTTCCATTTCGAAATGGCGTCCGCGGTTTCTTCCCCGATCCCTTGGACCATGACCAACTGGGCGCGGGAAGCTTTCAGAATCGAAGCCGCGTCGCCAAAATGTCCAAGCAATTGGCGGAGGCGAATCGGGCCAACCCCTTCGATCATGTTCAGCGCTACCAGCGCCTCGCGGGATTCCATCGCCGCGAAATATAGAGTTTGCTTATTCGGGTCAAGCGATTTTGCCCCGCCTCCCGCAACTTCCCTCTCGCAGTGGTGTTTTTCTCTCCAGCAGGCTATATTACTTTATGGGAAGGTTAACCAACTTATGCATGGGCGCCGCCTTTTTGGCGCTGGGACTCTCGCATTCTTCCGCCCGGGCCGAGGCCGCCGAGCGGTCCCCCAGGCAATACGAGGCCATTGCCAAACGTAATCTTTTTGGCCTCAAAGAGCCCGAACCCGCCCCGTCCGTTGCTCCGCCGCCGGTGGCCTTGCCAAAAATTTTCCTGGCCGGCATTTCCACGCTGGACGGACGCAAGCGGGTGTTTTTGAAACGGCTCGGTGTCGCGCGGCAGGGTGCGCCCGCCACTGGCGAAGAATCGTTCATGCTGTTCGCCGGGCAAAAGGAGGGTGATATCGAGGTGCTCGAAATCGATGAGGTCGCCGGTCGGGTTCGCATCAATCAAGCGGGTACTGAGCTGAACCTTGATTTCGAAAAAGATGCGCCTAAGTCGAATCCTCCCGTTGTCGCCAACGGACAGCCTCCGGCTCTGCCCAATCCCAATGCCATGGCCACCTCCAATCCCGCGATGAATCCACCCCCGGCCGTTGCCCCCAATCCCAACGCGCCCTTGAATGCTGCTCAACCCGGGTTCACCCCCAAGCGCATGCTTCCCACGCGCGTGCTCCCTCCGCCCGCGCCTTTGCCGCTTCCCGGAGCGCCCAGTCCCGCCGCCTCCACGCCAGCAAACCCCTTAACGGACGCGGAAGCACAACAGATATTGCAAGAGGCCCAACGACTGAAGGCCAATCCCAACCCGTACTAACCAGCAGGAGCGCGGCGTTCACGCCGCTTCACCGCTCGATCATCCCAAGCCCTCCGTCCTTGAGACCAACCCGCTAACTGTGCCGTGGGCAACCAGACAATCGACATTCCTTCACATGCAGGAGCGCGGCGTTCACGCCGCTTCACCGCACGATCAGCTCAAGCCCTCCGCCCTTGAGACCAACCCGCTAACTGTGCCGTGGGCAACCAGACAATCGGTATTCCCTCGCATGCAGGAGCGCACTGTTCACGCCGCTTCAACGCGCGATCAACTCACGGGGAACCCAACTTGAAACTGCCTCTGATCGGGACCTAAGCCCAGCGAAGCTTACTTGCCAGCGCCTTCTGCCTGCTGCCCGGAGGATTGGTTGTTTCTCGGACGCTCGATCGTTGGGCTGCGGCTGTGATGCAGCCAGAACGAAGCCAGCGTTCGCAGCATGGCCGGGTAATTTTCGAACTCGAGCGGTTTCACCAGGAACGAATTCGCTCCCAGATCATAGGCGCGATTGACATCCTGCAGATCCTGCGAAGAGGTCAGAACGATAATCCGTAGCGCTTTGAAAGAAGGCTGGCTGCGCACCGCGCTCAGCACTTCAAAGCCATCCATCCGTGGCAGTTTCAGATCGAGCAGCATGATATCCGGCAGTGGAAACTCGCTCCGGTTCGAGTACTTGCCTACACCATTCAGGTAAGCCAGGGCCTCTTCGCCATCCCGCACCACCAGGAAAGGATTGGGAACCTTGGCCTTGGCCAGCGCCTTTTGCACCAGGAAAATATCGTCCGCCCGGTCTTCGACCAGCAATATCACCGCTTGCTCTGGTAAAATCATTTGCACAAATCTTCGTTCACAACCTTAGACCAGCCGAGCGCCGTCATCCTCACTGTTATTCTACCCATTCCTAGACTGACAAAACGGTGCCGCAGAAATATGGGGTATTCTACCTCCGTAATCTTCCTAAGGGTACCCCAGGTTTCGCAATTTGCCGACATAGGAGTGGGTCGTTTCCGAAGAAATAAGTACGCCTGAACTGCTGCATAAGTACCTAATGTACTTTCATTTAGGCTCTGTACTTTTGATTCGAGCTATCGTATTATCCAGCCATGAACACACGCACCGAGCTCGTCCTCCGCAACCAGGACTGTATTGCCGGCATGCGGGCTCTGCCCCCTTCGTCGATTGATATTTGCGTAACCTCACCCCCGTACAATTTAAACATCGCCTACTCCAAATACGATGACAGCCGCAGTCGGACGGATTACCTGGCTTGGACCAAAAGCTGGATAACCGAGGTCCACCGGGTACTGTCAGACGACGGTTCCTTCTTCCTCAACGTCGGCAGTTCACCATCCAATCCGATGCTGCCCCACGAAATCATCCTGGCGATTAGGGATTTGTTCTGTCTGCAAAACACCATTCATTGGATCAAAAGCATCACCGTCCAAACAAAAGAAGGTTCGTTCGTCTCAGCCGGTCATTTTAAGCCCATAAATTCCCAACGCTACCTGACGGACTGCCACGAATTCATTTTCCACCTCACCAAAACCGGCCATACCCGGCTCGACCGTCTCGCCGTGGGCGTGCCCTACGCTGACAAAAGCAATATTGCTCGATGGTCTCATACCAATGGCCGCGATAAACGATGCCGGGGCAACACTTGGTTTATCCCTTATGACACGATTAATAGCCGGGCCCAGCAGCGTCCTCATCCAGCCACCTTCCCCCGGGAGCTTCCCAGAATGTGCATCCAGTTGCACGGTTACCACCACCGGCTGGTCATGCTCGATCCCTTTCTCGGCATAGGCTCGTCAGCTCTCGCCGCGCTCGAAACCGGCCTGTCACGGTTCATCGGGTTCGAGATCGACCCGGGCTATTTCAACACGGCTCGCGAGCTGGCGCGCGGCCATCAGCGTGACGTTCCACCGTGCGGCGTTTCCACGAACATCCGGTCTTGCCGGGCCGGATTATCCGCTTGATCAAGGCGCTTTGAACCAACCCATTCGCAATTGGTTACACTCAGCACATTGATTAGAATATGCGCCTTGATCACCGATGACCCTGCGCGCGGTCAGGCTGCCTTGAGCCTCATTGCGCTCTTGGTCGCTGTCGGCATCATCGTCCTGCTCAGAAAACGACTGCTCTGGGCCATTCTCTGTGCCTCGACTTGGATGCTTCTCGCTGCCATCGCAATTCCAGGCTTTATCCCCGCTCGACCCATTGCGTTTCGCAACGCCTGCCTCAACAATCTCCATGTGATCCAGGATGCCAAAATCCGTTGGGCAGCCGAAAGCGGCAAACCCGCAAATGCCGTTCCGACCGAGGCCGATCTCTACGGCGTCAAAGGCACGAATGCTTTCCTGCGCCACCGTCTCAGCTGCCCTCGAGGTGGCATCTATACCTTCGGGAGCGTAGCCGAAAATCCAAAGTGCAGTCTTTCCGAACAGGGACATCGACTTGAATAAAAATTCTCTAAATCGCCTAAGTAATTCGGCCCGCGCAGATTCAACCTCCGCCTGCCAGTCCACCAGTCCCCAAATTGAGTTTTCCAGCCTTTTCAAATCTCAATATCTCAAATATCTCAAATCTGAAATTCAAAATTTGAAATCCTTCCGCGCCTCCCTCCCTTCCTTTTCGATTCCCAACAAAACTCAAAAATCTTTTCTCCAAGGCACACCTTGGGGTTGGCACCTACTTTTTCTTTCCTCCCTGCCGCATTACTTTTTTCCATGAATTCCAAAGCCGAAAGCGTTGCGGATAAAACCGCTGCCGCCGGGCGGCCTGTTTTCGTGCCATTCGCCCGGCAATGGCAGCCACAGGCCACCGACGCCGCCTGCAAAGCTGTCCGGGTAACTAACTGCTTTTCGCCCGAAATCGCTGACCCATCCCGCGCCCCTGCACCTCGCGATTAAGGCTATGCAAATCTCGCTTCTCGAAGATTTCCTCGATGAGGAAGTTGCAGATCGCCGCGGGGAATCTATCGGCACCTTGTCCTGCTATTGGGAATCCGCCTCGGGTCACCTTTACCTCGGCATTAAGCCAGCGGGAGATGAAGCCGTCCATGTCGTCCCTGGCCTCGGCGCCCAACTCGATGAACATCAGTCCTTGGTCCGTGTCAACTTTTCCGCCGCTTCTATCCGCACCGCTCCCGTCTTCGACTGCGACCTCAACCTTCGTCCCCAGCTCGAACAATCCGCTAAGAACCACTTCCACATTTCCGAACCCTGAACCCATTTCTCCGCACCTTGCCCAGGAATGTTTGATCCATTTCCCTGCGCACGCTTGTTCAGCTCGCGCGACACGCCCAGTCCACAATCTACCAATTCAGTTTTCCAGCTTTCCAGTTTTCTCAAATCTCAAATCCAAATATCCCAAATTTGCAATTCATCGAGACCAACGTTCTCCCATCACTAAGGGATGGACCTTTCCCAATGGAAGCTTGAAGCCGTGACGCTTCGCGCCCCATCCGGCCCTTTCGGAATCCCCTTGCGCGCCGGACCTTCGCGCCGCTGCACGCCGCCTTCGACGTGATAACCCGGGAGGCGGTCCAGGGCCAGCCCAATGCAATCAACGCCTCAACCACATGACCTGGATTTCGGAATTTCAGGGGCCGGTCATTCAATCCCTTGGAACGCTGGCGGCAACCTCACTGGGGCAAACAAACATCAGCACTTTCCGAATCGGCTCTTTCGGACCACCCCAGAGTTGTTCAATACTAAGAACCGACCGTCGCCGCATGCTCATGCATTCTTTTCTTTGTCACCTGCCTGGCCTTTTTCCAGACTAACTCATTGACGCAACAACAACGATGATGAGACCGGCCGTGGACAGCACTGATCTGAGCGATTCCGAGCTGGTGACGCTCAGCCTGGCTGGCGATCGCGATGCCTTCGGACGCATTGTGCACCGCTATCAAACCCTCCTTTGTTCCCTCGCCTACAGCGCCATGGGGAGCGTCAGCCAGAGCGAAGACCTGGCTCAGGAAACGTTTGTCGCCGCATGGAAGCAACTGGCGGATTTGCGCGAACCGGAGCGGCTACGTTCGTGGTTGTGCCGGATTTCGCGCAACCTGACCTATGACGCGTTGAAAAGCGAAGGGCGCGAACCCGTTCACCAGGCGCAACCGCTGGAAGAAATCGAGGAATCGCCGGCGCCGATTCCGCTTCCGTCAGATTGGACCATCAGCCGGGAGGAGGAAGCCATTCTGTGGCGATTGATCGAGCGCATCCCCGCGAGCTATCGCGAACCTCTCGTGTTGTTTTATCGGGAGCATCAGTCCATCGAAAACGTCGCGGCAGCCCTGGAGTTGAACCAGGGCACCGTGAAACAGCGGCTCTCTCGCGGGCGAAAACTGCTTCACCGCGAAGTTTTGGCGTTCCTGGAAACCGCTCTAACGCGCACCGGCCCACGTAAAGCGTTCACGATGGGCGTACTCGCCGCCTTGCCCGCCTTCACTCTTTCCACGAAGGCCGCCGAAGTGGGAACTGCGGCCGCGGCGACAGTAAATGGCGGATTGGCGCCCAAAGCCATCGCGGCAGCCGCAACAACTGGATTGTCGAGCGCGATTCTGGCGCCGGCTCTAGGTTTGTGGGGCAACTACTTCGGTTATCGCGCCGGCATGGAGGGCGCGCAATCGGATTGTGAGCGCGATTACATCAGACGGTTTTACCGGCGGCTTGCCACTGGAATCCTTGGCTTCTGGGTTGCTTATGGCGCGCTGCTGCTGTGCGCCGAACAATTCGTGGTGCATCACCACCTGGCTTACAGCGGCCTGGTAATTGGTTTGGTGCTTCCTTTTACGTTCGCCCTTTTTGCGAGCGGGCTTTTCTGGTTGCGAGCGCCGGGCCGGTTCCTGAATGAAATGAGAGCCAGGGGCCTGACTTTGAACGCACCCAGGCCGGCATGGGAATACCGCAGCAAGTTTGGTTTGTTCGGGCTGCCCTTCATTCATGTTCGCGCCAATGGTGGACTGGCGTCGCCGATTGTCCCGGTGAAGGCCTGGATCGCGTCGGGTGATTTCGCGATGGGTCTCTTGTTTGCCTCCGGAAATTTCGCGATTGCGCCAGTGAGCATCGGCGCAACGGCCATCGGGTTGGCGGCCTTCGGCGGTTGCTCGATTGGGCTGGTCTCACTGGGCGGGCTCAGTTTGGGGCTCTGGTCATTTGGAGCGCAGGCCTTCGGCTGGCGAGCGTTCGGGGCGTGCGCGATCGCCTGGAACGCGGCGAACGGCGGCATCGCCATCGCGCGCAATTTCGCCTTCGGCGGCATTGCACACGCATTGCAGGCCAACAATCCCCTTGCGGCTTCTTATTTCCAGCAGGACCTCCTTTTCCATCATCCGGGACGCCTCCTGTTCTCTCTGGCCTGGCTCAATTTGCTTTGGGTCGTTCCGACGCTGGTCCGCTGGCGAGTGGTGGCAGCCGCCGCTTCCGTCGGAAAACGGGACGTTAATCGGCAATCCCTATGCGCTATCAAATCGAACTGACCGAATCGAAGCCCATCACGACGGCGGTCATTCGGAGCCGAGTCGCTCCTCAGGAATTGGCGCGGTTTGTGCCGGCCGCGTGCGGTGAGGTGTGGTCGTTCGTTCGCTCAGCCGGACTTCGGCGGCCGGGACGCCATACGTCTCTTTACCTGGAAGATGGAATCGTCGAGGTCGGCGCCGAGGTAGCCGAGCCATTCACCGGTAACGAACGGATTCATTGCTCGCAACTGCCCGGAGGCGCTGTTGCTGCGACGGTGCACTTCGGCCCCTACCCAGGCCTCAAAGACGCGCACGCCGCCCTCCGCGAATGGTTCGCGACCCAACAGCGAAGATTCTCCGGAACGTGCTGGGAAATTTACGGCCATTGGGAGGAGAGTTGGAATACCGATCCGTCGAAGATACGCACAGACGTTTTCTATCTTCTTGACGCTCCAAAAAGCCAATAGACCAGTAATCGAACGATCACCCGCAATCGCTCCAGGAATCAAAATTTGAACACTGAATTTCCATTTCATACCGCCACGTGGATCGTGCTCAACATGTTCATGTTGGGCACGCTCGTTACGCTGATTCTCAATCGTTCCATGACTCGAAACGCGATCAGCCCCCGTGCAAAACGAAAATGGACGGCGATGGTAATCATTTGGCTGTTCGCGTGGTTTGCCACGCGGATGATTCTCGGACATAGCCGCATCATCGCGCCCGCGCGCCTGATCCAGCTTTCATTCCTTTTTTTTTACGCCACTGTGGCGCTGGCGGTGGCGTTTTCACCGATCTTTCGCCAGGCGGCGCTCTCCATTCCGCAGAATGAACTCATCGGCCTGCACGTCGTTCGTGTCGCCGGATCCGTTTTCCTGGTCCTGCTCGATATGCGCTTGTTGCCGCCCCAATTTGCGCTGCCCGCGGGTTACGGTGACATTGTCGTCGCCGTGACCGCGCCCCTGGCTCTGTATGCTTTGAACGAAAACAAATCCTTCGCGCGCGGGCTTGCCATCGCTTGGAATTTGCTGGGCATTCTGGATTTCGCAATCGCGCTCGTAACCGGCACCCTGTTCATCGCTCCGTACGTTCGTCAGTGGGCACGCGCCGGGCATTCCTGGGCCTACCTGGATTATGTTTTAATGATACCCGGCTTCGCCGTGCCTCTCTTGATGCTGACACACATGGCTTCGCTGCGCGGGCTCCTGCGACCGAAAGGGGCGAAAAGGGAATTGGCAACCGTAACCGACTAGAAGTCAGCTCATAAATAGGAGCAGATGGCGCGGTGAGAGATTTTGGCCCGGATTCGAGGCGTGACGCGGGCGCATCCCCGCAGCGGGCTGTTACCGAGGAACAACGACGCAGCCGGGCAAAAAGATCTACCGCTCCTGCTCCTTCTTTTTATGAATCCAATCTTTACGCTCAGAGAGAGTATCTCCAGTCATACGCCGCTGCGGGTATTTGTGAGGTGGCTTCTATCCATTCTGCAACGCAGACCGCGAAAACTTGGCTCCGCCTTCTTTGCCGGGCTTCACCTTGATCCGTCGGCAATCGGCTATTGCGAGCGGATGCGGAAAAAGCTGTGTGGAAAATTGGTCCAGTACGGATCACTGAAATAGGACGTGCCGTCTGCGTTTGTGTAGTTCATTGCCAGGTAGGCGTAGTGCTCGACGATAGTCACGCTGTTGGCAAAGGGCAGCTCGCCGGCGAGAACAGGATTTGCTGGGTTGGCATGTCGTAGATCGTGGAAGTGGACCCCGACCCGGCTAAGCACAGGTAATGGCCCGAAAGTGAAATGTCACGCGGGTTGCCAAGGATTTGGGCGATAACGACAGGATTAGTCGGCTGAGAAATGTCGAGAATGTCCACAGCAACGCCTGTTCTAATATAAGCGTAGTTGCTCGAAATAGTAATGCTCGAGCAAGCAAGAGGGCTCGGGCTGTCTCCGAGATCGACGGGATTCCCCGGATCCGCAACATCGATGAATCGCAATGAGTAGCCATTCCCGGCGTAAAGGTAATGGCCCGATATGGCGATGCTTGCCCAGCCCCACTCTGGAAGGGCCAGATTGGTAACGTTGATGAGGTTAGTCTGGGCAAGTGCCTGACGTGCCACGCTCAACAGCAAGACGAGAAGAACGAACAGCAATCTAAATATGTGCTCTGGATTTTTGACACGCAGCCCTATTCCGAAATCAGGCGATAGAACATCGGGCCGGCTGGCGCTGGGAGGACGACCTGGTTCCGGCCGGCGACAACGCTTGGCCTTTCAGTGACGGTTATCCAGTTCGGCGGGTTCAGCGTGGGGCTTTGCTGGACCGCGAAAGTGGCCGCCGGGGTCGGCCAGGAAAGCACGACTGCACTGTTGGCACTAGTATCAATTCTTAGTGACGGTGGTGAGGGGTTACCCAGCGACCAGATGCCGACTCCGTCGCTCTGTGCGATGTAGGCATGGTTTTGCCGAACCACTATCGCCGAACCCCCTTCGTTGAATGGCAATGGCACGTTTGCCACTGCATAGGCATTTGTGGGATCGGAAGTATCATACACCTCGAGGCTTCCCCCCGCCAGGTATGCATAGTTCCCCGCAACCGTCAGACGACGGCCCGTCGTGTAAAATGTTTTTACCGGTACCGGGTTCGTGCGATTGGAAAGATCGAAAATCCAGAGGCTTCGGTAGTGCCAACCGTAAGCCGCTGCGTACAGGTAATTACCCGAAATGACCAACTGTTCCGGTGTGTCGAGAGGTGTGTGTACAAAGGCAACATTCGTGGCATTGGCTGGATCGGTGATGTCGCAGACAAGAATCCCGTCACCAGTCGTCCCAGAGGGGTCGTATGTGGCCAGGTACGCGCAGCCATCTGCAACCGCAATGCCGTGGGCTCTCGGCAAAGGACCCAGGGCCGCGGGGTTGGTTGGGTCGGCAACGGAATAAATGGACGATCCGGATGACCATGCCGCGAGGTAAAGGTATTGTTGTCCTGAAACAATCGCGGTCGCCGTGGAATCGATGTGGCTTATGGTCACAGGATTTGTTCGTGAGGAGCTGTCAAGAATCTCTATCTCTGTTGCTCTGCCCACATAAGCAGTCGTTCCCGAAATGATTATCCCGGACGCCGAGTTGCTGCTGCCGAGATATCCCAGGTCCACCGGGTTCGTGGGATTGTAGACGTTTAGCAGATGAAGACCGGGATCCTCTAAATTGTCGCCAGTGACATACAGATAATCTCCAGCGAGGGCCACTCCGTCCCATGATCGCGCCCAATAATCGCCATACCAATTCGCAACGTTCACCGGATTGGTCTGGGCTTCGAGAGGTGTCCTTGCCGTCAGAATAAAGACGATGCTCAAGAATTTAGTTAGGTTGCTCAACATGTTTGGAAGGCGGTCCATTACGGAGCGGAGAGCCGATAGAATCGCTGACTGTTCGTAGCGGGTTCGGTGTAAGACATGTTTCCGGAGGCGTTGAAGAAATTGGAGGTGACCGGTGTCCAGGAGCCCGCCGATCCCGAAATATCCGCCCTGGCCCACACCCGGTAAGGATCGTTTGGCAAACCGGTTCCATTAAGCAGGACATTTTGTCCCTGTCTGGCAAGGCCAGTGAGCAGCGGTCGTGTATTCAGCCGGAAAATTGTGCCGCTGCCGCCTGGTCCAGCCTCGGTTGCAACCCCATATAAATTACCATCGCTACCCAGGGTTGGGCCGGGCCATGGCGAAGCGCCGTTTGATCCCTTAAAGGAGACCAGTATCGTATGGGTACCGTTGGTGGTGATCTGAAAAAGCGTTCCCGATCCGTTTGTGCCACCGCCAAGCGTCGTTCCGTAAAGGTTTCCGTCCGGTGCTAGCAGTAGATCGGCTTCCGGTTCGTATCCGTTGATGCCATTAAATGACACGATGGTGGTCAGGTCGCCATTCGTCGTCATCCGAAATACGGTCCCGGAATAGGTTCCTCCGTCCCGCGTCGTGCCATAGAGATTTCCATCGGGGCCGAGCGTCAGGCCTCCGATCGGATAACTGCCATTTGCGCCGACGAAAGAAACCACGGACGTCAGTTCGCCGTTTGTAGTGATTTTAAAAACATTTCCTGAGCTGACGCCGCCGTAGAAGGTTGTTCCATAAAGCAGACCATCAGGTCCCCAGGCGAGGCGAGCCATCGGTCCCGAGCCGTTGCTGGCGCTAAACGTTACGAGCGAGGTCAGTTCACCATTCGTCGAAACTTTGAAAACAGTGCCCGCATAATTAGTGCTGATATTCAATGAGTTCGTAATGCCTCCCGTGTAAGTCGTGCCGTAAAGGAGCCCGTCCGGACCCAGGCGCAACGCGGCCCTCGGATTTGCGCCATTTGTGAAGTTGAATGAAACAATAGTAGTGAGTTCCCCATTCGTCGTGACCCTGAAAATCGTGCCGTAATTAGAGGTTCCGCCGTACTGAGTTGTGCCGTACAGGTTGCCATCATCTGCGAATGTGAGCGAACTGGGATAAGCGCCATTGGTCCCGTTGAAGGAGGCGAGGGTTGTTAGTGAACCATCGGTGCTGATGCTATAAACAGTTCCATACTGGTCTAACGGCGAAAATCCATAAGTCGTGCTGTAGAATTTTCCGTCGTTACCCTCAGTAAGGCTGGCATAGGGATGGGTCCAGCGGGTTTCGAGCGTGTACTGCCAATAATAAATTAACTCCGGTTCCATCGCCTGAGCTGCCGGTGGCAGGCTGCGTAGCGCGAGGGCACACAGGACGACTCCAACCATTCCGCCTTTGCCCCATCCGGACGGTGACGTGTTCATTTGGCGGTGATGGCGATTTTGAACAATGAAAGCGGATTTGTCACGTTTTTTGCGAGGGTTGTGTGCGCCCCGAGTATTCAATTCTTTACGTTTAGTCTGGAATCGCTCTCCAGATTTTGGGAAAAGCTTTGCGTCTTTTGAGGCCCAGTCTGGCCGTCCCTGGCTGACCGCCCATCACAAACCTGGCTCGCCCGCCGCCTCCTCAGAGTCGGAATCAACATCCGAACCGTCGTATCGCCAATAACTCGTGCCCGGAGTTACGAGCGCGCTGACCTCGGGCATGCTCACTTCAGGCCATTGCGCGAGACAATTCCAACCAGCCCACTTTTTTCGAGTCGCCTTCAGTTGAGAATTCGATCGCTGCCTCCCAGCACCTCCAATTAGTGAGAATTCGTGGAATTCGTGTCGCTCAGGTCATTCCCGACACCCCCGTGCTTTTTCCCTTTCTTGCGGCTTTTCCTGACAAATCACCTGACACCTGACGCCTCGCTAGACGGATCATCTGACGGCTGCAATCCTCAAAAGCATCCCATTTTACCGAGCTTCTGACGGCCTGACGGCTTCGTCGCCCCGAAATGAGAGCCCCCGCCCTCGCCATTGTTGGCACAGAGAAAGGAAACCTGAAATCCGCTCCGGGCCCCGCACCCATTAGTGGCACCTGCCGCGCACCTCTTCGCCTGCTCCAAAACATTCTGTGGCCCAACGCTTAGCTTCTTCGCCTCAAGGATTCCCAGCAGAACTCCATTCACGAAGAGCGCGTAGTCGGCAGGTCCATTGACAGTGAGAAATTTAACGACGGCATGGCAGATCAGATTATCAGATTCGTGGTATCCAGACCCTCCTTGTCACGGCTGACCCGTGACAGTCACGACCTCTGTCACGGCTGTAAATCACAAAAAACCTGTTAAAATGCACTTTGTCACGACGTCACGACTAAGCTTTACCCCCCGCTCCGACCTCCCTGTTGTCCCGGTCACGCAAATCGCCTTGACGCAGCTTAAACTCCGTTTCTTCCTGAATTCTGAAAAACGGTCCGATTTTGGTCCGGTTTCGGACCGATTCAATCACCGTTTAATATGGGCGCTCCGAACACCGGTAAAAATTACCCTCCCTCCTTTGTCCTTTACGCTCTTTTGCGCCCATTGCGTGAGGCAATTCCAACCGGCCTCTTTTTTCGACGCGCCTTCAATGAGGGCATTCGATTTGCCGCCTCCGACCCCCGTCGGACCTTGTCGCAGCTTGTAGCACCTAATCGCACCTAAAAAATATTCCCTTCCCTCGGACCTGGACGGAGGCCCCCAGTCGTACATTCCTGCCGCCAGACCAGCTCCGGCTCTTGACAACTCCCTATAGGTAGAGGGGCCTGTTTTTCCCGCTCGGGGCGGACCCTTTTCGAAATCTCAAATATGAAAACTTCCTTCGCGTTTCGTCATTCACAAACGTGCCCTTCGTCATTGTCGCACCTTGTTTACCCCGTGAGATGCTCATCCCTATCTCGCGGGGTCGCAGCTTGTAGCACCTAATCGCACCTAATCGCACCTAAAAAACGCCAAAAGCAAACCAATGGACGGTTAGGGCGCTGATGTGTTATCAAACCCCCAATCAATAAATCGATGAAATCCTTGGGACTATTGCTTCCCCTGCTCTTCCTTTCCGGCTTGGCCAGCGCCGAGGAGGTTTGGCCCCAATTTCGCGGGCCGCGCGGGGATGGGACTTCACTAGCGAAAAATACTCCGGTCCACTGGAGCGAAAGCAATCACGTCGCGTGGAAAATCGCTCTGCCCGGGCGCGGTCGCTCTTCTCCGGTTATCCTGGGTAATCGGCTTTGGGTCACCACCGCCATCGAAGAGGGCGTGGTGCGGACCCGCATTCAATCCGATGATATGCAGACCGCCGAGCATGTGCGTCTCGAAGCGGTGGCCCTCGATAGCGCCGGAAAAACTCTGTGGCGGACCCCCTTGTTCGACGTCGATAAACCCGCTCCCGTCCATTGGTATAATAGCTGGGCCACCCCTTCCCCCGTGGTGGAGAGCGGCCGTCTTTATTGTGACTTTGGCGCCTTCGGCACCGCTTGCCTGGACGCGAAGTCCGGCAAAGTCATCTGGCAAGCCCAGTTCCCCGTGGATCACCAGGTCGGCCCGGGCAGTTCGCCAGTGTTGTGGAAGAATCTGCTGATCCTGGCTCGCGACGGTCGCGATGCCCAATACGTCACCGCTTTGGACAAACGCACCGGGAAACCCATTTGGAAAACCGACCGGCCGCCCCTTGAAGTTTCCAGCGGAAATTTGAAGAAATCGTTTGTCACCCCGCTCGTGGTTTCCAGCGGCCGGAAAACTCAACTCATTTCCCCGGCCGCGCATTGGGTTGTTTCGTATGATCCCGCCTCGGGCAAAGAATGGTGGCGAGCCCGGCATGGCAACGGCTTTTCCATCGGCTCGTGTCCGGTCTTTGGCGGCGATCTCGCCATCTTCAGCACTGGCTGCATGAAGGCTCAGTTTCTGGCCGTGCGCACCGATGGAACCGGGGATGTAACCGCCACCCATGTCGCCTGGAAGTCGCCCAAACAGGTCCCCGTCATGTCTTCCCCAGTCCTCGTGGGCGACGAGTTGTTCTGGGTCTCCGATGAAGGCATCGCCTCGTGTGCCAGCGCAAAAACCGGCGAGCTTTATTGGCAGGAACGTCTTGGAGGGTTGCACCTGGCTTCGCCCTTGTCCGCCGAAAAACGCGTTTATTTCTTTGCGCAGGACGGCAAAACAACGGTCGTTCAAGCGGGAAAGCAGTTCGAAAAGGTCGCCGAAAATCAAATTGACGGCACCGTCGTCGCCACGCCGGCATTCGTGGATGGCTCTCTTTTCCTCCGCACCGACACTCACCTGTACCGCATTCGACCGTGAAGGCTTTCGTTTTCAAGGCGGCTGCTGCCCTTTGCTCGGGAATCAGTTTGCTGGCCGCTGCCCAACCGCCTGCCGACCGCGGAGCATGGCCGCGGTATGCGCATGACGGCGCGCTCACCGCTCGATCGCCTTTGCACGGAGACATTGTCACCCCGCAAACACAGTGGTCCTTTTCGGTCGCGGGCCGGGAAGTAACCCTGGAAATCCTGCCGGCGAAAGGAAAACAGAACCTTCGGCTGGGCCCGGCTCAGTTGAGTTCAACCCAAACCGAACCGCGCCTCGCCCCGCCGTCAGTCGAGCGGCTCGATCTCGATGGCAGCGGTGTTTTGCGTCCGGCCCGGGACACCTATCATGAACGTTGGGGAAAGATTCTGCCAAAAGTTCCGGGCCTTCAGCGCATCGCCTGGACCCATACCTGGACCGATCAAAAAGTCTGCCATCTCCAACTGTTTGCGTACGACGCCGGGTTCGAGAAACCCCGGTTGGTTTGGCAAACCGAACCGCCCGAGGACACCATATTCCAGCCGCTGGATATCATCACTGATCTGGATGGCGATGGAGTCCCCGAGATCTGCGTGGCCGCGCATTATCGTCTCATGATTTTCGAAGGAACTACCGGCCGCAAAGAGACCGAACTGCGCTATCATCACAGCCGCCCTTACGGCTGGTTTGGCGTCGTTGACGTGGATGGCGATGGCCGGAAGGAATTCGTGACCCTCGGCGATTTCCAAAGTCACCTCGACGTGTTGAATTACGATCCCAAAAAGCCGGAGGCGGAGCGGCTCTCGGTGCGCTGGCGCCGGGACATCGAACAAAATATCGAGGAACGCCGAAAATGGCCCCAGATCGGTCCGCATCCCGTCCTGGATCTGACCGGGGACACCCGGCCGGAGATCGTCTTGAACCTGTTCAATGATTCGGGGGACGGACAATGGCATGTCGTCGTGTTGAACGCCGCGACCGGCGACCAGCTGTTTGATTTGCCAAAAAAATTTATGCAGGGCGCTGCTGATCTGAAGAACGATGGCCGGATCGCGGTCTTCGTCATCGCCACGACTGGAGCCCTCGTGCCTGCCTTCGGAGATATCGAATTAATCGACCTGCACGGTCCCAAACCGGTCACCCAATGGTCCCAAGCCAATGCCTCCTGGATTTGCGCCGATCTCCCCCGGATGGATGCCACCTGGTCCACTTCCGCTTCGCAAGGAATGCGCCACGTTTTGTTAAGCGAAGGTGCCAAAGCTAGGGGGCCCGCTTTCCTGGTGGCGCAACGCACCGCTGGCACCGAAGCCCCTTTCCCGACCACGTTGAGCGCCATGCGGATGGGGCCAAACAGCAAGCTGGAAACGATCTGGCAGGTTTCCGGGCTGCCGGGTGACCCGCTGGTGCGAGCGCTCCAGGATGTCAACGGCGTTCCCGCGGCTTCGCTTCAATTGAATCTCGCCGGAGATGCGGAGCTTTCGCTGGTTGCCCAGGATGCCGGCGTGAACCTGATCAAAAGCAATCGGTTGGGCGTTAATCCTTCAACTCCGGTTGCCGCCCGGCTCCGCCACAACGGGCCTATGTCGGTCATTGCGGAAGGAGCGGCGGAACAAATTATTGCCCTCCAACCGTCGAAACGAACCGCTGGAAACCGTTCGAAAGACGCCGAACCGCAAGTGCTGTGGCGCAAACCCGGCCGGGGCATGGGCGACGGCAGCCGATGGGTGGGCCCGCTCGCTGCGGACCTCGTCGGCGATGGCGGAGCAGAAGTGGTGGCCGCGAGCCAGGACCATAGCGGGCGCGCTCTGCTCGTTGCTTATCGTCACGATGGATCCGCGTTGTGGCGAAAACATTTTGATCAAACGCCAGGCGCTTTGCCCGTCTGGAACGCAGGCGCTTTGACCTTTTGGTGGCCGGGCTCTTTTCGCTCCCCGAACCAGACCGATTTGCTTGTGCAAACGCGCCGCGGGCTCATGCACTCGGACATCGGGGAATTGGTGGACGGACGCACCGGCGCAACTTTGTGGCGGCATGAAAAAGCAGTCCTGCGCGATCAATTCAGTTGGGGTTACGCCGGCATACCGCCCGCCGTAGCGGATCTCGATGGGGATGGGTTGGATGAAATCATTTCACTTTACCCGGTGTGTTTTTGGATTGCCGACGGGCGCACCGGTGATTTGCTCCGCGGCATTAATCTGGCGGACCGCAAACGCTTGCCGGCCTGGGCCGCCTATGGTGAACCAATGGTCCATCGCTTTAGTGGAAAAGGCGTGCCCGAGATTCTGCTCGATTCGCCTTACATCCTGGCCTTGCTGGACACGAATGGAACGCCAATCTGGCATGGCCTCGGCCGGGCCGATTATCCGACCACCGCAAACGAAGGCAACTCCGGCGAAACCACCTCGACCAAACATGCGCTTGTTGATTTTGCCGGCGACGGAAAGTTCCAATTGGTTTCAGCCGGATACGGCGATGGGGTGAGGGTGATCGATCCAAAAACCGGCAAAATCTTATGGTCACTCCCCGCGCCGGCGCCGACTTGTTCGCGAGTGGTCGCGGTCGATATTGATGGGCGGAAAGGGGATGAGCTTTTATATGCCGTCGGTTCTGATTTGATCGCGATCACGGGAGATCTTTCCGGCGGCAAAATCCTATGGAAATGGAAAGGTCCGGCCACCTTGTCTATGCCGGCGGTTGCCGATTTGGAGGGTGACGGCAAGGCGGCGATTATTGTTTGCGCCGCCGATGGCACGGTTTGTTGCCTCGGGCAGGCTCGTCCCTGAATTGGCTTGCGACTGATTTGGCTTCCTCCCAAATTCAACACCGAACTCTGCTGATGCTTTTCGATATGAAATTGACACGTCTTCTCTCTCTTCCGCTCGCCTTGGTCCTCACAGCGGCCTCCTTCACCCACGCAGCCACCACGGAGGAGGGAATTCTGCCCCTGGGCAAAAATGGCAAACCCTTGAATTTGGATTTTGAAGACGGTTCCTTGCGCGATTGGACGGCCGACGGACGAGCGTTCGACAAACAGCCGGTCAAGGGCGATACCGTCAATCCTCGCCGCTCCGACATGCGCAGTGAGCACCGCGGCAATTACTGGGTTGGCACCTTTGAAGTGGCGGGAGATGCCCCGCAAGGAACTCTCACTTCGGCCCCTTTCAAAGTGACGTTGCCTTACGCGAGTTTTCTCCTGGCCGGCGGTTCGCAAACCAAAACACGAGTCGAGTTGGTCCAGGCTGGCGACCAGAAAGTCTTTTTCAAGGCGTCCGGCACGGATAGCGAAAACCTGCAGCCCGTCGTCGTGGATCTAAAGGAGCAGCAAGGGAAGGAAATATTCGTTCGCTTGATCGACCAGGAAAGTGGCGGCTGGGGTCACATTAACTTTGATGATTTTAGGCTTTATGCGAAACGACCCTCTTTCCCCAATGAGATGACTCCCGCATCGCTCGCCAAACGAAACGACCTGCCCCCGATCGACACCGTTAAGTTTGCCGGCCTTTCGCCGGAGGATGCCGCCAAAGACATGACGTTGCCCCCCGGTTTCAAGGCGACTTTGTTCGCCGGGGAGCCGGACGTCAAACAGCCCATTGCTTTCGCGATCGATGATCGCGGTCGTCTTTGGGTAGCCGAAGCTTTCACTTATCCTATCCGCTCGCCCGAAGGTCAGGGAAAGGATCGCATCCTGGTTTTTGAAGACACCGACGGTGATGGCAAATTCAATAAGCGCACCGTGTTTATGGAAGGACTGAACCTCGTCAGCGGTCTCGAAGTGGGGTTCGGCGGGGTCTGGGTCGGGGCGGCGCCTTATCTGATGTTCATCCCCGTCAAAGATGGAGATGAACCAAAACCGGCGGGTCCGCCCCAAATCCTGCTCGACGGCTGGGCTTATCAGGATACCCACGAAACCTTAAACACTTTCACGTGGGGACCCGATGGCTGGCTCTACGGTTGTCATGGCGTCTTTACCCATTCGAATGTCGGCAAGCCGGGCGCGCCGAACAATGAACGCACTCGCCTCAACGCCGGTGTGTGGCGTTACCATCCGATAAGGCACACTTTCGAACTCTTTTCCGAAGGTACGAGTAACCCCTGGGGGATCGATTTCGATGAACACGGCCAATGCATCATCGAGGCCTGCGTTATACCGCACCTCTTTCATATGATCCAGGGCGGCCGCTTTACCCGCCAGGCCGGCTCTCACTTCAACCCCTATGTTTACGATGATATCAAGACCGTCGCCGACCACGTCCATTGGGTCGGCAACCAGGGACCACATGCCGCCAATGCGCGGTCGGCCGCGGCCGGTGGCGGCCATGCCCATGCAGGCTTGCTCGTTTATCAGGGCGATAACTGGCCCGAGTCGTTCCGCGGAAAAGTATTCATGAACAACATCCACGGCGCTTGCATCAACATGGATACCCTCGAGCGCCAAGGGTCGGGATTTGTCGGGCATCACAACCCGAACCTGATCGATTTCAATGATACCTGGTCGCAGATCATCAATCTCGAAACCGGCCCGGATGGCGCCGTTTATATGATCGATTGGTATGACAAGAATCAATGTCACCACAATGATGCCAATGGTCATGACCGAACCAATGGCCGCATCTTCAAAGTTGCATACGGAAATACGAAATGGGCGCCGGTTGATTTACAGAAGAAGAATGTTGATGAGCTGATAGACCTGGCGGTCAACCGGGGTGACTGGACCTCGCGCCACGCCCGGAGGATCTTGCAGGAACGGGCGGCAACTGATGCAGGGGTCAAAGAAAAAGTAGCGCGTCACCGGCCGGATGACTCCTCCGGCAGCGATCCCAAACGTGGATTGCGCTGGCTCTGGACGCTCCATATCACCGGCGGATTCAAAGATTCCTTGGCCAGCTCCGCTTTGCATCACGGAGACGAATACTCCCGGGCCTGGGCCATTCAATTAGCCTGCGAAGAAACCAACAAACCCATCGCCTCAGCCCTGGTGAAAGAATTCGCTCAAATGGCCAGGAACGACAAGTCGCCGGTTGTCCGCCTTTATCTGGCGTCCGCCTGCCAACGGCTGCCCGCCGAAAGTCACTGGGGAATCGTCGAGAACCTTTTTGCTCACGCCGAAGATGCCGGCGATCACAACCTTCCCTTGATGGTCTGGTATGCGGCCGAACCTTTGCCGGCGCTTGATTTCCAGCGCGCTTTGGCCCTGGCTTCTGAAGCAAAGCTGCCGAATATCCTCAATTTCATGGTGCGTCGCACCGCCGCGCTGAATACGCCCGAAGCGTTGGCCGCCATCACGGCCACGCTCCAAAAAACTTCCACGGATGTCCACCGGCTCGAAATCCTCGGCGGCTTGAGCTTTGCCTTGAAGGGGCAACGCGCTGCCGCTATGCCCAAAGGCTGGGAGGCGGTGGAATCGAAACTCGGTTCGAGTGCCAATCCCGAGGTCCGGGCCCAGGTCCAGGCGCTGTCGCTGACCTTTGGCAGCGCAAAGGCTGTGGCGGCCTTGAAAGCAACGCTGATGGACAAATCAGCTGATGCCGCCGCTCGCCGAACCGCCTTTGATTCCTTGCTGGGCGCCAAAGATCCCTCCCTCGCGGGGTTGCTTCAGCAATTAGTGACCGATCCGGTGATGCAAAGCCCGGCCTTGCGCGGATTGGCCGCGTACGATGATCCCGGAACTCCGTCCGCAATTCTCGGAGTCTATCCTACCCTCGAGGGCAGCCGGAAGCGGGACGCTCTCAATACCCTCGCCTCTCGCGTCGCCTTTGCCAAACCGCTGCTGTCCTCCGTCAGCTCCGGCTCGATCCCCAAACAGGATTTAACCGCCGAGTTGGTGCGGCAGTTGCGCAGCCTCAAAAACGAGGATTTGAACCAGGAAATCCAAAAGGTATGGGGTTTGATGCGCGAAAGCGCCGCCGACAAACAAAAGGAAATCGCCAAGTACCGCGGAATCTTTCAGGCTGGCGGTTCACAACCCGGGGATGCCGCCCGTGGACGCGCGGTCTTCGCCAAAATCTGCCAGCAATGCCACACCTTGTTTGATACCGGTGGAAAAGTCGGTCCTGACCTGACCGGTTCCAACCGCGGTGACCTGGATTACATTCTGCAAAACATCATCGATCCCAACGCCGTAATCCCGAACGATTACAAAGCCTGGAACCTCGAGACGACCGATGAACGATCGATCAGCGGCATACTAAAACAGCAGGACGATCAGGCGGTGACGCTCGTCACTGCCAATGAGACGATTGTCGTTCCCCGAAAAGAAATTCAGTCCCTTAAAGAAGGCCAGCTTTCCATGATGCCCGAAGGTTTGCTGCAACCGTTGTCCGACCAGGAAGTCCGCGATCTGCTCTATTATTTGCGCGCCGCAGGACAGGCTCCCCTGCCGGCCTCCGCCGAGAATGCGTCTTTGTTTTTCAATGGCAAGGACCTCTCCGGCTGGGACGGTGATCTGCCGCTCTGGAAAGTTGAGAATGGCGAGATCGTCGGTCGCAGCGCCACGGGTCTGAAGCACAATGTTTTCCTAAAAAGCCAATTAACCCTGGAAGATTTTCGCCTGGTGCTCAAAGTGAAGCTGACTCCCAACTCCGAAAACTCCGGAGTCCAATTTCGCAGCGAAACCTTTGGGGAATATGAAATGAAAGGATGTCAGGCTGATATCGGCGCGGGTTGGTGGGGCAAGTTGTACGAAGAAAACGGACGCGCGCTGCTTTGGAAGGAGCCGGGCGATTCGTTTGTCAAAACCAACGATTGGAACACTTACGAGATTGTCGCCGTCGGCGGAAGCGTCCGCACTGCGCTAAACGGACATGCCTGTGTCGAAATCAACGATGATAAAATCGCGCGGCGCGGTATCGTGGGTTTGCAAATGCATGCGGGCGGCCCGTTGGAAGTGCGCTTCAAGGATTTGCAGCTCGAACTGAATCCCAAAAACGAGTTGAAGACGGTGACCAAACGCTAGGCTGGACCCGCCCGGAAAACGCCTGCTTTTTTTTAAGAAAAGTCGGTGACGTACCCCTGGGAAGGTGGTAATCATCTGGGCATCAGGCTTCGACGTGATTTGCGGTGGTGCATTTCACGATTTGGGGCACGGACAAAACCAATGAGACCGCGCATCGAGGACGAGTTCACGAAATTGCCCATTTCGCGACAGCGCAAGTACCAGTTGCGGATGCAACGGGACAAGCGTTGCACGGAGTGCGGCGAGCCGGCGATCGAAGGTTCCCGCTGTTTGGAGCATTTGGTCAAGGCGCGTGAACGGCAACGCAAGAAACGAGGCTTGAAACGGCGTTATTACGGAACGCTGAGTTACAAGCTGCAGGCAGTGGCCTGAAAAAGCAGCTGCCAGGACGCTTTGCCAGATGAAAGCGAGGCAGTGGGATGGCGGGTAAAGCCAGAAACTGCCGAAACGTTTAACTGCCCAACCTTTTCGCTCTTACTTCTCGCATGTTCAATTCCTTTGACTCCTTTCGCGGATGATTTAGCCTCCAGCAAGCCTATGCGCATCGGGATCAATACCTTTCTTTTTACCTCTCCTTTCACCAACCAGAGCACAAAACTTTTTCCCAAGTTCAAACGTTGGGGCTTTGATACGGTCGAGATTCCGATCGAAGATCCGTCGCATATTGATCCAGCTCACCTTAAACGGGAATTGGATCGACACGGGTTGGTGTGCGGTTCGGTGTGCGCTTGCATGGGTCCCGACCGCGACTTGCGGGGAACCCCAAAACAGCAACAAACCGGGCTGCGTTACATGATGACTTTGCTCGATCAGATGGTTGAGCTCGATTGTCCTTCGCTGATTGGCCCGGTTTACTCGGCGGTTGGACGAGCCGATGCGGTCCCTCCGGACGAATACCGCCAGCAATGGAAGACCGTGGTCAGGCATTTGAAAACGCTTTGCCGGCACGCAGAAAAACGGAACAAAAAGGTCTGTCTCGAACCTCTTAACCGCTTTGAAACCGATTTCATCAATACCTGCGACCAGGCGCTTAAGATGGTTAAGGACGTCGGCAGTTCCGCGTTAACAGTCCACCTTGACACTTTCCACATGAATATCGAGGAAAAGGACCAGGGGGCGGCCATCCGCAAAACAGGCAACAAACTGGGTCATTTCCACGCTTGCGGGAGCGACCGGGGCACGCCCGGCAATGATCATATTGATTGGAAACCGATTGCTGCAGCACTCAAAGCCGTAAAATATCGTGGCGATGTCGTGATTGAATCCTTCACCACCGACGTCAAAGTTATTGCCCGCGCTGCGGCCATCTGGCGACGCATTGAGCCGACGACTGATGAAATTGCCGTAAAAGGGCTGAAGTTTTTGCGAAAAACATTATGAACAGAAACATCGTTTTGGGTCGCGCGAAAAAAGCTCTCGGATTCCTCCTGCTTTCCGCGATCACTGGCATTGGTCTGGTAACTATTGCTGCAGAAAAGGGGAACCAGGAGCTTTTCAATGGCAAAGATCTTTCGGGTTGGAGTGGGAATTCCGCTCTCTGGTCCGTAAAGGACGGCGCGATTACCGGACGAACTACCGCCGAGAATCCGATCAAAATGAATACATTTCTGATCTGGACCAATGGCGAAGTGGGCGATTTCGAGTTGCGCTGCCAGTTCAAAATCGTCGCCAACAACGATCAGAAGTTCGCCAATTCGGGCATCCAATACCGCAGCAAAGTGTTAGACGAAAAGAATTGGGTTGTCGGAGGCTATCAGGCGGATATGGAATTTGGTCCCACTTATACCGGCATTCTTTATGAAGAGCGAATGACCCGCGGGATCATGGCAGCCCGCGGGGAAAAAGTCGTTTGGGGAAAGGATTGCGAAAAGAAGGTGACCGGCTCGCTGGGGAAATCCGAGGAGATCCAGGCCGCGATCAAGCAAGCGGATTGGAACGACTATCTCATCATCGCCAAAGGAAATCACCTCCAGCATTTCATCAATGGCAAACAAACGGTGGATGTCATTGACGAATGCGAAAGCAAGCGGGTGATGAAGGGAGTGCTCGCGCTGCAATTGCATGCGGGGCAGCCGATGACCGTGCAGTTCAAAAACTTAAGCCTCAAACAATCCGCGGGGGACTCGGCGGCCAATAATCCGGGCGATGACCTCAAGGCAATGCAAGGGTCGTGGCAGGTGACCAACGCGGAGCAGAGCGGACAACAATTCCACGGCGAAAATGTCACGAGCACGATCGTCATCATTACCGGGAACAATTATCGCACGTTGAATGGCAGCCGCGTGGACCATGGAACCTTCACGATCGATCCCGCGAAAAGCCCCCGGCAAATTGATATCAAGACCGGCGACGAGGAAACGTTGCATGCCATTTACGAACTCGGCCCTGATCACATGAGAGTTTGCTACGCGCGCGAAGGGGCCGATCGTCCTGGAGCGTTCGCGACCAGCGCAGATGACGCGCGCATTCTTCTGCTTGATTATAAACGAAAGAAAGATTGAACAACGGGCGGAGGCGGTGAGAACGAAGGACGGAGATTTATGAAAAACATTTTAATGCTGGGCTTGCTCTGGGGGGCCATTTCCTGCGGCGCCGCCGAGAAGAAGATCGTATTCATTGCCGGGCGGCCCAGTCATGGGCCCGGTGAACATGAGCATCGAGCCGGTTGCCTTTTGCTTTCGTCCTGTTTGAAAAGCGTTCCCGGTGTGACCTCAGTGGTTTATAGCAACGGTTGGCCGCAAGATCCCCGCGTTTTGGCGGATGCCGCCACGATTGTTATTTACAGCGACGGCGGCGAGGGCCATCCGGCGTTGGTGGAGGATCATTTGCAACAACTGGATCGACTGATGAAGAAAGGCGTGGGACTGGCTTGCATTCACTACGCCACTGAGCCAACAAAGGAAAAAGGAGAGAAAGAGTTTTTGGATTGGATTGGCGGAGCTTTCGAGGTCAATTGGTCCGTTAATCCGCATTGGGATGCTGACTTTAAGAAACTCCCCGAGCATCCGGTTGCCCGAGGCGTTGAGCCTTTTTCCGTTCGTGATGAATGGTATTTTCATCTTCGCTTTCGGGACGGAATGAAGGGCGTAACCTCTCTGCTCAGCGCGGTGCCTGACCAAAGCACCACCAACCGCAAAGATGGTCCTCATGAAGGCAATGACGCTATGCGCGAGGCCGTAAGACGCCAGGAGCCGCAAACAGTCGCGTGGGTTTGCACGCGGCCGGACGGAGGCCGTGGCTTTGGCTTTACCGGCGCGCATTTCCATAAGAATTGGGGAAATGATAATTTCAGAAAGCTCGTTCTGAATGCCATTGTTTGGACGGCCAAAGTGGAAGTTCCCAACCACGGTGTGGAGAGCAAGATCACCGGCGATGAATTGCAAAAGAACCTAGATGAAAAGGGGCAGCGCCGGAAAAACTAAGCCATGGGCACTCCTCAAATAACACTGAGAGTAGGGGAGCAACGACCCGGCTTCTTGAGGTTGTTCATATCGGAACACCTTCCGCGCGGCCTCGCCCTCTTCTTCGGGGCCTTCGCCCTTTTGAATGTTTTGGGCGATCTTCGGGTCGCGCGGTTCGATGCCAACCTGTGGTGGATTGATCTTCGGTGGTTTCCAGCCTGGCTGGCCAAAGCGCTTATTGCAGGTGGCGCTCTTTGTCTGATTCAATTCGGACTGGGCCTGTTTCGTGGCCATTGCTGGCGGCGGCTAACGGTCTTTTGCGCGGCTCTGCTGGCTTTTGTGTGTTTGGTCAATGCCGCGAGTTTCTTTGTTCTTTTGGGAAGGAAGGAAATTGCTTCGGCCATGCCCTTGCCGCTCTCCTTATTGGTTGCCTTGTTGCTGCTCGCGATCGCTCGTGCCGCGGCCAAACCCGGGCTTTCGAACCAGCGGCGGTTGGTGTCTCTGGTCGTCTGTCTGGGCTTTGCCATGGTCTTCCCGCTGGCGGAGATGGTTTGTTTTGGCAAGACCGATTATCGCCGGCCCGCCGACGTTGCCGTCGTGCTGGGCTGCCGGGTTTATGCGGATGGCCGGCCCTCGGACGCTCTTAAAGACCGAGTGGCGACTGCCTGCCGGCTTTATCAGCAGGGTTTGACTCGGAAGCTGCTTTTTTCCGGAGGCCGGGCGATGGAGCCGTGCCCGAGGTCAAAGCTATGCAGAAGATGGCGCTGGAATCAGGGGTAAAACCGGAAGATATCCTTTTGGACAGCGAAGGCTTTAATACCCAGGCGACCGTCCGCAACAGCCGCACTATTTTTTCCTCGTTGAATGCTTCCCGAATTCTGGTGGTTAGCCATTTTTATCATCTACCGCGTGTCAAACTTGCTTACCAGCGCGCGGGGTATGAGGTTTTTACCGTTCCCGCGAAAGAAAGCTATCTCCTGCGTCAAATGCCCTACAACATGGCGCGCGAAATCGCCGCATTGTGGGTTTATTATGCCCGGCCTCTGATGAGCTGAGCTGCTTCTGTCTAAAGACGATTCAAGACATCGATCAACTGCCGCAGACGCCCGTAGTCCCGGCGGTTGAATCCAAAACCGATGCGCGGCAGACTGACACAATCGTCATCAGCCGCTTCTTCGGGCGTGGCTTCGATGGTTTTGATGGGCGGGCCAATCACAATATCAGCAAAATCCTCGTTCATGGCTTGTAAGGCGCTTTCGCTGGGGGCGTGTTTGAGGCGAATAACAAACAAATCCTTCACAAAACGGCTCGAGTGGAAATTACGGTAGAAACGGGTAATGATTTTGACCGCCTGGTCTGTGTCATCCGTGATGTGATAAAGATTCAAATCATCCGGTGAAATCAATTGATCCCGCAGCAAATGCTCTCGGATATGCTTGTCCCACGTGCGCCAATAAGTGCCGCCCGGGCGATCGATCAAAACCAGCGGCATCAGCTGGCTTTTGCCGGTCTGCATCAGCGTGAGCGCCTCGTAGCCTTCGTCCATCGTCCCGAAACCTCCCGGAAAAAGGGCGATGGCGTCTGAATGCCGGATGAAAATCAGTTTGCGGGTGAAGAAGTATTTAAAGGTGATCAACTTTTTGTCTTCACGAATGACCGGGTTGGCGCTTTGTTCCCAGGGAAGGCGAATATTTGCGCCAAAGCTTTTCTCCAGCCCTGCCCCTTCATGCCCTGCCTGCATGATCCCTCCGCCGGCCCCGGTAATTACCATGAATCCCGCATCGGCGATCTTCCGGCCAAACTCGACCGCCTGTTGATACTCCATGCGTGTCGGTTGCGTGCGTGCTGATCCGAAAATCGTCACTTTTCGCGTTTCAGCGTAAGGCGCAAAAAGTCTGAAGGCATAGCGCAGTTCCCGAATTGCCGTCTGGATCACCCGGACGTCCCCGGTATCCTCAACATCCTTCAACAATTTGAGAGCGCTTTCGATGATGTCCGCAACATTCTCCTCGTTGAATCCACCCCCTTTGTAATCGATGAGTTCCTGGATCCGCCGTTTAAGCTCGGGATCGACTGGCGGTTTTTCAGCCCTAATCATCGGGGCAGAATACTGGTCGGGAACGAAAATGCAATGTTCCCCGGCCTGGCGCACTGGCTGCCTGGTTCAGGGTTGACCCACCCCATGCCTCGCTTGACCTTGGTAGCCGCGCGCCGCAAATTGTTCTTCCGAGCTTATGCCAATTTACGAATACGCGTGCCCTAAATGCCGGGTGATCTTTAATTTTCTGTCCAAGCGGATTGATCCGGATCGGCTGCCGGTTTGTCCCAAATGCGGGAATAAGAAGATGACAAAACAACTCAGCCGGTTCGCAATGACCCGCGGGTTAAAGGAACCGGCCGCAGGGGGAGCGCCCGGAAATGACTCTAACGAACCAATGCCAGATTTTGACGATCCGCGCGTGGCCCGAGCCATGACGGAGCTGGAGCGAGACATGGAGCACATGGATGAGAACAATCCGCGCCACATGGCCCATATGATGAAGAAAATGAAAGACTTGATGCCGCCCGGAGCCGCGCCCAAGGAATTGGACGTGGCGATTCGGCGTTTGGAAGCGGGCGAAGATCCGGAAAAGATTGAAGAGGATATGGGAGACTTGTTGGGAGACTTCATGGGGGAAGAAGGCGCGGCGGAAAAAGGGGCGGGGGGCTATACCAAAGACAGCGGCCTTTACGATTATTGAACGGTCTTTTGGCGCTGGAGCAAAAGATTGACCTGGCGGAGATAATCCTCCGCTTTTTGATAAGCCGGCTCCAGGCGCAAGGTTTCCTCGAATTCTCGTTTAGCACCATCGAGTTGTCCTTCTTTGGCCAGCATGACGCCGAGGTTGAAATGGGCGCGCGAATGGCCGGGCCTGAGACGGATCGTTTCGAGAAATTCGGCTTTGGCTTCGGCGATGCGTTCCTCAAATGCATACTCGCCGGCCAATTCGAAATGAGCCTCCCAAAATGCTGGGTTAAGGCGAAGGGCTTCCTGATATGCTTGGATGGCTTCTGTTCGCCGTTTCAGCTTTTCAAGCGCGCGAGCCCGAGCGCAGCAGAGCATGGGATCCTGCGGCCTTTGCCGCCGTGCTTGATCGAAGTCGGCCAACGCGGCTTCCCAATGGTTTTGTCGTGAACGAATGTTTCCTCGCTCGAACCAGGCTTCGGTCAAACTCGGACGCAACCTGATCGCCTGATTCAGGTCCGCCTCGGCTTCCGGAAAACGTCCTAATTCGGAGCGAAGGCGTCCCCGCTGAAACCAGGCAAGGTAATCGTGCGGCAACAACTCGAGTATTTGATCCCACTGCTTCGTTGCGGCAGGGAGTTCCCCCGTGCTTTGGAGGAATTCGGCGAAAGCCTCCCGCAGGTAGAAGTCCTCTGGCGCCTGTTGAATCGTGGATTCATATTCCAGTCGGATTTGACTGATCGAAGCGGCTGCCCTTCGTTCTTTCAATGCTTTTGAGAGGGCCAAAAGTTTTTCGAGCCGCTCAGGGTTATTGGACTGACTGCTCAGGGGAGGTTGCTGTAATCGACGCCCCACCGATTCAAGGACCAGGAGACGGCTCCAGTCCGTCGAGCCGAGGCGCTGTTCGCAGGTTTGTTGGGTGGCCCAATCCGGCGCCGCGCTGGCGCGCGTTTTCTGAGGCAGCAATGCCTCGATTTTCTCGGCCCATAATCGCGCCAGCCGGTAATTGCCATCAAAGTTCAAATGAACATGTTCATAGAACGATTCCTCGCCACAAATGGCTTCCCGATTGGCGGCAGCCAGGCCTGCGTTGGCATCCACCACTGCCAGCCTGGGTGTGGCTAGCTTTTTGCCCACCGCCACAATCGAAGAGTTGATTGTCTGATCAGCTCGAAAAGGTAACGCATCCAGATCACAGGCCGATTGAAAGTGGGAGCGGGCGGCGTTGGAATTTTTCAAACCGAGCAAACATTCTCCCCAGCGAAACTGGATGTCGGCTCGTTCGGTATCAGCCGCGGCCGCTTTTTCGAACGCGTCGATAGCGGACGCGAATTCGCCGCGCCCTTGGTTATTTGTTCCCAGTTGGAAAAGCTTTTCCACGGCAGCGCGATCCGCCGCAGACCGGTTCGTCTGAGAAAGCGAAGCAAACGGCGGACAGTCCTTCAGGTTGACTGCAACCGTGCTGAGGAGAACGCTGGCACCGGAATCGAGTCCGGCACCGACGATAGCTTCCAGGTTTGCCCGGAAGTTGTGATAAACCCTTTGGCGCGCCGGACTCGAAGGTGGAACTCGATTGGCAGCGAACATTTCCATTCCGCCCCAGGAAGGCGCATTCCGAGAGGAGCCTCGGAGTTGCCGACCGAGAGACATAAACCATTGTCCCAGCCGGAATTGCTGAACGCACAAACCAAAGCGGATCGCGGCGAGTGGAGGGGCTTTGGCGCCGAAGACGGTGGCGGCGCCGTACGGCCCCACCATTTCGTTGTTGCCCATATAAATAATCCAGAGATCACCATCGTGCCGGGCGCATTCGCGGGCGATGGGGAGAATGACGTGTGAATTGATGGCGGTGAAGGCCACGTTGATGAATTCAAACTTATTCCGGGGATAGCGTTTCTCCAAAAGAGCTTCCAGGTACCGCGCGGCTCCGAAGGCGGGCTCAGGGTCGCCCATAGCAGCCGATTCTCCCAGGACAAAGATACGAAAGGTGTCGGGCCTTTTTTGGGCTCGCATGCGGATTGGGCCAGGAAATCGCGCTACTTCTTTCGGGAAAAAGCGGAAACTGAAATCGTCGTGATTGACAAATAACTCTTCCGATCCGATGCGCGTTTTGAGAAAGAGCGAGGGTGAGAACCCATAATTTGCAATACGCAAACCTGCTTCGATAAGAGCGAGGGCCAGGCCAGGAACCAAAAGAAATGAGATCAGCCTGAACAGCCACAAACGCCCGCGCTTTCGAGGTGCCGGCGGGTCTCCGGCCGGACTCTGGCGGGCGGCCCGGTTATTGGCAGATCGGCTCAAGTAAAGGCATTTTGCTTTATTCCAGTTTCGTGGGAAATTCAAAACCGGCGATGCGAGCGGGCGATTTCATGTACTCCAAACACGGCTGAGGTTCCTGATTTGCTTCGGCGCGGGTTTCGTAATATAAGTTTGCCGGCAATCCACGAATGAATGTGATTCCCCATATACCCGCTTTGCGGCGAGGACGTCCCTACGAGAGCCTGGACAAAACGGAGGTGCGTGATTATCGCACGGGCGAAACCAAGGCAACCGTGAGCCAGGTGAACGCCGGCGTGATCCGCAAGGATTTGCAAAAGCTGGCGGAATCACGAGCCGTGTTGCGCGGAATTTCCTCTGCGTCTTTGCTGGATATCACCCGGCGAGCCGGAGACCAATTTCTGAATGAGCGGTTGCCGGTTGGAAACGTCACGCATTCCGCTCGGGAATACATCGAAACATTGTCGGCCACGAGTGGTTTGCCGCAAGTAATGGTGCGCCGGAACATGGCCAAGATTCACGATGCGCTGACGAACATGCCGTCGATTCTGCGCGGTTTGACGCGCGGTCTCGATCTATCGGTCCTGGATTCAGGGGCGGGAGAGCAGGGGGGCTCGGCGGTCAGTTTTTACCCTACCACGCAGGCGCTGGGCCTCGTGATGCCCAGCAATTCTCCAGCGGTAAATTCTCTCTGGCTCCCCGCGATTCCGCTGAAGATCCCTGTGATTGTCAAACCGGGCAAAGACGAGCCCTGGACGCCGTACCGTTTGATTCAGGCTTTTATCGCCGCTGGCTGCCCCGCTGAAGCGTTTGGGTTTTATCCTGCCGATCATGAAGGTGCCGCGGAGATTCTCAAGACCTGCGGACGGGCATTGCTGTTCGGAGACAAGAGCACAACCCAACAATATGCGCACAACCCCGCGATCGAGATTCACGGGCCCGGGTTCAGCAAAATATTAATTGGAGAAGACCAGATTGAGCACTGGCCTGATTTTGTCCAACTTATGGTCCAGAGCATAGCGGACAACGGAGGGAGAAGTTGCATCAATGCCTCCGCTGTTATTGTGCCGAAGTATGCCGCGGAAATCGCGGACGCGCTTGGCCAGGAACTTGGAAAAGTCGAGCCTACGCGTCCGGAGGACGACCAGGCGCGGCTATCGGGGTTCGCCAATCCGAAAATGGCCGAAGCCATTAACCAGTCAATCGAAGAAGCATTGGCCGAACCGGGGGCGGTAGACATCACGGCGAAATATCGTGGCGGGCCGAGAAAAGTGATTTTTGAAGGAGGGACTTATTTGCGTCCCACGGTTGTGTTTTGTAATTCCTTCGCGCATCCGCTGGCGAATCGTGAGTTTCTTTTCCCCTATGCGAGCGTGGTTGAAGCAAAGCAGGGTGAGATGCTCCAAAAAATTGGTCCATCCCTGGTTGTTACAGCACTCACGGAAGACCCGACTTTTACGCGAAACCTGCTCGAATGCCCGCAAATCGATCGGCTCAATTTCGGACCGGTGCCGACCACGCGCATATCCTGGGACCAACCGCACGAAGGCAACATGTTCGAGTTTCTATACAAAAGGCGCGCTCTGGCGCGGGCCAAAATGGGCTCGGCTGTCGGAAGGACAACTGCAATGCCGATCTCATGAATAGCCAAAAGAACCCATCGCCTGGCGCCCAACCCATTTGAACAATTCTTAGCCGAAATCGTCTGAAACTCGCATGAGTCATCATTCCGGCCGCAAACCAATACCTGTATTGCAGGCATTCGATTTTCAACCACGGCCGCGTCTCATCTTTGGCTCCGGAAGTGTTGAACGTGTGGGTGAACTTGCGGGCGAATTGGGGGGCAGAAGGGTGCTGCTGGTGACCGATAAAGGCCTCGTTGCGGCGGGACACGCCGGCCGAGTGCAAAAGTTGCTGCACGCCGGCGGGATGGAGGTCGCGGTTTTCGATCACGCTGCTGAAAATCCAACTACTGCTTGTGTCGATAAATGTCTGAAGGTCGCAAAGGCCGCTGGGGTGGACCTGATCATTGGGCTGGGCGGAGGCAGCTCGATGGACACAGCCAAAGGATGCAACTTCCTTTTAACCAATGGAGGACGGATTCAGGATTATTGGGGTGTGGGCAAAGCGCGCAGGCCGATGCTGCCGCTGATTGCGATCCCGACGACGGCGGGAACTGGCAGTGAATGTCAATCCGCCGCCCTGATCGCCGACGAAAAGACGCATCAAAAAATGGCCTGTCTCGATCCAAAAGCGGTGGCCCGGATTGCCATCCTGGACCCGGCGCTGACGCTTTCACAACCTTTTCGCGTCACGGCCTGCACGGGAATCGACGCGCTGGCACACGCGCTGGAAACAGCGGTTACGAAGAAGAGAAATCCAATTTCGGCAATGTATTCGCGGGAAGCGTTCAGGCTATGCGCGCGCGCCTTGCCGAAAGTTCTGGATGATCCGAAAGACCTTGCCGCGCGGGGCCAAATGTTATTGGGCGCGGCACTGGCCGGTATCGCGATCGAGAACAGCATGCTGGGAGCCGCGCACGCCGCCGCCAACCCGCTGACCGCAAAATACGGCCTGGTTCATGGCAAAGCCGTGGGAGTGATGCTGCCGGCGGTGTTGAAGTTTAATCAAGCGCATCCAGTCGCGCGCGCTGGGTACCTCGAATTGGCCTCAGAGCTGCCTTCGAACAATGGCGAATCGTGCGGGACTAAACTTCTGGTTTCGCAGGTGGAGGCTTTGCTGGATCTGGCCCGAATGCCACGGTCATTAAAAGATTGCGGGGTGGAACGAAAATTGATCCCAAAATTGGCCGAGGCCGCGTCAAAACAGTGGACTGCCTCCTTTAATCCGCGTCCTGTTTCACGACACGAATTTGAACAGATATACGAGCAATCCTTCGAAGCGAAATGACAAACTTGCGTGAGAAAACGAGTTTACTTTTCCTCGACGATTCGAAGTGTGTATTCCGGTGAAAGAGCGCTATCCGAGCCGGGAGCGCCGAGAGCATTGTATTTGAAATCGAATTTGTAACGATAATGCACTTCGTTTGCTCCAGCGCGGACGGGCACGAGCCCTTCCCAGCGGTTGGTCATCAGGAGCGTCGGGCGCATGTCGTAATATTCGTTTCCGACCGCGATTCGAGGATGAATGCTGTCCCAGCGAAGTGATTGCTGGCGAGTATTCAAGGCAACCTCGACCGGATACAGATTATCCTTGTTGCGAACCTGGGTGGTGGGGGTGAGATTGGTGAAAGTGGCGGTACAGCCCGTCAGCAGGAGTGACAGCGGCAGCAGCGGGAAAATCTTCTTCAGCATGCGCGGCAGCGTGGCAAAGGCACCCAAAGTTGTAAAGCAGGAGTTGAAGGCTGTGGAATTACGCGTTGTCACTTCGGCAACCGAGTTGCTAACCTGTTCGCATGGCTCGTAAGGCAACGGACTCCGAGTCCGCGCATAGTTTGAACGATATCGTGGGGGTGGTTTTCCTGGCCGCCGCGCTACTGCTTTTGGTGGCTCAGGTTTCGTTCGATCGTTACGACCTCGCGGTCAATCGCGACCCGCCCAATCACCCGGCGCACAACTGGATCGGGCCGCTGGGCGCCCGGCTGGCCTATGCGACTTTTTTGATGTGCGGTTTTTCGGCGTTTATGCTGCCGGTCGTGCTGGTTTTTCTGGCGCTGGCATGTTGGTTCAAACCGCTGGCGTATTTGAAACGGCGCTGGCCCTGGGCGGTTATTTTGCTGGTCTCATGCATGGGTTGGTTGCATCTGGCAGCGTTGCCGCATGTCAAAGATCCCGCTTCGTTATTTACCCGCGCCCGAGTTGCCATTAGCGCCCCCAGCACCGGCGGTTTTTTCGGGATGTTCTTGTATGATTATTTGTTTTGGATGTTGGGAGTGATTGGCGCGGCGATTGTGTATGCGGCGCTGGACCTCATTAGTTTGTTGTTCCTGACGAATTTTCAACTGGGTGAATGGGTACGTGGTCTTTGGGCTGCGCGTCCACGGGGCGGGGTGGCAACCAGCCCAGCCGCTGACGAGAGCGTACTTGAAAAGCGGGCACGTGATCTCAAGAAACAAGCCAAACAATTGGAAGAGGAAGTCGCCCGACGGGGTCTGGGGCCCGACCTTCAACCAGTCCCGGAACCGACGGTGCGCGATCTCAGCATTTCACAAAGCAAAACGCGCGGCCGCAAACCTGTGGCTGGCGAGCCTCCCCGGGAGCCAGCGCCGGCGGAGGACGGCATCATCATTCCTGCCCGGGAGGTTGCCGCCGCAACCACCGCCCAGATTCTGGGGCATCGCAGTGAAGGCGAGGGCAAAGAAAAAAGTGGGACAAAGAATGATCCCAAAATCGCAAACGGTGAGGCCGCGGGGACAGACGCAACTCTCAAACCGGGCGAGGCAAAGGCTGAGCCGGAGATCAAAATCACTGGTTTGCCCGCTGCCACCAAAGCGAGGCCGAAAAAGCCGAAACCGATTACCGTGGCGTCCACTCCGATCATTGGCAATTACCAGTTGCCTTCAATGGATTTTCTGCAACACCCCGATCCAAACTTGCGGCCGACGGAGTCGAAGGAAGAATTGATGGCCAATGCCCGGTTGATGCAGCAGACGCTGGCTCAGTTTGACATAGAAGTTTCCCTGGGGGATATCACCAAAGGGCCGACGATCACGCGCTATGAACTGCATCCCGCTCCAGGAGTAAAGCTCGAAAAAATAACCGCCCTGAACAATAACATCGCGGCTGCGCTCAAGGCCGAACGGATCAACATCCTGGCACCAGTTCCGGGTAAGAGTTCGGTTGGGGTCGAAGTACCGAATGCGATCAAGACCAAAGTGATCATGCGGGATCTGCTTGAATCCGACGAATGGCGGAACACGAAGGCCAAAATACCGCTGGCACTTGGCAAAGACGTTTATGGCCACCCGATCGTGTCTGATCTATCCGAAATGCCACACCTGTTAATTGCCGGGAGCACCGGTTCAGGCAAATCAGTTTGTATTAACGCCATCATCTCATCGCTGCTCTATCGCTTTTCACCCGATCAACTCCGCTTCGTCATGATCGATCCCAAGGTGGTCGAACTACAGCATTACAACAATTTGCCGCATCTGGTTGTGCCCGTCGTGACCGATCCTAAAAAAGTGATCCTCGCGCTGCGATGGGTGGTAAACGAAATGGAAAAGCGGTACCAGATTTTTGCTCGAGTCGGGGTGCGCAATATTGCGTCATTTAACTCGAGACCAAAAAACAAACCCCTGCCTCAGCAGGAACTGGAGCTTCCATTGATGGCGAAGAAAGAGAAGGTCGAACCTGGCGCCGAGGGGTTTGCCGTCGAAGTAGACGAAGAAATCGTAGTGCCGCGGGAAGAAGACATCGTTATTCCCGAAAAACTTAGCTACATCGTGGTGATTATCGATGAGTTGGCGGACCTGATGTTGGTTGCTCCGGCGGATGTCGAAATGGCGATTGCGCGCATCACGCAGATGGCGCGCGCCGCCGGGATACACTGCATTGTGGCAACCCAGCGTCCGAGCGTGGATGTTATTACCGGCGTAATCAAAGCGAACATACCGGCGCGCATTGCATTTCAGGTGGCAGCCAAAGTGGACTCACGGACCATCCTCGACGCCATGGGCGCGGATAAACTCCTCGGCAAAGGGGACATGCTCTATTTGCCTCCCGGCTCGGCGAAACTAATCAGGGCTCAGGGCGCATTGATCACCGACCAGGAAATGCAAAGCATCGTCGAGTTTATCGCCGCGCAGGCCAAGCCGAGCTACGAGATGGAAATCCATCAACAACTCTCCAAGCCGACCAGCAGTTTTGGGGAAGAGAGCGGGATTGATGAAGATGAGGACATCATTCAACAGTGCGTGGAAGTGATCCGTAGTGAACAAAAGGCCAGTGTTTCTCTTTTGCAACGGCGTTTGCGGCTCGGTTACGGGCGGGCCGCACGGATCATGGACGAGCTGGAGAATCGCGGTATCGTTGGGCCGAGCAAAGGCGCCGAGCCACGCGACATTTTGATTGATCTTGATGGTGGGGGTGCCGATGGGGCCGGGCAACAGGCTGTTTGATCAGGCGGGTTGGTTCAGACCCCGGCTCACACGACTACCAATTTATCAAGAGTTTGCCCGAGAATCTTAGCCGCGGCGCGCGATTCTTTCTGCAAGCGGACCAGCGCTTTGATATTCCCCGGAGATCGCAGCAGAACCCAAGCCAGCTTCTTGAAATCTATGCGGCAATCGGGCGTCATGAGTTTATTAAAATCCAAGGGGAGGTTCTCTTCGGCGGTATCAAGGATTACTCGCAAAGTAGCGCACGGTATTCCCTCCTGCCGGGAGATCGCGCAAATCGGTTGCGATTCCATTTCAATGGCATCCGCCACAGTGCTTTGATGCAGAGCCCGTTTTTCCTCGATGGTAACAGCCACGCGATCAGCGCAATAAAATCGGGCGGCCACGGCGCCCGTTTCGCGAAAAAAAGGGGCCAGCCGAGGATGTGAATCATCAGAAAATAAAACAGCACCTTTGCTCAGCGCGGGATTCAGGGCACCCGCAAAGCCGCAGCTCAGAATCAAACCGGGCCTGCTTTGTTGAATAGCCCTTCGCACTGCTGCCCGCGCGTTGATACGACCCATCCCGGTAAGCACGCATCGAGCGAACGGATTGTTTGGATGGAAAGCGTGGCGCTCTTCTTTGACAGCGAAACAAATGAGCCAGGGGCCAGGAAATAATTCGCGCAAACCCTGCGTGGCAGGAGCCTGAGGCGGCAAAGACCGGTTCATCGGATTCCCGAGAGCCGTTCCTTCCAAAGGTGGTAGAGGAGCACGGTTGCCTGGACGTCGCGCAGGCAATACTCAGCTATATCGCGAAATCGGCCCTCCGCCAGCAAATTGCCCACATCCATTCCCGTGATTCCATGGCTTTTGGGTGATTCAATCCCGAAGGCTTTGCAATAAAAATCGAGATTGAAACGGCGCGCCGCTCCATCACGCCCGCTAACGCCATAAAAAGTAAGCTGCTCGGCCAGGTCGCAATGGGGTTCCGTTTGATAACGATAACCGAGCCATTCCTTGCGAGTAATCGGGACGTTCAGCAAAGCGGAGCGCAAATAAATGAAAGGCACGTCGAAGCCCCGGCCATTGAATGTAGCGATCAGGTCGTAATGTTTGGCCACGTCCCAAAAAGCCGTGAGCAATTCGACCTCATCCACACAAGGAACGAACTCGACTGGACCGGCCTCGCCGGGATTTTCATCATAATCATCGGCGGTGAACAGAACCTGTCCACGCGAGGTTTCGGCGTTGAGCATGGCAATGCAGACTACCTGGGCGGTGAAAGGCCACAGGCTGCATTGTCGGGCGATTTCTGTTCGGCGGGAAGAACGTTGCGTTTCATCCTCGATTTTCTGGCACTCGCGAAACAGATATTCCTGCTGCGCCTCGTCAAAATGATCCAAAGGCAGAGCGTTCGTCTCAATGTCGAAAACAAGCCGCGGCATGAAACTCAGGCTCCAAATTTATCGAACATTTTTCCGTTGGCCTGCATCAGGCGAATCAGGTATTTGGCGTCAAAAATCCCCAGAGAGCCCGTATTGGCGCCGGTTTCGGTGAAGCGTTCCAGCTTATCCGATCCTGACAAGGCAGAATGAAGCAAAACTGGCTGGGGATGCCAGGAATGCCCTTTGACAATGCAGGGAGTGGAATGATCCCCCGTAATCGCGAGCACATCGGGCTTCCGGCGCAACAGAATGGGCAGGGCCGCATCGAAATCCTCGATGGCTTTTTTCTTGGCGGAAAAGTTACCGTCTTCCCCGTACATGTCCGTGTACTTGTAATGAATGAAGAAGTAATCGTAGTTGCCATACTCGTCGGCGTAGCGCTCGAATTGCTCAGCAATGGTTTGCGGACCTTCGAGTTTGGTCATACCGACAAGCTGGGCGAGCCCTTTGTACATTGGGTAAACGGCGATACAGCCTGGTTTCAAGCCGTAACGATCCTGAAAAGTGGGGATTTCGGGCTGGTGAGCGATGCCGCGCATTAGAAAACCATTAGCGGGTCTCCGTTTAGCAAGAACGGGCAAGGCGGCCTTGTAGAATTGTTCCACTAATTTGGCCGCTTTCTTCGCTTTCAACGATTTTGTGTTAACCGGACCAGCTTTGGGAATCCGCAATCCTTCGCGGTGCGGGTCGGCATCCGTCAAAGGCCCTTCGAGGCCTTTGCCACGAAACAAAACCACAAATCGATGGCCTTTGCCTGCTTTGATAATTACTTGAGTATCACCGATCTTTTTCACTTTGTCTGACAACAACGCGCAAAGTTCTTCGCAAACTGGGGTATCGATGCGGCCAGCGCGGCGGTCAGTTACGATTCCCTTATCATCGAGTGTGCAGAAATTGGCTCGCGCGGCGACGTCGCCCGCGCGAAGGTCCAGACCCAATCCAAGGGCTTCGATAACCCCTCGGCCTACTTGAAATTCCAGCGGGTCGTACCCAAACAAACCAAGGTGGCCAGGTCCACTGCCCGGAGTGACTCCTGGAGCCACTGGGATCATCCGGCCCTGGGCGGAATCGCGCGCCAAGGCGTCAAGATTTGGGGTGCGCGCCGCCTCGAGCGGCGTGACAAAGCCCTGCTCGCGGGTGGCAACATCTCCAAGGCCATCCATCACCACCAGCGCGAGCTTGGCCTCGGTTTTCAAAGTCAATTCAGAATACAAAACGTCCAGATTCATGTTCGAAGTTCCAATTGTTAAACGAACGAAGTGCGGTCAGGGTTGGTTTTCCGCCGCGGCAAGAATATTGCGTGGAAACAGCCCGGCTGTCGAGGGGCGAGTGATCAGTCCATGTCAGCGCAAAGGTCCGCATTCAGTCTTTCATTGCGCAATCTGTTCATTAATCTCCCCTCGATGAGTATTTTGGCAGAGTTGCAATGGCGCGAGCTATGCGCTGATTGCACGGATCAAGCTGCGCTGGCCGAGCGTTTCGCTCAGGGGCCTGTGACACTTTATTGCGGTTTTGATCCGACGGCGGACAGCCTGCATGTGGGCAGCATGGTCCCTTTGCTTGCTTTGAGGCGGTTTCAGATGATGGGGAATCATCCCATCGCCGTAGCGGGGGGAGCAACGGGATCCATTGGGGATCCAAGTGGTAAAAGCCAGGAAAGGCAATTGCTCACCCAGGAGGTCCTCCTGAGCAATATCGCGAGTGTAAAACAACAGCTGCAGCGTCTGCTCGATTTCGAGACGACAACCAATCCGGCGCGCCTTCTTGACAACGCCGATTGGACGTCGCCGCTGAGCTATCTCGATTTTCTTCGCGATGTGGGAAAACATTTTTCGGTGAACCAAATGGTGGCCAAGGAAAGCGTGCGCGCACGGATGGAGGACCGGGAGGCGGGCATCAGTTATACCGAATTCAGTTATATGCTGCTGCAGGCCTTCGATTTTTATTTCCTGTGCCGGGAGCAAAATTGTGAGTTGCAAATTGGCGGCAGCGACCAGTGGGGAAATATCACAGCTGGCATAGAACTCACCCGCAAGAAACTGGGCCGGACAGTCTATGGCCTGACTTTGCCGCTGATTACCAAAGCGGATGGAACCAAATTCGGAAAAACGGAGGCCGGGACGGTCTGGCTCGATTCGCGGCGAACGAGTATTTACAAGTTTTACCAATTTTGGATTCAAACGGACGACCGGGACGTGGTCCGGTATTTGAAGTATTTCACCTTTCTCGACCGGCATGCGGTCTCGGAACTGGAACAGCAGCACGCCGGCAACCCCGGACAACGGGCCGCCCACAAAGCATTGGCGCGGGAAATCACCACCCTGGTCCATGGCGCGACGGCGACCGCAGAAGCGACCCGGGCCAGTGAAATCCTCTTTGGTGGCGGCCTGGAGGGAGTATCGGAGAACACGTTCAACGAACTGCTGGGCGAAGTTCCGACGAAAGATTTTTCCAGGAACTCTCTGCAAAGCGGCGGTAAAAGCTTGATTGATCTGTTAGTGGAAAGCGGGCTGGCAGCCTCGAAAGGGCAAGCGCGCAAAGACCTTGAGGGCGGCGGAGTTTATCTGAACAATATCCGCGAAACCGGCCTTCAAAGAACTGTGAGTTCCAACGATCTTCTTTTTGGCAAACATGTGCTCCTTCGCAAAGGAAAGAAGAATTATGTGGTCCTGACGGCCCAATAGCTCATGGAGTGTTTCATTATTGTGATGGTGCTATGGATCTTTTCCGTTTGCATTCACGAGTTTGGCCATGCCTGGGCGGCGTATTGCGGGGGCGATCACACCGTTCGGGATAAGGGCTATCTGACGCTCAATCCTCTTCATTATACCGAGCCCCTCAATAGCCTATTGTTGCCGGTGTTATTCACGATCATGGGGGGGATTGGGTTGCCCGGTGGGGCCGTTTATATCGAACGCCACCTGCTGCGTTCCCGGGCATGGGATACATGGGTCTCGCTGGCGGGCCCGGCTATGCAACTGCCAATTATTTTTTGGATCACTCTCGTTTTTCGCGCAGGTCTGGTTCCGATGGAACCGGACCACCTTTCCTCGATTTCCCTGGCGTTGCTGCTACAACTTGAGGTGAGCGCTGTCCTCCTGAATCTAATTCCGATTCCGCCGCTCGATGGGTACCAGGCTATCGCTCCATGGTTGCGGCCTGATGTGCGCGAGGATCTGAATTCGTTCTCCCGTTACGGGATGCTGGTTCTCTTCGGTTTATTTTGGATGGTGCCACCGTTCAATCGAGCGTTCTGGGGGTGTGTCAATTGGATTACGGATTGGCTTGGGGTGCCTTGGTATCTCGCCGAAGAGGGTTGGAGGGCATTTCGTTTTTGGAAACAGGGATTTTGAAATTATGACCGGCAGCACCACCACACCCGAATCCGCTTTTGGCTCGTACCCGAAGGGGTTTCGACCGCGGCGCGGTTTGAATTGGGGATTTCTTGGCCTGTTGTACACGTCCTTTTACATGTGCCGGTACAACCTTTCGATTGCAAACAAGTCAATCAGCGACGAATTCCATTTCTCGCGGGCAGACATCGGAAAGATTCTTACGACGTGGTCACTTGCTTATGCATGCGGTCAGATTATCAACGGTTTGCTGACGGACCGCATTGGCGGAAAGAAGGCAATGCTGATCGGGGCCGGCGGCACGATCGTCATGAATGTGATGTTTGGGGCAGCTTCCTTTTGGGGCGTGCTGGGATTGTTCGTCGCAATCAGAGGAATCGACGGCTATTTACAGGCCTTCGGGGCGCCCGGCATGGTCAAGATCAACGCAGCATGGTTTCGACACCGCGAACGTGGCCGTTTCTCGGGTATTTTCGGATTCATGATCAATCTGGGACGGTTTGGAATTTTTACCCTGGGCCCAGGTTTGTTGGCTGGCTTCACCTTGCTTGGACTGATTCACGTGCCGCCGCTCCATTGGCGTTGGCTTTTTTGGACTCCATCCATCATCTGCGCTTTGGTCGCGGTCGGGATGTCCATCACGGTTAAGGAAACACCCGAAGAAGCCGGGTTCGTGGGTATCATTCCTGACGATTCCCCCGTGCAAGGCGGCGGACCGCGTTCTGAATTTCAAAGAGTATTTTTGGCTATTGTCAGCAACCCTGTCGTATGGGTCACGGCTTGCGCTTATGCCTGCACCGGGGCAGTGCGCCGCGCTGTTGATGATTGGTTTCCAAGGTATATGCAGGACCTCTATCAGGTGGATATGAAATCGGCGAGTTTCCAGTTCCTGGCGTTCCTTATTCCTTTCGTCGCTTCGGTGGGTTCACTTTCATCTGGATATGTCTCCGATACTCTTTTCAAGGGAAGGCGCGCTCCCGTAGCGGCTGCCCTATACTTTCTCGAGACCGCCATCATCCTGCTGGCTGCTCAATTTCATACTTCGAATGCAGCAATCTTGTTCCTCGTCCTGATTTCTTTTACGGCCAACTCGACCCATTCCATTCTCGGTTCGGCAGCCCCTATGGACATTGGCGGCCGGAAAATGGCGGGATTTGCTCTAGGTCTGATTGATTCCTTCCAGTACTTCGGAGGCGCTTTGGCAGGTCATTTTTTGGGCTCCCTCCTGGATAAAAGCCTGGGTAACTATTTTTATTTCATGGCGCCGTTTGGATTTCTGGGGGGGCTATTAATGTTAACGATCCTCGGTCGAGTAACCACCGCCAAAGGCCCAAGCCATTAGAAGGAGGGGTTCCTTACGGCGCGATTTTCGCCCGGAAGAATTGCTGGCTGGAAGAAGAACTGAGCGAAATGGGACGCGAGGCGCTTGCGGAAGTGTTTGTTAAAACATTGACCCACGTTTGAAGTTCGGACGAGCTTTGGATGATATAGCTAACATTGGCTTCACCGAACAACGTGAATTGAACCTGAGCGCCATCGTAAGAAGGAATTCCGAGCACAGGTGGCATGGGTGGTCCAACCACCTGGATTTGAGGAATTGCCACAGTGGTGGCCTGATTGGCGCCCGGCGGAGAATAGGCGCGCCAGATACCTTCATATCCGTCTATCGCATAGAGATTTCCCGCATTATCCCAAGCCGCATCCCAATGGTCGTGCGAGGGAGTCGTTTCCGGGGTTAGAGTGACTACTGGGGCTCCGTTGCTGGTGATCCCAAATATACGTACTGCCCCATTGATCAAATCGGGTGTTTCCAAGCCTCGGAGCGCGACCGCCGCATAAATGCCCTTTGGATCAACCGCGACGCCGTAGGCTCCGCACATAGTGTCGTCCTGAGCGCCGATTTTCCATTCGGCCAGGGTCTCGGGTGTTCCGCCGTAGGGCGGGAAACACAGAAGCCGCATCGCCGGATCAGCGCTGGTTTCGCGACGCTGGATTACATAGACGCGATTGCTGCCGTCCACAGTCACGTCCTCCGGGAATATGTCCAGGTCCGAACCGGATCCTGATTGAATAACCGTGACACCCAAATCTGATGTTGCTGCCATCCCGGATCCGTTGAGATCCCAGCGTCTAATGCCCTGGCCGTTGGTGCTGGCATCTGCCATCCATAATTGCACGTTTGTTGCCGATCCGCTGACGGTCATACCGCTGAATTGGCTGGCAAAGTTCTCATAATTATTGGTCTCCAGCACTATCCTTCGTGAAGCCGAGTTGACCGTCTGGTCGAAACTCAAGACGACCCCTGGCCGAAGGTAGAAGTCGTTGGCATAGAGACGATCGTCAGGGCCGACTTCCAACTTCCAGGGGCTGGAATGATCACTGATGGCGCCATGGGCCCAATCATAACCGCCATCACTGAACCCTCCCTCGCCCGCGAACGTTCCGTCCGCATTCATTTTGTGAATGCCCACCTGTTCCAAAGGGTTAATATCCGCATTCGGCCCGTTGTCCGCGTTTCCGACGAATACGCGGCCGTAATAAATACTATTGGTGTTTCGGTTTACGGTGATGCCGCGGCCTTCCCAAATATGGTTGGCGGCATTGGCATCATCGGTAATTTGGGACCAGTTGGTGTAACCCTGGGTGGATGCTGTGACGCGCGCGGAATACAAACCTGTGGCCACAGCAAGACCGGCGTTGTCGCGCGTGTCCCACGTAACCGAGTTAGGGCCTTTCAAAGCGCCCGGTCCCCCCCCAGGTACGGAAATGGATCGAACCACGATTGCATTCTGAACGATTTCGACTGTGACTCCTGCGGTGGCGGGTTCATTGAGCAAATAGTTGATCACCACATTGGTCCCCCGTCCGGCGACTGCATTGGAAAAGCTTCCGTTCAGTCGGAGAGACGTTGGATAAACATTCGCTTGGACAGACGTGAGCCAAGGCGCCAAAAACAGGGACAACAGACAGCTTCGCGTCACAGCAGGGAACCAGGTCGGAACGATAGGTCTTTTCATCGGCTACTTTGCTCGCCCCGAGCGCCAACAGGCGGAATCGGCCGCCCGTTTGATTGAACGGAGCTACAGCAGAGCAAGGTTATCAAACGAAAGTGAGGCGGCGCAGTCAAGCTTTATGCTGGGACTGCCCCTCTTCATCACGGGGTCGTGAGCGGAGAGAACTAGCGAAGTTGGGCTCGAAATTCCGTGGGCGGTTGGCCAACGATACGCTTAAACACACGATTGAAGTGCGTGAGGGATTGAAAACCGACTTCGTAAGCGATCTCGCTTATGCGCAGATTTGGGTTCAGCAATAAGTTCTTGGCCTTCTCGATGCGAACCCGGGAAACGTAATCGGTAAAATTCAGATTCGTCGCCTTTTTGAAAAGCTTGCAAAAGTAATAACTACTGGTGCTGACGGCGCGGGCCACGCTTCCAAGGGTGATATCTTCCGCCTGGTGCTGTTGAATATATTCTTTAGCCTTTCGGATGACAGGCGATTCGGAGTTATCCTGTTCCATGACGATACGATTGCTGATCAGGGAAAGATGTTGGGCAAAAATGGCCAACAACTTGACCACGGAATTGTGCTCCCGCGAGGACAATACTTTGGAATTGAAGTAAGCTTCTCTTAACTGGGTCATATCAACCGGAACGCCCCATTCTTTTACCAATTGCGCGGTACGATCGAACTGCCGAGAGGTTGGTTTTTTGCGGAACACCTGACCGGTCTGAAGGAATCCAATCAGGCGGTCGCCCAAACGGACAGGCACAGCGGTATCCGAAAGGCCATGAGCGCAACAGACAGTCTGCGCTTCATTGCGAGCGGTGTCCGCCAGACGCTGTTGCGTTTGCAAGCAGGCAGCGCAGGAACGGCTTTTTTGAGACATGAGGGCGCAAAAGCGATTTTCGGAGCGTTTGCCGCTGTGGGGTAACTGCCACGATTCGACCGGTCTCAAGGAAACCGGCATGCCCGTGGCGTCGCTGAAAGCCCGCTCGTAATCGATATAGACTTGCGATTCAGTCAGTTTCTCCGTGATGTCGTTAGCGTCGTTCATGGCTGTTTCCAGTTTATGTTCGGCTTGCCGAATATTGTTTTCTGCATGACAAGATATGCGAGGAATCTGCGGCCAACAATTGGTGGGGTCCCCAATCAAGCGCGGGGGGCTTCCCTTATTCAGTGTAAGGGATTCCCTTAGCTTGGCGACTCCGGTGGAAAACAAAAAGGCGGACCTTGTGGTCCGCCCTGAGAGAAAAGAAGGGTGACTATTCAGGCTTTTGATCGTCCTGTCGGGCTTCATCAGCGGCATCAAACGCGTGCTGAAGGGCGACCAGGTCCTCACCCGGCTTTAGCGCGTCGAGAGCAGCTTGTTCTGCTTTCAATTGTTCGTTGGAGTAATTGGCGGCCTTGATACTAAGACCGATGCGCCGGTCGCCTTTATCGATCTTAATTACGCGCGCGGTTACTTCCTGTCCGACTTTGAGCACATTCTTGATTTTATCGACGCGTTCCTCGCTGATTTGCGAGATGTGCACCAGGCCATCAATTTCGTGATGCAAACCAATGAACGCACCGAAACTGGCGAGCTTGGTGACCTGTCCGGTGACGAGATCGCCGACCTTGTATAATTTGTCGATGGCTTCCCATGGATCCTGGCCAAGCTGTTTTATGCCGACCGCGATGCGTTGGTTGGCTTTATCGACTTCGAGCACGACCGCTTCGACTTCGTCGCCCTTCTTGAGAACCTCCGAAGGGTGATTGATCTTGCGGGTCCAGGAAATGTCCGAGACATGGATCATGCCGTCGAGGCCTTCCTCGAGCTCGATGAAAGCGCCATAGCTGGTGAGGTTGCGAATCTTACCTTTAACTTTGGTTCCAGGAGGGTATTTTTCCTGCGCTTTGTCCCACGGATTGGTTTCCAACTGGCGCAGGCCGAGCGAAATCTTCTGTTCTTCGCGATTGATACCGAGCACGATCGCCTCGATTTCCTGGTCGGCTTTAAGGACATCAGAAGGCTTGGCGATACGTTTGGTCCACGAGAGTTCGGTGACATGCACCAGGCCTTCGACGCCGGGTTCGAGTTCGACGAAAGCCCCATAAGGCACGAGATTGACCACTTTGCCTTTGACCTTCGCGCCCACCGGGTATTTTTGTTCGATGCTGTCCCAGGGATTGGCCAATTTTTGCTTAAGGCCGAGGCTCACTCGCTCTTTTTCGCGATTGATGTCGAGCACGACGACGTCGATATCCTGTCCCACTTTGAGAATCTCGGAGGGATGTCCAATGCGGCCCCAGCTCATGTCAGTGATGTGGAGCAACCCATCGATACCATTCAGGTCGATGAAAGCGCCGAAATCGGTGATGTTTTTAACGGTTCCTTTGCGAATGTCACCCGGGGTCATCTCCGTGAGGAGTTTCTGGCGGCGCTCGGTACGTTCCTGCTCGATCAATTCGCGGCGGGAGAGAACAATATTTTGCCGCTCCTGATTGATTTTCACCACTTTGAAATCGTAAGCATTCCCCACGTACTGCGTGAGATTCTTGGGGGTCATGACGTCGATTTGCGAGGCAGGCAGAAAAGCTTCGACGCCGATATTCACCAGTAAGCCACCTTTGACAATGGCTTTGACTTTGCCAGTAATCGTGCCGCCCTCGTTGCAGATAGTCAGGATTCGTTCCCAATTCTTTTTGAACTCGGCTTTTTCCTTCGAAAGAACGACCATGCCTTCCTTGTCCTCTAGTTTTTCGATGAGGACATCCACTTCATCGCCGGTTTTTACGGTTTTGATATCCTCGAACTCGTTGCCGGATATGACCCCTTCTGATTTATAACCAATGTCCACCAGAACTTCCTTGGGACGAACTTCGATGACGGTGCCTTTGACGATACTGCCAGCAGCAAAGGGCTGCGCGCCTGATTGCTTCAGGGCTTCTTCCATTGTCAGCATAACTTAATGACGGTAATTTGAACGATCGGCTCTGCTTGATGAACCTTGAAGGAGACTTGGTCAGCGTGGGGCTTTCCGAGCTCCATTGCCTAACGGACCAGACGTTGCTTGGGCAACGGAGGTTAAGGGTTAGGTTCTTCGTTAACTCTTATTTTCTCAGCCTTTTATGAATTGCCGCTTCAGCGGAATTCGGGCGGCATAAAACATAGGCCTCTCTGTCAGGGACGCAAGTGTAAAATGAGCCGAAAAAAGCCCCCAACTTCGACCTTGTGCTGTTTAGTAAAGATGGTATTGTGTCCGGCCTTTTATGAAAGCAGAGATCCATCCGAAGTATCTGGACGCGGAAATTCGTTGCGCCTGCGGCAACGTGATTAAAACCCGCTCGACCAAGCCGGTGATTATCGTCGGTATTTGCAATGTTTGTCATCCTTTTTACACTGGCCAGCAAAAATTTGTCGATACAGCCGGACGCGTCGATAAGTTCCAGCAACGGCTGGCTAAAACGCAGGCCGCTCAGGCCGCTGCGGCCGTTCCGAAAAAGAAGAAGAAGTAGCTTTCGTTTTGATTCTCCGCCCGCATGGCTTTCAGGCCGTACGGGCGGTTTGTATTTGTTTCAAGCGAGCCCTACGACTGTCTCCCTGGTTGAATAAACATGGATTTGCGCCCTCATATCGAAAAGTATTCCCGGCGCTTTGCAGAGGTGGAAGCCGCGCTGAGTGAGCCGAGTGTATTTGACAATCCGCAGCGCGCCCAGGAATTGTCCAAAGAATATGCCCGCCTCAAAGAACTGACCGGGCAAGGCCAGGCCTATCTCAAGGCAGTTTCTGATTTGGCAGAAAACCGGTTACTGGTTCAAAACGAGCCGGCTGATTCGGAATTAGGCCAAATGGGGCGCGAAGAGATCGCACGACTTGAAAAGGAGGAACAGCGCCTTATGCTGGAAGTTCAGCGCGGAGTCATCCCGCCCGATCCCGCCGACTCGCGAAATACAATCATCGAAATCAGGGCGGGGGCGGGCGGACAGGAATCGGCCTTGTTCGCCGCCGATCTCTACCGGATGTACACCCGCTATGCTGAGGGACGGGGGTGGAAATTCGAGGATCTGGATTCCAGCGCTTCTGACCTTGGCGGTTACAAGGAGATTATTTTTCAGGTGAACGGGAGCGACGTTTACAAGCGGTTGAAATACGAAAGCGGCGTGCATCGCGTTCAGCGAGTGCCGGCAACGGAAGCCCAGGGCCGCATTCATACCAGCACTTGCACTGTCGCTGTGCTTCCCGAAGCGCAGGAAGTGGATATCGAAATCAAGCCCGAAGATCTCGATATTACGCGGTGCCGAGCATCGGGTCCCGGGGGGCAGGGAGTGAACACAACGGATAGCGCAGTCCAGATTATCCACCGCCCGACCGGCTTAATCGTCCGTTGCGCTGATCAGCGTTCGCAGCAGAAGAACAAGGAACGCGCCTTGACCGTGCTTCGCTCTCGGCTGCTTGAGCGACGCGTGGCGGAAGAGAATGCAAAATATGCCGCTCAGCGCAAGGCCCAGGTTGGGACCGGCGAACGCAACGAGCGCATACGCACTTATAATTTCCCTCAAAACCGGGTTACTGATCACAGGATCGAGTTGACCCTGTATAATCTACCCGTCGTGATCGAAGGCGAAATTGATCCCATCATCGAGCCTTTGATGGCTCACGAGCTGGAAGAAAAGCTCGCCAGCTTAAAACCGTAAACTATCCAGGATTCCTGGGTCCCATGAAAAAGCCTGACCACCATCCTCAAGGTCTTATTTTTGATTGTGATGGAACTCTCGCCGACACGATGCCGCTCCATTGGCGGGCCTGGCAAGTGATCACCGCCCGGCACAAACTCGAGTTGCCCGAAACCCGCTTCTATGCGCTGGGAGGGGTCCCGTCACGTGACATTCTCAAAATGTTAAGTCAGGAGCAAGGGATCGCGCTCGACCATTTCGCCGTCGCCCGCGAAAAGGAAGCCGAATACCTGCCTTTGATCGCGCAGGTGGAACCAATTAATACAGTGGTTCGGATCGCACGCGAAAATCATGGCAGGATTCCGATGGCGGTCGCTTCCGGCGGCACGAGACGAATCATCGAGCAAGTCCTATTACATCTTGGCATTCGGTCCTTGTTCCACGCCATCGTGACCAGCGAGGACATCATTCATCAGAAACCTGCTCCAGATATTTTTCTCGAAGCCGCGCGGCGCATTCATGTCCCTCCGCAATTCTGCCGCGCTTACGAGGATACGGATCTGGGCATGCAGGCTATTCGCGCCGCCGGTATGGAAGCGGTGGATGTGCGCGAATTGCTGACCGGGAAAGACGTCTGAAATCGTCCGGAATACCCAAGCCCACCTTAAGGCAATAGTTCGACTCGGCTGCTCTGGGTCGGCCCCAGGAGAAAGCCGAATCCAGAATTAAGGCGCTGAAAAACAACCCCGCTGAAGGGAAATGGCTTGCCCCCAGTCGGATCGGTGACTTTGCCAGTGAATTTTCCGGTTGCGGGCGAAAAGATCAAGGTGAGGGGGTTTGAGCTTTGGTTTTGCACGTGTCCGGAATGATTGAGGATTATTGAATTGGTGAATCCCGGGTTGAAATCGCCTCCCGAAAAAACCACCGAGGCTGTATTCAGATCGAGCACGTGGTTCGTACCCGGGGGACGGTGATAGACCGAACCAACTGCCGCCACCTGTTCTTCGAATCCCGCCGGATAAAAATGGGCGTGGCTATCCGCGGGTTTGATCCAATTTAACATTCCATTCAAGTCGTCATCCAGCCGATTGGTGAAAACAAGCCAGCCAACCAGAGAGCCCTGGCCGGAGTAAAGCACTGTATAAACCGGCCAAAGCCCGCTTCTGGAAAGAGTGATTGCCTGATGGAAGGAAGTGCCATCCGCGAGGGTGCCGATCGCAATCGCCTGCCCGGCGGGACTGACTCGAACAGTTGCGAAACCGTCCCCCGAGGGCAGGGAAGCATCGGCGTCCGAGCCTGGAAGAACCAGCGTGTAATTGCCAGTCCAGGCGCAGCGCACTTTTCGGGTGTCATATGCATGATCCGCGTAAAGATCCGCTGCCCAGGAATCCCCCAGGACTTGCCCGACGATGTGAGGTCCCGAATCGTTTGTTTCCATGTGGAAAGAGAGTTCCAGAGCTGCCCCAGACCCCGCCCGAAGGGAATTTGTGCCCGCTAATTGATCGTCCAGCTTCCCTTTGAAGGGGAATCGCCGGGTTCCCCATTGCACCCGGCCGGAATAACTTCCCTGAGGGTTGAGGGTCAGGCTAAAGGCGCCAGAGCTGGCTGGCCGAACTTGATCCGGCTCGAAGAACAATCCGTTGTAAGCGCCAGCCGTGAGGAGAAGTTGCGAAGTTTGGTTGGTGGACGGCTCAACTGTTACAAGGAAACTGGCCTGGGCTGTGCTCATGCCATCGCTCACCGTGATGGTGATGGAAGATTCACCCGATTGGCCGGAATTGGGATTGATAGTGACCGAACGATTTCGGTTATTGCCTCCGAAGGTAATGCCACTGTTGGAAACGAGAGCTGGATTGGAAGACTCGCCCTGCACAATCAAGCTGGCCGCCGCCGTTTCGGTATCATTGACGGTAAAAGGAATCGATGCCGAAACTGAGTTTTCGGAAATGGTTTGATTTGGGATTACTGAGATGGTGGGAGGGGAATTGGTCGCTCCGCTGGCGTTTACGGTGATGAACACACCCTCGCTGGGATTAAGGTAAGATCCACTTGGGTTGGTTTGAAGGGTCACGGCGCGCACCATGTACGTGGCATTGCCTGCTGCCGTCTGGGTATCCTGATACGAAGTAGTTGCCAGCAGCGAACTGGTTAATCGCGTGAAGGGTCCCTGGGGCGAGGCGGAGCGGTAAACGTGGTAACCTATTGCTCCCGCAGCTCCCGACCAATTTAAAGTGACCGTCCCATTATTGGCACTGCCTCCCAGGCCGGATATGGGGGGCACTGGTTCCATGCGCAAAGTGGGGTCACCCATCAAGGCAATGTAAACGGCTCGCGAAAACTCATTGGTGGTATCCTGGTACAACGTAGTGTCGTTCATGGTTAGCCGTATGCCGTAGCCGATCGGTTCGCCCAGTCCCATGTGATGAAGATAATAATGAGGATGACCTGCGATGCTGCATACCGCGAGGCCCATCGTTGGCGTTGCCAGAATGGCACGCATAATGTTGTCCTGTCTGTCCCAGTTGCCGAGGTGACTGCCTTCAATCATGAAAAAGACGGCTTTTGGATCTTGCGCGACAATGTCTGTGCTCCAGACATCGTTGTATTGGCCGTGCAACCCCAGTTCACTAATGCTGGAGTCCTGGCCTCCGCCATTGGCGTAGGTCCATAACCAGGTGTTTCCGGACGTTAGCAACGAGATCCAGCGGTTGCCTGGGGAGGCCGTATCGGACACATCGGCAAGGAAGGTATTGCCAGGTCCAACAAAAGGTTCGAGGTTGCGATAGCCGGTCGAGGCGCGCGTTTCGCCATTGAGCGTGCCAAAGCGGTCTGCCAGCAGGGCTCTTCTCGGGGCTGGCATCTGGGCAAAACGCCATCGATGATTTTTATTAAGGTAATTCCGCAGCATCTCAGCTTCATTGGGCCACGGTGTGGGAGCGCCCTTGCCGGGCATATCCGCAAAGTCCACCCGTCCCACCATTAACTCGACGTCGGACGGAAAGGTATTGGGACTGCTGCTCCAATCGCCATTCATGTCACCATAATAGCCGTCCGCCGGCATGGGTCGGGGGCCATGTCCGTCGTAATTAATGAATCCGGATTGAAGGATCGGAACATGGCCGAAAAGAAAAACCGCACTGACGTTGGCTGGGTCAGCGTTGTAGTCCGCCAAAATGAGTGAGCGGGCATGGGCCGGAGTATCATTGCTCGAGACATCGTGGCGAAGCACCAGCCAGCCGTCTCCCACGAGATCTGATTGAAGCCGGGCCAGTTCACTGGCAAGACTGGCTGTGGAATTAGTGGCAACAAGCAAAACCACTTTGCCGCGATAATCGATCTGTGGCGCGTTGATGCCACTATAGATGTAGCCGTAAGCGAGATAGCCCAGACTCCCGAGTTTGACCACCTGGTATTCGTAAGCAGTTCCCGAGGCGACGGCAGTATCAGAATAGTTTTGAGCTGAGCCCGGGAGAGTCGCAATCGGGCTTCCCCAGGAGGTTGAAGTTTTTGCCTTGCGATAGATGGTATAGCTACTTGCTCCAAATTGATCCGGTTCCCAAGCCAGTGTGATTTCGGGAGGCGCCGTTTGAACGGTTGCGCTGAGTTGCACAGAAAAAACCCAATCGGGTTCTTGAGCAAGGCATCTCGTAACGCCGGTTATGAGTACAAACAAGAGGACAAGGTTTCGGGGACGGGTTTCCGTGAGGGAAACCATCGGGAGTTTAATCATACAACTGGTTTTCTAGCCTGCCCGCGAATCATGCTGAATTGTTCGCGAGGAAGCGGAAACCGAGGTATGGGGTTCAGTCTCCCATTTCGGACGAAGTAAACCCCTTTAGGACGAGTGAAATCGTGCCGATCTCCGCTTGCACAGTGCTGAATAGGCTCCGAGGCTTTGCGTAACCTCTTTCGATCAGATCTTTCCCTCCAAAATTCTGCGCAACAAATGACGATGACATTTTGTTTGGTCTTCGGCGCAATGGCAGAGCAAGGTTATTGTTTGCCTTCGGGCCAACTTTTGCAAAAGGCGAAGCGTAAATTTTTGCCCATGATTTTTGATGGTTCGATTGTTGCGGTCCAGGGACTGGCCTTTCCAGCACAGTGGGATCCGAAGCTTGGAATTCACGTGACTTGAAGTCGCGGC